>Ga0157366_1000411_pt1 | contig 19742 bp, 30 predicted proteins | sample AttbisABBM1_FD_113149 | JGI IMG/M metagenome (GOLD analysis project Ga0157366, IMG submission 113149) | Fungus gardens microbial communities from leaf cutter ant in Botucatu, State of São Paulo, Brazil - Atta bisphaerica ABBM1 | ecosystem: Host-associated > Fungi > Mycelium > Unclassified ...
ATTTTCTTAGGTCAAAGAAATCAACTTTGATGAATTATTTTCTCTAGTTATCCATTATGAGATGGTATGCTTATTTCTGGCTATTATTATTCTTGAAGATTGAAATATTCATAGTGTTGATGTAAAAATTACCTATTTGTATGGTGATCTGGATAAGAAAATCTATATAAAGTAGCCTAAAGATTTCAGACTACCTAGCAAAAAGAAAAAAGTCTGATAACTTCACAAAGTATTGTACAGCCTTAAGCAAGCTGGCTTATTTTGGTAGTGAACTATGACTAAGTTAATATTAGCTCTAGAATTTAAATAATACAAATCCAATGCCAGTATGTATTACTTTATTAATGAAGAGACTAGAGAGTTTGTTATAGTAATTGTTTATGTTAATGATGTTTGCTTTATGGGTTCAAAAAATTCTCTACTCCTCTTAGAGTTGAAGTGAAAATTCATAATGAAATAGAAATGTTATGATCTTGGAGAAACCAAAGAGTTTCTTAGAATATATATAACAACTAACCCATTAAGTACTATATTACTATCAGACTATATGTTTAAACCTGATAATAAGTAGTATAATCTTAGTTTCTATTAAAAGTACTAGCAACTAGTTAGATCTCTGATATATCTAATAGTTGGCTCATATTCTGACATAAGATTCACTGTAGTCAAACTTGGCCAGCAGATGGCAAATCTTGAATAAGCATTATCAAGCTAGATTACATCTCTGTGAATAATTGCTTAATACTTGCAAGTATTGGATAGTCTATAATGAACTTAGCAATGAGTTTATTATGGTATATTCTGATTCAGATCAGGTACAAGATGCTAGATCTTGTAAATTCATGACTAGTTACTTTACTTTTATAGCTTATGAAGTAACATTTTGGATGAGCTATCAGCAAAAGACAGTAGCACTATTTTAAATTGAGACTAAGTATATAGCTCTTTCTGATAGTAACCATTAACTTGTCTGAACAAGAAACCTCCTCAATAAGGTTGGTTTTAATGTTCTAACTTCTTACTTCTATGGTGATAAACTTTTCTAGAGGCCCAACCTTATATAAGAAAAAGTACTCTAAATATATTGATATTTACTATCACTATATAAGAGACCTAAATGAGAACAAATAAGTTAAACTGTACCATATTAATGGGGAAAAAAATCATGCTGATATTTTGACTAAAAACCTTGATCAAGTCTTATTCAGTTGTTTTTATTCATATCTTGGCTTGGGGATACTCTAAGCTTATCTGCTTCTGCTTCTATTGCTTAACAGTTAATGTCTTAAGCAAAGGGGAGTGTTGTAAAGCATTCCACTTACTAAGTGTTCAGTCTGTAATTAGTAGTCAATGTGAATTTTCATATAAGTTGAATCACTACTACTACTACTTGTTCTCTATTGTTGTTCATACTTCCTAAGCTTTCCATCACAGTACTTACTATAGGTAAGTGGTTGTCAGTTGTCCACACTGCACCATGCTGCTGTGTATTCTGTTCCTTCCAACACAAAGAATATATGTGAAGATAAATTGTAAATTTTCTTTTCTTTTACTTGTATATAAAGAGTATTGTCTTGTATGCTCAAGTCCAACTTTTTGTGTTGGATTTCAGACCTGACAAACTAAGCTCATAACTGCTGTTCTGTCTATCACTCACTCACACATCAACAGTAATCTATTCTTATGAATATGATTACTATTTACTGAGTCAGTAATAATTACTAAGTAGTTTAGTGAGAATTTCGGTTAAATAGTGACTTAGAGTTCTCCTGGTTTCATTTCATATGAAGTTTTTAGAAAGAGGAATACTGAGGATCTATCTAAATTAAGGATCTCCTCCATCAATTAGTTTACCACTGAGGGTATCTGGTTATAAGCACAGCTTGTTATTTCAGGTTTCTCACATCAACTGTGGCTGATTCTTATGCCACTAAAGCAAGTCACAGACTTGTGGCCAATTCATCGCTGTTCAAAAGTACAAATAAGTGTCTTTTAAGAGAAAGTTACATTCTCAGTATGCATAAGGTCCAACCCACTGTAACACTATCTCATGCCTGTAGTATATATGGCGTAGAAGAAGACCTTGGTCTCATTCCGATTAACCACAATCTAGTTCTGTCCTACCTATCAGGCCATCTATGCGATATATATATATATCTCGAACTCTGTGCTTTCAGATCTTCTTGAGATATAAGTGAACTTCCTAAAAAAATCTGGTGTATTCACTAAGAATGGCCGATCCCCTCTGACTGTACCCAAAATTCCATTCTAGATTAAGCCCCTTTCAGATTTCATGGAAACTGGGCCACAACATACCAACCACCATACAATATGACAACCTGCACAACTCTACACCCCTCACTGTAACTTTATTTTTCACTACATTCACTAAGACTTACAAATAACCCAACGGAACTCCGCCCACCGCGTCTTATCTTAGCACTCGCTCGTTGCAGTATACAAATATAGAACACTCACTTGAGCGTGTGATGATTTCCAGTAGTGCTCTACTTAGAACAACCACAATGGCCACCGTCCATCCTTCTCGTCTTAATCTGATTCCGGAAAACTTACGCCCACAAAATAACTCTAAGGATCTATCAAGAAATTCTCCGCCTAGGCATCGCTACAGCCACAGTCAGAGCCCACAACGCTACAGTCGTGATCGTGCTAGGAAGACAGGTGGGTACCATGGACGAGACCGCGATCGAAGCAGGAGCAGAGACTTAGATAAGAGGGGGAACGAGAGGAGGGACTATGGTTCTAGGAGGACCAGCCCAAAGTATGATGATTACAGACCTACGCCTGAAGCGCCCATCAATCCTGGGTCGCAGCGTCGGATGTATCCAGAGAGGGGTGGAGGAGGAAGGTACGGCGGACATTTCACAGGCAATGCAGACTATTTGGCAAGGTGGGTATACTTCAGACTTTATTTCTGGACTATAGCTCACTTTGACGTAGTCGGCGCGAACAACGAGAGGGTGCAGAAGTGAACATCTGGCCTCCCTCCCCTTCTGTTCCTTTCGAGGAATTGTAAGTAATTTTTCCCCTCTTTTCTGTGGTTTGAATCATTCTTGTCTAAAATTTAAGGAACGCCAAAAGATTGAAACGAGCAAGATCATCCTCAAGTGACTCGACGTCCTCAGAAGAACGTCGCCGCCGAAGAAAGGAAAGGAAACGGCGTTCCAAACGTCATAAAGATCATTACGAAGAAGGCAGACGAGAAAGAAAGCGTCGACATCGTTCGAGAAGCCGTCGGCAAGATCGCTGTGGCGACGAACTGGATTTTGATAGTGACCGTCGAAGACCAAGACGTCAAAACCGAAATAGCAGGAGTAGAACAAGACGTGATGACGATTTTCGTGATGATAGGCGAAGCAGAAGTAGGCTTCCTCGAGCTGAGAGCCCCGGTTCAAGTCGCAGCCCTCTTTCAAACGACAATGAAGATGAATGGGTCGTCAAAGAACCGTTTGCCCTTCCTTCCGTGCCACTTCCAGCATCACCTTCCGCAACAATGAGTTCATCATACGTTACATCGACTACTGGAGACCTGACCAAAATAATGACGGTAATGACAGATTCCCACAAGTCAAGCAAAGACATAACTCGCTCCCCCCTTTCTATGGCTGAAGGATCTGACTCTGATGATAATGTCGGACCACAGCCGTTGCGGAGTCTCGCTGCAACCAAAAAACTTGATGAACGTGCTTATGGTGGTGCACTCTTACGTGGTGAAGGAAGTGCCATGGCTGCTTTCCTTCAAGAAGGGACAGATGTTCGTATTCCTCGTCGTGGTGAAATTGGTCTTACGTCAGATGAAATCGCGCAATTTGAGAATGTAGGTTACGTGATGAGTGGAAGCAGGCATAGGAGGATGAATGCAGTTCGAATGAGGAAAGAGAATCAGGTTATCAGTGCCGAGGAGAAACGCGGTATTTTGAAGTTGCAAAGGGAAGAGAGGGAGAGAAGAGAGGCAGTTTTGAGAGAAGAATTTAGTGAACTTGTGAATGAGAAGCTCAAAGCGACTTCGTCAGGACAGGTTGTTGGTCCATCCAAGGAGTAGATATAATGCAGTGCAAGAAGCTATGATATATGTTGGAAGACAAAAATGGACAACTGATACGTCTACTAATTATACACTTGGTACAGTGGCCTAGAATGACTGTGTCAGTTTCTGCTTAATTGTAGTGTCAAGGGCAGACTTACGTGCTAGAAAACTTAGTACCCTGCCTGACGACCTTCTCAACTGCATCCAGAAAGTCACGTTCCGTTGCTACCTTTCGTCGTGCACGGATTGCAAACATCCCGGCTTCAGTAGCTACAGAACGAAGCTCAGCACCAGTCGTATTTGGGCAGAGACGAGCAATAAGGTCGAAACGGATATCACGCTCAACGCTCATACTTGAGATTGGTGTCAATAAATCTCTTGAAAGGTTGAGCTCGAGTGTGCATACCTCCGAGCATGGATACGGAGAATGTGTGCACGCCCCTCTGCATCCGGTAAAGAAAACTCAACTCGACGATCCAAACGACCAGGGCGGAGCAGTGCAGGATCTAATGTATCTGGCCTACAGGTACCACTTCAAAACAGCTGTAATAGTTACACATGAATAACACACCTGTTTGTAGCCATAAGAACCTTGATGTTCCCTCTTGGATCGAAACCATCCAGCTGATTTATTAACTCAAGCATCGTCCGCTGTACTTCATTGTCACCACCAGCACCGTCATCGAATCGAGCGCCTCCGATGGCATCGACTTCGTCAAAGAAGATGATACAAGCTTTCTTACTCCGCGCCATCTCGAATAGTTCACGTACCATACGAGCACCTTCTCCGACGTACTTTTGCACTAGTTCTGAGCCGATCACACGAATGAATGTGGCATCTGTTCTGTTAGCAACAGCACGCGCGCAAAGAGTTTTGCCAGTTCCCGGAGGACCAAATAGTAGAACACCTTTAGGTGGATCTATACCAAGATTGACGAAGCGTTCCGGCTAGGTAGTGTTTAGTAAGATTCATGACTGCGTAGAAAACGAAAAACGCACTGAAAGCAATGGCGTCTCCACAACCTCACGTAGCTTCTCAATTTGTTCTTTGCATCCACCGATATCAGAATAAGTCACGTCCGGTTTCTCCTCGACTTGCATCATCGTGACCGAAGCATCAATTTTGGGAGGCAGTGGTATCTGGATCTGATATTTTGTCCGGTCAACGCTGGAGGTACATGAATACTTAACACAATAGGAAGATGCAATAAACTTACCCCACTCGCATACCTTCCTCAATATCTGTTGGAGCAACTCGATCACCCAGGCCAACGACGAATTTAGCAATTTGCTTGATATTGATAACATATTTATCCTGTTCGTCTGCACCTTTCTGACCTTGCACGGCTCCAAGCGGGTTGACGGCTTTGGCAGCCTCTGCGAGTTTAGGATCCACAGGGATGATCTTGGTACACCGAGCGACCTGTAGCGAATGATCTTCACCCATACGTTGTCGGTCTGCTAAGAGATCCCAGAGATTGGGCGATGCGAGTCCAGTGTCAGATTCCTTGACGCCTTGGAATGGTAAGTGAAAAGAGGTAGAAATAAAGATGGACCGCACCGAGTTTGTCATTAATGCGTTTTTGTATGTCTTTGATATCCTTGTCGACGTCCTTGAGTTTCTGCGCATAAGGACCTTGACCCTAGAAAGATATAAGCAAGAGAATGAGAACAGAAGAGTATACTGACATATGTCTTCATGATCCGAATGTCGCTGTCATCGAGAGCTAAAAGAAAAATGAGAAAACTGAGCATGTACGAGAGGTTAGAAACGCACGAACGATCTTCTCGTCTTCCTTGTCGTCTATTCTCTTCTCGTCTGCACAGAATATAAGCTGGTATAGCGTTGAGAAGCAAGCACGCACATTTCTCCCAGTCACTTCACACACACACAAAGACAGAACATGAGTATGTAGTTCCACAGTAGAACAAGACCACTTACGCTTTCGGAGGCATGATGAAGTTGGTAGAAAGAAAGATTGACCTGAGCCCTCCATTACGCGTTCGGTAATCACGTGATGTCGGCGTGAACCGATCTTGAGTTGCAAATGACTCTCAGCTTACAACTATGGCTGGTGGCCTCCAGAACGCAAAGAGCGACCTTAACAAAATCCGCGATGAGGATCGCGAGTCCAGATTTGGCTCCGTCTTTGGTGTGTCAGGCCCAGTCGTCATTGCCGAGAACATGATCGGTGCTGCTATGTACGAACTTGTACGCGTTGGACATGATGAGCTCGTTGGCGGTCCGTGTTCTGCTTTTTGTACCCGTTATTCGTATTGACACCGTCAGTAGAGGTCATTCGTATCGAAGGTGATAAGGCTACGATCCAGGTCTACGAAGAAACATCCGGCGTAACGGTCGGTGATCCTGTCCTTAGAACCGGCAAACCTCTCAGTGTTGAGCTTGGACCTGGTATTTACTTTTGTTCAGCACACTACCAGTCATTTAACTGTATCAAGGTCTCATGGGCAACATCGTCGATGGTATTCAAAGGCCGCTAAGGGTAGGTTTCCCTGGGGATTGCTAACGCTCCACAATTCTTGACGTGTATTCAGTCCATCCAAGAACTCTCCAAGTCAATTTATATACCCCGTGGAATCAACACTGATGCCCTTGATCGTTCACTCAAATGGGACTTCAAGCCTGCTAATTTCAAAGTATGCAGTCATCAAAAGCATGTGTCATCTACGTCCTAAAGATGTTCCCAGGTTGGCAGCCATATATCTGGAGGCGATATTTTTGGTGGTGTCTATGAAAACTCTCTTGTAGATAACCACAAAATTTTACTACCACCGAGAGCGATGGGCACTATCACCCACATTGCTGAAGCTGGAAGTTATACTGTTGACGTGCGTTTGCCGAATGATATTGCTGGCAGCTGTTCAACCCGTTTTAGGATGTAGTGCTGGAAACAGAATTCGAAGGCAGAACCTCCAAACACACGATGCTGCAGCTTTGGCCTGTCCGAGCTCCTCGCCCTGTAACAGAGAAGCAGACTGCCGATTTCCCTCTTTTGACTGGGCAACGCATTCTTGATGCGCTTTTCCCGTATTTATATTTAATTTTCGTCAATGGGCAGCCATTGATCATGGTCCAGATGTGTACAGGGTGGAACAACAGCAATTCCCGGGGCTTTCGGATGTGGCAAAACTGTCATCTCCCAGGCTATCTCCAAATTCTCTAATAGCGATATCATCGTTTACGTCGGTTGTGGTGAACGTGGAAATGAGGTAGGTTGACCACAATGTCCGTTGACACCTTGCAATTGACCGTAATACAGATGGCCGAAGTGTTGATGGAGGTCCGTCTAAATCCCAATTTCAACTCTGCATACTCAAACCACTCTAGTTCCCTGAACTGACGATGGAAATTGGTGACCGCCAAGAACCCATTATGAAACGTACCACTCTTGTAGCAAACACTTCCAACATGCCTGTCGCCGCCCGAGAGGCATCCATCTACACCGGTATCACGCTTTCAGAATATTTCCGTGATCAGGGTTCCAATGTTGCTATGATGGCGGACTCGACCTCACGTTGGGCCGAGGCTCTACGTGAAATTTCCGGTCGTCTAGCCGAAATGCCTGCTGACTCTGGTTACCCTGCTTATCTTGGTACCAAACTTGCAAGCTTCTACGAACGAACGGGAAAGGTGGTGTGTCTGGGAAACCCTCACCGTCAAGGAACTGTCTCAATTGTCGGCGCGTATGTGTTATTTATATGCCCAGTCCAGCGCAACCTCTTACGACGTTCTCAGTGTGTCGCCTCCTGGTGGTGATTTCTCTGACCCTGTCACAGCTGCAACACTCGGTATCGTCCAAGTCTTTTGGGGTCTCGACAAGAAGCTCGCGCAGCGCAAACACTTCCCATCCGTTAACTGGAGTGTATCGTACTCCAAATACACTAAAGTCCTTGAACCTTACTACGAGCGCGAAGAACCCGGATTCGTCGAGCTCCGAACAAAGACGAAGGAGATCCTTCAAAAGGAGGAGGATTTGGCCGAAATTGTACAGCTGGTTGGAAAGAGTGCATTGGGCGAGAATGACAAGATTACACTTGAAGTTGCCAGGATGCTCAAAGACGATTTCCTCCAACAGAATGGCATGAGTGAATATGATCGTTATTGTCCCTTCTACAAGACCAGTGCTATGCTGAGAAATTTTGTGGCTTTCCATGACGCAGCGGTCAGAGCGGTGACGCAGCACGATCTCACATTCTCTAAGATCAAGGATTCTGCGGCAGATGTCATGTTCAAGCTTTCGCAGATGAAGTTCGAGGTGAGCTAATGGACTACAAGAAAGTTCAAGATTTTGAATCTTGCCTTTCTCTACCTAGTCACCTTCTCAGGGCAAGGAATTCATCAAGCAAAAGTTGGACGCGCTTCACGCTGAGATCCAGGACAAATTTCGTCAAATCGTGGAGTAGGAAGAACATAGGCAGTCCACCAAACAATATTCTTCTTTATATACGCGTTTACGCGCAGCTTGACATGCCGGTGTTTGGCGTATGAATAATGTAGCTTTATGTGACGCCATGAAGTCGAGATAGAATAGACTCGATGATGACCCAGATTACATGTCGTCATATGATCAGGACTCTTGGAGTATTGTTTCTAAACTGTTTTCGGATATATAATAGCGCAGCATGAGCTGATATCTCTCCAACACTCCTTCGCGATGTTGTTCTTAAATCTTCTATGTTTCAGCAGCTTGGTAACCGCCTCCCCTACCTTCGGGTCTTGGAGTCGAATTTTGAACCCACTCTCTATCATCTCTGACCAGTTTCCCTTGCATGCCCTCTCTGAGTTTACCAAAGGTAAAGCTCAGGAAGAAGTGTTTTTCTATGACAGACAGCCCGCAGAGGGCACTATGTGGGAAATAATCAGGAGCAATCCCAGGTTGGACCAATTACCACTGGGCCCTTTGCAGCATTAATCTTTCCTAGATTCACCAAGTTGACCAAGGCCATTGAGTTTGCCGATGCTGTCAAATACTTCGACGATAAAGAAGCTCAGTAAGCACTACATAAGGTGTTGTATTCGTCACGATTCACCTGATTGACGAATACAGATTCACCTTCTTTGCCACGCCCGACTGGGCGATTCCTCATGCAGGCGACTGTGATCATCTCGCCAACATTGACCACTTCGCTAATGATCATTCTGCATCTCTCATCCTCGCCCAGGGCTGCCATTGGCATGATGTGCTCTCTGCTGCAGACCAGCTCGATGCCTATCCCTTCCTGCTTGACGAGAAGAAGGAGCGCCGCACGAAGTTTTTCAAGCATCTTGTCCAAGCTATTTTGGCGTATGAGGCATTACCTGAGGCGATCGATAGTTTCTCTCTCGGTGACCATCAGACCTATCCGACCAAGTCGGCCATTCCCGGTGTCCTTGAAGGACAGCCTTTGCGTGTTCGCGTCGAACAGAGACTGCTTCCTCCTTCGACTAGCGTCAATTTTGTGTCAAAAATTGTATATCCTGACATCCAGGCATCCAATGGTATGGTTCAGCTTCTTGCAAATTCCAGTCTAATATGCGTGGCCTTAGGCATCATCCACGTCGTAAATGCACCCGTGTTGCCCCCCTTGGCGGGATTCCAGACCACGTTCTTACTTCCTGGGAAGTTTTCTATTCTTGTGAGTTCTTGGAATTTGAACACAAGTTTCGCTATCAATCATTACTCCCCTAGACGACTGCGATCCAACGTATTGGTCTAACTGATGACGTTGACTTGCGCTATGTCAAAGCTGACGATGGCCAGGGATACAAGTTGCAAGGATCATCTGCCCTCACTCTTTTTGCCCCGACCAATTCGGCATTTGAGCATTTGCCGCTCAAATTAAGGCTGTTCTTATTTTCTCCTCTTGGCCAACGCGCACTGCGCAAGATCCTTGAATACCATATCGTCCCTAATCTGGTTGTCCATACTGGTATGGCATGCCATCTTTCGTTTGACCTTGATTCATGCGTGCCATAGATTATCAATACAACAACTCAGCCAGTGTGAATTCGGGAGATAGGATAGGGCGATCCTCCTCGTATGGCAAGGTAATATCTGATGTGCATTTCAAACTCCCGACACGTCTTCAAGATCATTATGTCCACGCACACATCAGGAAATATGAATTCACCTTGCCCGTTCCTGGTCCTGACAAGCCATCCGTGGTCAAGACTGAAGTGGAAATTAACCATCATCACGTCTTAGTATCTGATGTGGTTACCAGCAATGCCGCTGTTCACGTTGTGGATCGTCTTCTGGACCCTCGTCAACATCATGATCATCATGGTCGTGACCACGGGCAAGTTCGCCCGGCAGATGATTTCTGGGAAGACTGGGAGGACTGGCTGGTCGATTGGGCCGGATCCGTTTGAATTGAACATCACAAGACTTTGTTCACTCGGCAATATGCACCTGTACTCCACGTGAACTGACGTGGAAGTTGAAAGAACAAATTCATACTGTATATTAGCATTCCGCTTTGTTGTATGATGTACTAGTAACGACTTGAGCTTGGAATTTTTGAATAGTCTTCTGCAATCGTTTATGGGATCGGGTTTTCAAGTGAAGTTCCCAATCTAGCCCTTGCTCGATCATGACGGGCCGGCTTTCATCAGTTGTGCACACCGTACAGATGATTTTTCGCCTGGCTTCTAATATGGCAGATGGTCTGAACAGGCGATTCAATGCCGGCCCCAATGACTCAACGTATAGATGCCCACCTAGCGTCTTTATCTTTGACGGTCAATAGAGCGCAAGCTCTGGCAGAAAGTGACTTTGCTTCTGGCAGTTCTTGATTATTCAAGAAATCTAAGAACATATATGTCATCAGCTATCCGAGATCAAGTGACCAGTATAGTTTACCTTCCATGACCTTGGTCGCGGGTCTTAGAACATTGGTTACCCAGTTCATTCCGAATTCTGCGGAAAAGGTTAATAGGAAATGAAACAACGGAGGTATAATCGCGACCTGTTGCATCAAGCAGATAGAATGGAGCGGTCATGTCTTCCTTGTTCGCCGATTCAGCTACAGGTATGAGTTTATTCCGGATCCAGGAAATTTGTCGTTTGGCATATTGCCTCGTAGACAACTTCATTCTATCCACTGCCTGGGCAAATTCGCTTTGAGATGGTTCAGGGCTGGATAAGTAGTTGTGGAACTCTTTATAACCTTTATACAACGGTCAAATGTGAGCCAGAAAGTTCGCGCAAGTGGCTTTGAACGAGTACCAATCGCCTGGTAAATGCCAAGGCTGTAATCCATCTCAGGAGCGCCTTCATTTAACAAATCTTGTGAGGCAATGCCTTGGGTTATATTTCGTAGACTACGGATTTCGTCAAGCAAACCGAGCTAAATGACTGGGTCAACGAACGAAGAATAAAAGCAGTTGACTGTGATCATGCCTCTATCATCCTGTCTACGCGATCGTAGAGTCTCTGTTTTAAGATACTATGTTCTGCGTAGAGCCAGAGGAAGAGAGTACGAAATCTATAGCACAAGATGAAACACTGATACCTCACATCCAAGGGTAAAACGAACCTTGGTTTAGCAACGGCAGTTCTCAATGTTTGTTCAGTGACAATGTCACTTGCTTTATGTCCAGTTTCTTTGATAATTTCCAGGCTTCGCAACACCTTACGCGTATCTCTCCAATGCCATCGAGACGCCATCGCAGGGTCAATCATATTAAGCAGGGCATGTAGCTGGTATGCAGCATCACCATCACTGCTGGCTGAGGGTGGTGACTCAGGCAGCGTAGCAAAGATATGAAGCAAATCCGGATCGGTAATCTTGGAAGTGAAGTGGTGCAATTCTTCGAGAGTTTTGTGGGACGACTTTGTGGCTGTCGAGATCACTTGAGGTGAGCCGACCAAGCGATCAGAGAAGACGAGATTTTGGATCCAGTAGGAAGTTCCTCCAACCACTATCGGTATTTCGTTATCCTTGTGAATTTCATCAATCTTTGGGTTCATAAATGAATGGAACACCAATCAATGAAGCGAAAATTCACTCACAAGTTTGATGGCATCCTGTACCCATTGCCCAACCACGTATTGTTCCCCTGGTTTCTTGATATCCATCAAAAGATGCTTGACACCTTTTCGCTCCTCCAACGGTATTTTGTTAGTGATGATGTCGAGACCCTCGTAGACTTGCATGGAATCAGCGTTGACGATTTTGGCACCGGACCAGTCATTCTTAAACCCTCCTTGTTTGAGCCGTAGGGCAAGTTCTACTGCAAGATTTGACTTGCCAACTCCTGTCGTACCACAGATAGCAATGAGAGGTCGTAATGGCATCCGAACGTGTGGTAGGCGCGTGGTAGGCGGCTGAACTAAATATATTGGTCCTGTTTCTGACCGGATCAGTAGTCCAATTATGAAACCAAGAAATTTCTTTTCCTGCCCATTATTTGCGTTAATTTAACTCTATTACATATTATGAAGTGACCATCCAATGAACAGGAGAGGAAGTATGGTAGAACACATTATGTTTCCCATGGGAATACTGGAATTAATGGTAAGTGGACTATAACAACAATGGCCAACAATGGTCCGGATCCATTGCTGACAAAATCGCAGAGATTATGATTTGCTCTGGGAACCTGTACCTCCAGGGTTTGTAGCTGAAATACTTCCCACATTAAACCTCGGCAGACGAATCTTGAGGGAAGGAGTGGCAGGTGCTGAAGAGGGGGCATTAATGGGAGTGGAATTCGGTGGGAGCACGCGGGACCGTGATGGAGTGCGAGCACGTTTGCGGGTCGATCTTTTTTCTTTTTCTTCAAGGTCGAGTTTCTCTTTTTTGGAGGTCTCGTAGTTCTTAGGTCGGTATGGTAGATCCTCTTCCCGTTCCTTCCTCTTTCTACCTCGCTTGGCCGGAGCAAGTTTTGCCTCTTCTGTATCTTTGACAATAGGCCGACGTCCTCGCCGTTTCGACGGTGTCTGAAAACAGAGTTAGATCGTCCGATCTATTTTGACCCGAGTAGCTACCTTGGTAATGATCGCTGGAGAGTTCATTGGAGGGATTCCGTTCAATAGTGCCAGTGGGTCATCTGATTCTTCAACCTTGAGAGGAGAAAATGAGCTGCGACTATATGAAAATTAAAATAAAATATCGTTTACCTTGACTTGAATAGTTTTCCTAGGAGGCACGATGGTAGTGGTTGCATCGGCAACAGCGGTGTCTGTTGGAGTGGGAATTGCATTCTCCTGAGAGATGGATTCGACGAAATCATAAGCAGATGCCGATAACACTTATGCGTGAAAACACACCCTAGATAGTACGCTAGCAGATGACGATTCTGGTACCATGTTCCTACTCCTAGACCTCAATTCACGGGCACCATTTTCAGGTTGTGTACTCTGTGCAGAGCATTTTCTTTGGGTAACGATGACGGAGGGTACCGACGTCGTAAGAGTACTTATTAAATCCGTGAATATATTGGGTCTAGTGACGCCATTGATTGCAGTTGTCTTAGTGAGACGCTGGAAAGACGAGGCACGATCAGTCATGGCTTGTTGAGATCAGAGAAGCAGGAACTTACTTTCGCATGTGGGATTGAATTGATATTTCGAGTTCCTAACCTGTTGAGGGCCTCCACATCAGGGCTCGTTTGCACGGCCCGTTCAGACATTTTTCGTCGAGAGACACTATTAGAATTGGAAGTATGGGACCTCCTTAGCCTTAAACTACAAAGCATCTGCACAATCAGGATAACGAGAGTCAGTAAAACTTTAGGACCGAAGTTTAACGTTGAATAGTACCTCGGCAATCTTAAGTTCGTCCACCTCCTCCACAGATCCCATCTCCTGTGAGTCATCGCCAAAATCATCCAAGGAACTGAGTGAGGTGAGTGGTGAAGACATAGCAGAAGAAATGGTGTCCCTCTCTTCTCTGAATGGACATCAACGATAGCTCAAATTTGTTTGAGGCAGACTCACTGGTGAGGAGTAGCAGACCTTTTGTTGAGTTTTCCCCAGAAATCAAGGACAATTGTCCGTTCTGGAACTCGATATCGACGACCATTGATCAAGACTTCATCGGTGGCCATACGGCTGACTTGTTGAATGGAAACGGCATTTCCAGAAGGAATGATCTCGACGTTTCCGTTATTGGACTGGCCTGGGCGATCAATTTCGATGACTGGGTAAGGGTTGGATTTAGGAATTCGGCGTTTGATGGGCTGTAAGGTGAATACTTTATCAGTCCATCGGCTTTGAGTGCACAGAAAGACTTGGACCATACCAAGACTCTATCTGAGTGATTTGGACACATCCATCTTTTGTTGATGGGCGGTAAGCTGGGAAGTGGAGGGTCGATGCAATCGAGGTGCCAATGAAGATTACAGAAATCGCAGGATATGATAGGCTTCCAGATGTCATCTGAACTGCCCCTAGCAGACGATCTCCTGGTCCTTTTGGTGGCAGGTGCCGTCGCCGCGAGACCACTGGGGAGAGCAGACACTCCACACTGGAAACATAGTACTGGTACACCATTTTTATCTCTCAGACGATGTGCATCTCTCTCCTCTGGGATACCAAGGCGGCTAAAGGGCACAGAAAATGAGCCAGAAAGCCCAGTGAAAAATATAGACAAATTTTTTACTTTTGGCGAGGGGGTTTGTAAAACGTTGTATCAATATAATTGCCCTTTGGCCCTTGACCAACTGTAAAAGGAGGTCAGGCGAAGTTGGGGGTAAGAAGGAAAATGAAGCACCGTCTTTGAAAAAGGTCCGGATGTCCTCGGGTAACTGAAACTCCACCGGGATTGACATATTGAGCTGATGGATGAGGGGCGACAAAAGGGAAGGTGGAGGCTTTGCAGGAGGTTGCTGGGGAAAGATAAGGCGGGGAGCATGAAAGCAGAGAAAATGGCGAGCCCACCTTGCGTATCGCACACGCAGGGCAGAACCACCTGCTATCCCCCTCTTCTATACTCTCCAAGGGCGGATCGACACACCAAAGATGAAACGCTCGAGGACATCCGTCGCAGTACACAAGATCGCCGTGCGAACGACAAGAAGAACAATGATCATCGTTGTTCAACTTGAAGTACGACATGAGCCAAGACACCAAGCAAGATAAAGGGAACACACCAGGTTGGATGCGAACGGAGGATCGGGGGAGGGCAGTAACACATTCTTAGGCTCCTCCTTGACTCTAATAGAGGCTGGGTCAACCTCTTTGGCCTTTCCTTTGTCTTTGCGTTTTGGTCTCCCTTGGGAAGTGGGGACGTGAAGATCATAGAGATTGAGAGAAGAATTAGAGCGCGAAAGGGAGGGTTCGTCCTCTGGTATGCCAGGGAGGCTGTCCGTCTCCATTGGTGATAGAACTGGATGGAATTGTGCTGGTGCTTCACCGGAGCTGGTACTTTCCAAGGGCCCGGCAACGGTTGATCCATTTTGATTGCGAGCAGAAGCACGCTGGGCACGCCCAGAGGCCGTTCTTCTCCGGGCGGAAGAGCAACACAACGAAATGTCCAGAGAAAGATCATTTGATTGGTCCAACATGACAGAAACAGCGAATTGGGATGCAGAGAAAGAAAGTAGTCAGTCGATGAAAAGAAGAGCGGTAGAAGGCGCACCCCTTGTCAGCTCTGGAGCGCTTTGGGCGGTGGCCGTCCTGGGGCTCCTGGCCGATGAGAGTACCATGTGCAATTCCAGAATATGTGGATCCTGGATCATCTGAGGGCAGGTAGGAGAAGACAGTCGATGGTTTTTTGGGGTCGCGTTTTTGGGCTGCTTGTTGGACAGACGCAATAGAGGGAGGACCTGGCAATATTTCAGTGGCGAGATTAGCGTCTCCCTCTAGATGAGACGGCTGTTGCACAGTGACTCCTGGCAGCATGTATGGCGGAATACTCGCAGCTGTGGCCATTTGCATAAACAGACCAAGGATACCAGCAGAAGGAGATGAAGTCAGGGAACAACCACACTTATAGGTCACTCCCCTTCAACACTCGGTTTCCGCACACTATGATTTTCCCATTCAGGGATTGTTCTCGTAGTTGTATTGTACATGTAGAGTGGCTATGGACAGTCTATGTACAAAAAACTTTCCCTCGAACTGAGCTTCCGGGACTCTTTTGCAGCAACTCAGACAGCGAATCTGTTCCACACAAACCGAATGCTGCTGTCAACGTCTGTACCGGCCCAACAGCATGGCAGCACTTGTACCAGTGCAAGGAAGTCACTATCGGTGACCATCTATCAACTTTCCTTCCGTGAGCAGAGAAAATTGACTGGAAAGAAAAGCAAAGGATCTTACCGGCTTTGAGCCCGTCGACATAACCCCCTCAATCAAGCCACCTCATGCTTGGTTTCAACACGATGCGCGAGCAGTCGGAACAAATCCTCACCGGCGTTTGCTGTGCTGGGAAAAATGGACCGTCCGATGTTATCACCCGGAAGCTGGGCACCCCCGTCGGGAAGTCCTTTCAGATAGTCCGACAGATCGCAAACAATGGCTTTTTGTAAGAAGTGGACATGAGACCTCGCAGAAACCTCGATCCCTTTCTCATACGATAAGTCAATGATCAATGCGATCCTCCAATGAAACATGCAACAAGCGTTGTCCTCTAGATTTCCTCCGACATTAATATTGGAAATTGGAGACACCTTTGTTTTCCCTGCCATTGGCTCCTTTTAGAGACTTGTCTTGTCCACGTGGGGTAGAAATCTGAGAACCAAGCTCGGGATCCTAGATTACGTTCAAGTATATCCCCGAAGAGATGCCTTAGTCTCGAGAGAAAGAAATAACGACTTGAGACTGTCAATGACTCGCAGTGAAAGGGCTTGAGCGGGCAATACAATATACACTGTATTCCAGAGACTAATGATGTAACAAGCCCAAATAACACTCCCCTTCCTCTCCTTCCACAATGGCCAATACCACAGTCAGTGGTGCAAAGGCAATTCATGGTCAAAATCCGCAGGTGGGTGGTCTATTACTGTGTAAAATTCCGGTAGAATTTATCCGTGCAGTACCTGATTGATACCGTCATCCGTAATCGCATCTACGACTCTACCTACTGGAAAGAACACTGCTTCGCGCTCACAGGTGTGCAAGTCCCCTCGATGATTGCCCTAGTCTTCGACATCATTTCCAGCTGCCAGCCTCATAGACAAGGCTGTTGACATTCGGGCAGTCGGAGGTGTTTATGGAGGAAACCAAACGCCCAGCGAATTCCTCTGCCTTCTTCTCAAACTTCTACAAATCCAGCCAGAGAAGGAAATTCTTTTAGAATATTTGCAAGCGGATGAGTTCAAGTGTGTGTCCACATATGCCGCTCTCGACTCAAGATCAATTCCTTACGCTTTCCAGGTACCTCCGTGCCTTGGCTGCAATGTACGTACGAATGACATTTCGTGCGGTCGAAGTTTACGAAATCCTGGAACCATTACTCAAAGACTTTAGGAAGCTGCGACTGCGAAATATGAGTTAGTACATGTTAATTTCACTGAAACATCTGCAACTAAAAACTTGATTTCAGGTGGATACTTCTTAACATTTATTGATGAGTTTGTCTACCAACTCTTGACCGAAGAACGAGTATGCGACATCGTTATGCCACGATTACAAAAAAGAGAAATTTTGGAAGAAACTGGGGAACTAGGCCCGCGGAAAAGTCGCCTTCTAGATGCAATGGAGGGTGGTGATGAAAATGGGAGTGTCCGAGCTAGCAGCAGAAGTAGAAGTAGGAGCAGAGGAAGCAGCAGAGCTAGAAGTGAGAGCAGAGGCAGAAGTAGGAGCAGGAGTGAAAGTAGAAGCCCTTCGAGGTCACACAGCGGCAGCCTTGGTTCCAGATATATATCCAGAAGTCCCTCACGTTCTCGTTCTGGATCAAGGTCACCATATCGTTCGCGCAGCCAAAGTATCTCGCCAGACAGGATGGAGACGTAACATTTTTCATTATCAGAGTGGTAATTTGCTACATTACTTACTCTGCTTGACGAAATTCTGCTTGCGGTATTTACCAAGCTGTTGGGCTAACAAGTGCCAATGGTTCTCTGCAAAGGGCATATTGGTCAGTGAATTGAGCGTGGTCATGTTTAGGTAGCCACGGTTCCTCCGTCTATTGTACCACTCTGTAGAAGACATTTAGTCAAATACCATGCAACCATCAATCGGGGGACTTGCCGATGTCTTCACGACGTGTTGGTGCAGCAGAAATTCTGTCCGTCCTTCCTTGGACGCAATCTCTGAGTGCGAGTTCATTATAATGCTTGCAAACAATCCTCCCACCCCTCTCTTCAATAGCCTTGATAGCGCTCTGACTTGCTCTTGACGCCACAACATACAAGGGGGTCTTCAAAAGCTCGGCACCCTAAGGGCAATGAGCAAAGAACTTGAGTTCAGGCGTTCAAAATAACTCACGTCTCCCAGGATCTTGACTCCGTCATGCACTGAATGAACACAACCACTCAGCAACAGTTCTCTTGCAGTGATAGGCTCTTCTGGAGAAGATTTCAATCGGCCTTGGTCTATCCAATGTTGTATCCGTTCAAGGTTCACAGGCGCATACGTTCTCCCATTAGGGTTGACGAAACCCCGTTTAGGGAACAACTTTGTAATGGGTGTTTGACCACCCTCAAAGGCAACTCCTGGTCCTCGACCAGAGCGTGAATTTTGACCTTTATTACCACGACCTGCTGTTCGACCATATCCTGAACCTTGGCCACGGCCAACCCGTTTTTGCTATGGAATGCTGATGAGGAACGTTAACGCAGCAGCGGGTACGTCAGGAGACTGACGCTATGTTGTGAGCCCTTTGCAGGACTGAGATTAGCAAGAGTGACTCTAGGTAGGCGAGCCCGTGAGGCCATGGGTTTGGGAACAACGAGGAAATTTGTAAAAAGCACATTATTTATTTTGGAGGTCAACGATAAACAACGACCCATATCCCTGCGGCCGATATTCTATTATGACCATGACAACCGATATATAGATATATAGCTTCCTCCTGTTCATTTGCCTCGGTTGAATCTATAAGAAATTCGAATATGCCCGCTTCCTGTTGAGGGCAAGTCGAACTCACGCCATTTCCAAATCAGTTCTTTCGAGTTCCACCTCATACCATGACGGAACTCTCACAACTAGTATTTCAGTGGTTGGCGCTCGACCGTGTCAGCATATGGACTTGCATGAAGTCCGTCAACTCCCCTGACTATATCTGCAGAACCCGATTACTCGCGCAGAGATCCAGAAATTATGGGACTCTGGCAATGTGAAGGAGCTTGAAAATCGGATGAGGTTCTCTTTTTTTTTTTTTTACCTTCGTCTTTTGTGTCTCATCTACAAAATGAAGGAAACGAATTCAATTTGGAACTGCGGGTAAGATCCATCAGAGGTGTCAATCAGCCTGCAGATCAACGACAGAACTTAGGACTACGAGGCAAAATGGAAGCAGGATGGGCGCGAATGAACGGTGAAAGTTCTTGAAAGCATGACCATCAACAAATCAAATTCTGACAATACGGAAAGACTTGATTATAATCCAAGCGTCGCAGGTATCCAGTTCCTCAGGACGCGGTTGACCACAAGAATGTGACATCACCATCCAGGGAGTGGCCTCATATGTGATCCAACAATTGCCAGATGCCCTTTCCCGGGGTGTGGTCGTAGGCCACGATCACCGACATAACTCAGAGCATTGGGCAAAGTTAACTGCTGCCGCCTTTCTGGCAAAGGGC
>Ga0157366_1000414_pt1 | contig 19683 bp, 10 predicted proteins | sample AttbisABBM1_FD_113149 | JGI IMG/M metagenome (GOLD analysis project Ga0157366, IMG submission 113149) | Fungus gardens microbial communities from leaf cutter ant in Botucatu, State of São Paulo, Brazil - Atta bisphaerica ABBM1 | ecosystem: Host-associated > Fungi > Mycelium > Unclassified ...
AGTCAGACAATAGAACAACTCTTGTATTGAGTAACACAAGAGAACTCAATAGAGTTCCTAATACAAAGTAGTCTACCTTATATACTATTACCCATGGTCTGTGCTAGCTACTGTGCATCCTACCCTAAACAACCATGAGTATAACATGAGGCCAGCATGTGTTGTCCATGTGGTATGACGTCACTTTGTTCCAGAACCTTCTACTTCATTCTCCCAAGTCCTGTGATCAGTCTTGTGACTACGCCATCAATTTGTGACTAATGTGACAGTGTGACTGATAAACCCTAACCCAGGTTGTTCTAAAAATAGAAAAGAAAAAAGAAAAGAAAAGTAAAATAAAATGAAAAGAGAAAATAAAATAAAGTCCACTGTCAACGATCTTGACACATGTCCTATTACTCATCCACATGTGTTTTCCTTAAGGCCACTATGCTTCCTACATGTGCCCTGACGTCATACTCTTAATCTCTGCTGTATATGTGCACACCATGTGTATACTATGAGGAACTCATGTCCCTTGACATCATTCCTAACCCTAACTCTGATATAGACTCCTCTCGATCCTTCTAAACTGTTAGTCCTTCCAGACCGTTCTAGACTCTAACACATGACTTCCAGGTCACATGATCTCCATCCGTTATAGACTAATAAAATACTATCTTATCTATGTCTGGCTAACCCTAACCCTAGCCAAAGTCTGTCTACACTTTTGTCTTATAACACTTTACCACTTGAATCACATTCCTTACACTTTCTCAAGTCTTTGTCTAAGTGCAATCTGAGCTTTAGCTTGAGGTCATAACATCACCTCTCCTATTCTCCAGTTAATCTTAGGATTGTGATATGTAAGCCATAGTATTTTTAAAATTACACTCTACTTCTACTTACCTGTAATATTAATCACTGTTCTCTGTTTTCTCTCTGTGTGCTTTATAAAAATATTTACTTTCACTGTATTTTATATTGGTCTCTTCTTGTTGAATGTTCCATTCACATTTCTTACATAAATAAGCTTTTCTATTTTCTTCAACTTAAACCCTTGTTTTCTTGTAAACTCTAAAGTCATAACTAAACTTGTTGTCTTATTATCAAATAATACTTCCACTGTGATTTCCTCTTTTGTATCAATTCTATCAAGCCCAATCTTTACTGTCATTTTCTTAAGATTTTCTTTAATTCTGAAATACCAGCTTACATAATATGACTAGCTAGTATATTAAATTTATTATAAGAGCCTAGTCAAGGACTACTAGACTCTCTTCCTCTTTTAAATTGTCTCTGTTACTATAGTTGTTCCTATATTCAATCCTTCTTCCTTATCCCATAATTTCCCAACTTCTACAATATCTTGTAATATAATTGAAACCTCCACAATTGTAACATTTTCTCCTCTTGTTCACATCTATTATATACAGATCTCTCCTCATCCTTCCTCCTCTTCCTCCTTGTCCTTGCATAAAGTTTCTAACCACTACTACATTTGTTTTCTCTACTCTCTTCATTAAAGTAGGTCTTGCTATTCTTTCTGTTCTTTATGTTCTCTTATGCAGATCTGGGGTGAGAGCAATTGTGACCTAAACCCCTCTTGATTGTTCACTATTCCCATCTATTTCTGTTTCTGATTCTCACTTTTCTTCTTCTTTACCCTTAGCCTTTCTTTCTCCCTCTAACACACTCTCTAATGTTTGTCCAAATTAGTAGCATATTCACACTACTGATTAATGCTCCTTGAAGGTCTTTTGCCTTTATGAGTTTCCTTCTAATGATATCATTCATTCCTCTTATAAACTTCTCTACCAATACTTATTCTTTATACTTACTACCTCTTGCTGCTCTTACAAACTCCTATATAAATTAAGTGCTAATAGGCTCTCTTCTTATTCCACCATACACTCTTTATTGATTACTTAAGCTATCAACTACTACTTTAAAATAATATAAATAATTTTAACCTGAGAAAATCATTCCACTCTTAATAATATTTTAAGAACAACTGTTGTTCTCCTGTATGTACTGAATATAAGAGAGCTAATAGTATAAAGCTACTACTCAAAGAAAGATAAAGAACACATTCATAAAATGTTGGTACATCTATAATATACCAGTGAGCTTTGATGTACTATATGTGGCTAAGAAAGTATATTCTCTATCTAACTAATATATCTCATATGCCTAGAGCCTAGTAATTTTTCTTGACTAAAGACAGTGTTGTCTTTGATTAAGAATGATAAGAGAGTAAAAAAAAGATATAGAGAAGACTCTATATTGAGCAGTCTCAGAAATGGGAATTAAGTTCTAATATTACAACTTAAGCTCAAGTGATAAAGCAAAAAAGAAACCTTATATTAGATTAATACAAAAGAACTCAACTGAGTTCCTGGTATAGAGTATTTATCTTATATATGCTAGCTAATAGTCTGTATAAAATTACTACTAACCTACTCTAAAGGTTATATATACTATATATCACATCTCATTCTGGCCATCCATCCTAACCCACAAATAATACTTTCTCCCTCATCTACACTTCCTAATCTCTTCCAGTATAGATTATCTCTCTCTATTCTCCTTTTAGATATTCTTGCTGGTTTCTTGCTAACTTCATGAACTTCTATTTCTAACATTCAAGAATTACCAATATTCAGAGTCACTTGCTTAGCAGTTTCATTCCAGATAACTACCCTAGGTAGTATACCTAGTATATACACTGATAGTTTATACTGTATTAGCTTTATTCTGAAAGTTGGCTAAAACTAGCACTAACTTCTGGTGTTAGTAACAATATACCTTATCATCTTCCAGTAATCCTAATCTTCTAAAGTTTTCTAAGTCCTCTTCTGAAATATGCAACCAGTATGAATTGTAAAGGTATAGCATATAAGCTGAAGCCAAAGATTATTCCAACCTCATCTTCCACATTCTCAGATAATATACAACTGACTTATTTGGACTTCCAAGATACCTTATCAGATCTCAGATAACAAGGTGTGAACTATGTTTAACACTACATGAGATTAACATACCATTTAATATTAGGGTAACTGAACAAAGTCCATAGTATCTTAGTAAAGTTTATATCTCTAGAAAAATTCTAAGCTATATTGTTTAAATGATTAAGCATACAACTTATCTTTAGGAAAGTTCTAAGAGAACAGAATGGAGTTTTCTAGAGATGGCAGCTACTCTAAGTATCCAAGAGTCTATTCTAATCAAGCAGAATATTTGGTAACTTAGCTATAAAATGATGATGCCAGATAATCAGATATCTTAATGGAATATTGCCAGATAGCAAGAGCTTATTGATTGGTGGTTGGTGGAGGTAAGTCAATAATCATGAAAAAGTATATAGAGGTCTACAGTAGTACTACAAGAGTCAGAAGAGTTCAATAGTATTACAGCAAAATATTGGTATAGAAATTAGGAAATGAGAGAACCATAGAGTTGACTCAGGCTTTGATAGATGCTACCAACTTAAATTTAGATGAAGTAGAGGATCTCCTTATAATTAACATATTATATGATATTATTCCTTTAAAATCTTCTATGTTCTTCTATATGTTACATGATTGTGTGACTAATGTGTGACATCATGCTAAACCCTAACCCTAAACTCTAGAATAAGAAAATAAACAGAAAATAAAGTGAAAATAAGAAAGAAAAATAAAATCAATAAAGTTCACTATCTTCAATTCTGGTATTTACCAGTTTTTAATATAGAAATAAGTATCTCAAATACTTGAGAACTCAAGTAGTGCTATCACTATATAATCTAGCAACTATCTATATTAAGTAAGGTCAGTGTTTGAGCCTAGCTCCAAGTTAGACAGATATTTGATCAAATTGATTTATAGGAAAACACTGACTAATTATAAGGTTTTGAATATAAGTCAACTCTACTATAAAAGACTAAGTACTCATAAAGTTTAAAGAGAGATAATACTGCTGTGGAAGATAAGTTATTTGTGAGATTAAAAATATCTGGATAATAATCTTGGCCTCAGCTTATATATTGTGCTAATTACTTATTATATAGTTATAATTTCAGATGGAGTCAGAGTTTAAGAGTATACAAGAGAAGAAGTCACCAGAGTTCAATGATCAAACTGAAAAAAATATAAAATATCTACTTAGCTTTAAGTACTAAGTACTATAGTTGGAACTATTGCTGAGAGTGTTGTGGCAACCACTTATCACAATGACAAATGATCACACAAGCGAGTAAATCTCAAAGGCAGATATAATGTGGGTAGTTCACAAGAGAACTCAACAAAGAGCCTCTTCTTAATTAGAGTCCTATTTATACAAAGTCCTCATGGTCCATGCTACTAATAATTAATCTTGCCCTTATATCTATGCTCCTTCCTCATGTTCACCTTAAGGTTGCCATGTTATATACATATGCCCTGATGTCATCTTCTAGATCTTTCCACCACCTTCTGGGCCTATGACATCACATCATGTGACATGTCATGTGACTGCGATGTCATGTGCCTCTTCATCGTTACTAAAAAAGAAAAAGAAAAAGAAAAAGAAATTCAAAAGAAAAGAAATATAAAATCAAGAAAAATAGATAAAAGAAAAAGAAAAATGTTCATGTCCAAAACATTCCATAACAGAGAGAATAGTAGAATCATTAGGTTATAGAATACAGAAACTTGATCTGTGCATGTATGTGTACAGATGGAAAAATTTTGTGAAAGATTTTATCTGTGAGTAAAAAATGAGTATCTTAGATATCTCAAAAGTTAGTTTATAACATTGCCAAAACATACTTACTATGAGTTCCTTGACATTATTGTTCCAGTATCTTTTTTTTAAATCTAACAATTTATTATATGGAATATACTGGTAGACTATGGTAATTACACAATGTAACTACCTAAATAGAAGGAGAAATAAAATAAAATGAAAAGAAAAAATTAAAAAGTAGATAATGTTATATTATACAAAGATGTTATCCTGAAAGCAAAATACTCTAGGATTGAATTTAAGAAATGTAATAATATCCTTGGAAGATTCCCTCTTTGGATTCCATGATTTCTTAAACCTCAGACATTCAAATAGAATATACCTCCTCATTTTGATAGGATATGATTTGCATAGGCATGATTTGTGATTAGTCTTGTTATACATACACACATTAAATTGAATAATCCAAAGTGTTTTAGCCATGCTCCTTCTTTAGCATAAGTAGGGCAAATATGTTGATTATCATCATTATTTAAATCTATGAAGTTCCTCCTTTATATTCTAATGCTTGGAAAGACATTTGCTACTTGCTAATAATGGAATCACTTTTTTTTTCTTGCTAAACTCCCATGATGATTTGCTTGGTAAGACAGTATTAATTTGTAGATATTTAGATTCTTTGTTAACTAGAATATATGGAGACCATTTGATACTTTCCAGATAGTTTCAGAAGTCAATTGAATTATTGGGGTTTTATTTAAAGAACTCTTTAAGATTCTTTGATATAGTGATGGAATATAGTTGATACAGATGTACAGATGTGTTAAAAATCCATTTAGTAACTGGGATAGTATCTGTTATGACTATGATACATTCAATATTTTGTAAGTGGATAGTGCAATTGATACTGCATCTAATAGTAAGGAGTTTGGCTTCAGTAGAAGTAACATTCATTGCATGATGTACTGATTTAGTGATAATTTCTTGTTCTCTATAAATGTGTGAGATTGAGGTGGCTATATTATTCTTGACACTAGTGTTCAAAGTAATAAGTATTATGTTCTGGTTAATGAGAGAGTTTTCAAAGACATTATCAAGTCTATTTCAATAAGCATTTATAACATTGAGATCTTTTAAATTCACTAACAGAAAAGAAAAACAATTAGAGAAAGTATCTACTAAGCAAAACTCTGGAAAAAGTTCTTTGTTAAGACTATCAAAGGAGTAAAATACTTTATTTAAGCAATTTTTAATATTCATGATAGAGCTCTTGATTTTTTTTTACATTTTTTATGTGTTAAGTGTTCCATAGTCATATAATAAGATGTTATCTTCATAAAGTGATGTTTGTCTAGAAGGGAGTTAATCATATGTTATTTAGGAAGGAATGCAACATATAAATAATGACAACCATTGATCTTGTCAAGATAGAAGTGGATGGGTATAAGTCTGGCTATAGCTTCTACTTTCTAAGTAGGTAAAGTTCAAAAAGTTCTGGTAATCCATAATGCCACTCTTCTCTGTATTTTTCTAAGTTCTTTAAACAGCTGATAAAGATATGCTTCTTTGAAATACTAAAGTTGAAATCTATATAGTGTGATTGGGAGAATACATGTTCTGTATAAGAGTCATTTATGCATAGGAAATAGCCTTCTGTTTGAGTTTCCTAGCATTTTTATGTCTTTTATTGTAGAAAGGGCTTTATTGATGTAGTGATGAACATGATGATAAAACAACAACTTCTTGTCAAAGAAGAAGCCTAAGTATCATCATGTATTCTTCAGATATAATAGAAGTCCTCCTATCAGTCTAAGATCCAGAGAAGAAGGTTAAATTGAATGTTCTCTGTTAATCTAAAAAAGTGAAATATTTTTGATTTATTGTGCTCAATTACTAGCCCAAACTGGTTAAATAAAGAAGAAATAATGTTGTAACTACAAAAGAGATTTGTGTTGGATTTTTCATAGCTTTTTTCTTAAGAGATAAGAAGGCCATCATCTACAAAAGAAAGAGTTGAAACTTGAATCAAAGAAAGAATATTTTTAGTTCTTTTTCTGAATATGTGAAAAATAGAAGCAATATAAAGAGCAAAAAGAATAGGCAAAAGAGTGGAACCTTGACCTACACCTATATTGGCTTTGAAAAAAGGAAAAACAAAATGGTTTCACACATATTGAGTTTGTTTGTTAGATAAAAAATCAGAAAAGAAACAAGAAATTCTTGAATTGAAGCCAGCTTTGTCTAGAATTTTCAGAAGAAGTTGATGATTCAAAGAAGGGAAAAACTGAGCAATGTTAAAAGTGAGTGTGCTCATATAGAGGCCCTTTATCCAACTTGTATGAATTAGATGAGTTAGAAAAATACTGGCATCTGTAATTGAATTTTGTTTAATGCTACCTATTTGATTAGGGTGAATGAATCCTGAAGTAATAGAATGAGCTTGAAGTCTACTGCTTTCAATAAGTTTTCCTAGTATGTTAAGAAGAACAATAAGATAGAAGGTTTTGGAACTATCATAAGACAGTTTGTTGGGCTTTTGAAATGATGATCAACATTGTGAAAAGGCCAATGGCCTAAGTCAATACATATATTCACTACACTGACAAAATAATTAAAACATTTGTCATTGTCAACCAATAACTTAGAATAACTTCAGAATATGTAGTCTGAACCTAGAGTAGATGAATTGCTGCATTTCTTGATAGTGTTGATAAGTTCAGCTTTGGAAAAAAGAGGCCATTCTGTCTGTTGGTATAATGGAATTTCCTTTAGAAGACAAGGATTTATTACTCTATCTTGAGTAGCATTGTAGAAAAGATGAAGAGCTTACTATAAATTGTCCAACTTGTTGCAAGAATGTCTATTGAATTTGATGGCTTCTGTGATGGGTAGCTTATGTTTCTTAACCTAATTTATCAAGTTCTATGGTCTTTTGTTAGTTGACATGATTTCTTGGATTTTGTTATTAAAAAATTTTATTTAGCCATTTTAACTATCTTCTTGTATTTGATCCAGTCCATTCTACTTCTGGATACACAATATATGGTTAGATCTCTGCTATATTTATCATTCTACCATGCTTTGGAATGTTTAGTAATGTTAACTTTTTTAGAATACTTATACCAAAGTTTCTCTGTAACAGAAGCAAATTCTTGAGTTATTCCTTCTAGTACCTCACAATTGCTAATGTTAGTCAAGTTGATACAGTCTACTATATTCCTTAACTCATTGACAAATGCTTTTTCTTCCTCACTGTTTTTGACAATGGTTCATTTCTTATCTTGGATGAACTCTTTCTTAATGGCAATGTGAAATATCAAAGAAGTGTGATCAGATAGTTCTCAGATGCTAGGCAAAATAGGTTCCAGCACCTTTTACATTCTTTTATATCATGTGATTGTAATCATGTGTATTGTCATGTACTCTTTGATGTCATCTCATGTGATCATAGTCATGTGTTCCTGCATCATCAAAATAAGAGAAAATTAAAATAAAAGGGACTCAGAGCATACCATGACATCTGTTTAGAACTTTCTCAATGTATTTTTCAACTGTGGTCATCAATTAATCAATTTATTGTTAGATCTCTAGTTGCATCTGCCACTTATTGAACCTAAAGGCTAAGTTGTTGAGGTATAGAGACACAAATAACTCATGAACCACAGAATTCTTCTCCAAGTTCAGCTAATAATTCAGCAGCAGAAATAAGTGGGACCACATAACAGGTGGGCACATTGACACCTTCTAGCTTAGACAATCTGCATTTTCCTAACACTGCTATCACCCTCCGGGATATTTACACACTTGTCTATATCTTAGTTACTTGGCTACATCTTGTATATGAAGTGAGTGTCTTCATAATGGATGAGCAATCCGGAGAACCTCGGATGTGAATTGTATCACACCAGACATGTGCCCAATCAGTGGACAGCGTCACTCGATCCGCCGTGTGGGTTCTTGAAAGGTGGCCGAAATCCCAATAGGTCACCCGGGGATAGTGGGTTAACCAATCATTACTTTGGTGTACAAAGAAGCGGCTAAAACAGGAAACTCATACTTTCGTCGTTTTCTACTCAACTCCCGATTTAGGACTAGACAAAGCCACGGCTGAATGCGGATATCATTCTTTGGCGGTTATCCTTAAGAGAACAAGGGGTTCCTCATGAGTTTCTTATATAGTGTACAGTGAAGCTTTCATGGTCCCTTTCTCTGTAATAGAGACAGTCTCGCTGTTAGGGGTTTCTCCACTTGTGAACTGACGTTGCAGAATAGCAACGATGCCACAATCCGGTTCCTACCCCAATTGGGTCTTCTCTCTGTTTTCAGCTGTGGGTTTTATTCTTTGCTGTATTCCATTCCCGTGGCACCTACAGGGTAAGTAACCTCCTCTGCGCTTGGTGCCTCTCCCTAACTGGTGGTATCTTAGCGTGGAACACAGGAACATGTCTTGTCATGGCTTGGTTAGGTCTGACTTGCCTTGGACTTTGTATCAATTCTATCATATGGAAAGGCAATACAATCGACTGGGCTCCTGTCTGGTGTGATATCTGTGAGTTTACCAGGTGTCTTACAGAGATATTGAAGCCTCTTATTATATTTTTTTCAGTTACAAGGCTCTTCTACGGTGTCACCATTGGAATTCCAGCTGCTTCGCTTTGTATCAACCGTCGCCTCTACTCCATTGCTTCCGTGCGAAAGGTCACCATCTCGAGGGCCGACAAGCGTAACCAGATCGCGGTTGACCTAGCAATTGGTCTTGGCATTCCTATTATCTTCATAATTTTTCGTAAGTGTTTTGTAAGCATACTGACCTTGCGCAGCGCCTCAAACTTGTTTTAGAATATATTGATCAAGACCTGCGCTTCATCATTTATGAAGACTTCGGATGCATTTATGCCGCATATCGAACCTGGGTTACAATTGTCCTCTTCTCTGTTCCCTGTATAGTAGTTGGTCTCGTCTCTTGCACATATGCTATCCTGAGCATCTGTGCCCTCCACAGAGTCCATGAACAGAGCAAGAAGATATTATCTGTTCACGCCAGCTTGACCAAAACCCACTATTTCCGTCTCCTGGCCTTTGCAGCAACTGATGCGATCGTTTCTGTTTCAATGAACGTCTTTGCGATGGTCACCAACATTCGCCAGGGACTTTCACCCTGGACTAGCTGGGAGGATATTCATGATAACATCTCTCGCGTGTACCAGCTCCCAGCTACAGTCTGGCGCTCTTCCTCCGCAGCTGTTATTACGCTTGAGGTGAATCGGTGGATATGTGTTGCCTGTGCTTTGATATTTTTTGCCTACTTCGGCTTTTCTGACGAAGCTACGAAGCGCTATTGCTCCGCCATCAGATCAGTTGGGAAGCATTGTGGAGTTTCCACTGACAGATTTGGCAGTTCGTTCTTATCTTCGGGGTATGTCATCTAATCAATTGCCTTGATCATCTGAAACTTACTTCTACTGTAATGTAGTAAGACCAAGAGTGATGTTGGATCACAACCAAGCTCTATCCCCGAATTTTCAATAGAGAAATTTACACGCAAGGACTCTTCTGTTTTCAACACTCAGAATTCTAGTTCACTCAACACATTGTCCCCCCCCACTCCCAAACCAAAAGGGTGGGCTTTCTCAACAACTTTCTTAACTTCGAAGAAGAAATCCAACGAAGAAGTTTTCGAGCCCAATTTCCAATTCGACGACCTTGTCCTGCCCGATGTTGACCGCACCCTGCGTGGGAGCTCGAGCGACAACGTCTTAACGATACCTGTTTCAGTCTCCTCGTCGGCCACATTCAGCATCTCCCCTCCCAAATCTGCGGTCATACGCCCAGAAGCTGTGGATATCCCTGCGTCTGTTGATCCCCACAGACACTTACATTATATTGTCTAGAATCTATGTACTTTTCCATGTTCAAATCAAACCCACATGATTGTCCCAGTTCTTACTTTCCTCAACTGTAGCCTTATTGATATCAAATGCGAGCATTGTGTATTTCTTGTTCCTTATGTGATAGTTTCAAGTTTTTGCAACAATAATACTCAGCTGTGATTAAGGTGATCATGAAAGTTGCCCAAACCTAAAACCATAGAACCTGATGTACTTGGTGTAGGAAAATACAAGCGCGCACCGAGCTATTGTGTGAGTGCATGCACTGATGCCACTGCGCTGTGTGCTCGTTTCGTGTTACCTTGTACTGTTCTTTAATTATAATACTGGACCCTCATAGACATTCACCTCAGTTCTTGTCTGTCTGTGTTGCAAGTGACTGAGGTGAGCTATTTGATTACCTCTTGTATCGACTTGGACTCACACCTTTCTAGTCTTTCTGATTACTACAGGTCAATATATTGAGTTCTCATCTGTATTGCAAGTGACTGAGTCTTTTTAATTACTATAGTTAAGGCTGAAAAGAGTGTTGCAGTTACGTAGAAACTCTCAATTACAGTCATTAGTCATCAATCACATGATCACTTATGTATAGTCCCCTAGCATACTCATGTTTGTAGCAAAGAGATCTTGCTCCTCAGAACTCACTAAAGTGTTAGAAGAAACAAATGCACAGCAGCATGGCACAGTGTAGACAACTAATAACCACTTACTGATAGAGTAAGATTGTTATTGAAAGCTTTGATATAAACAATATAACATCACTTGAAACTCGTTAATAACAATATATCTACTGAGGTTTATATATACAAGCAGCATATAAGCTGTGCTAATATAAATATATAAATAAATGCTACTTAAGCAACTTATTGCTAGTGCTGTACATCATCACTTAGTTGTACTGTGATCAAAGTATGACTATGAATAAGTAGAATGGTTATTCAACATTGGTTATTCAACATTCCTTCTCACTTAAGATATTGGCTATCATGTGACAGAACAAAGTAAATAGACTTAGAGTATCTCCAAGCCAAGAAATAGACAGAATTGATTGAATAAAACTTGACCAAGATTTTTAGTCAAGATATTGGCAGAATTCTTTTTCCTACTGATATAATAAGATTTTATCTGTTTGTTCTCAATTAAGTTTCTCATCTAATAATAACAAATATCAATATGTTTGAAGTACTTACAATAATGACTAAACCCAGGCTGCTATCTAAATATTTCTTATTACAAAATAAGCTTGTCATGGTATACTTAAACTCTAGCATTTTATTTTCATTTCATTTTTATTTTATTTATTTTCTTTGATTTGATTTTCAATTTCTTTTTTCTTTTTCTTTTTCTTAGATAATAAAGGGGCATGTGACTGTTATCATATGAGGTGTCACATGATATGAGGTCATAGTTCTGGAATATGGTAGAAGGTTCTAAAACAATAATGTTAGAGAATATGTTTATCTTGTAAAAACAGTGTGGTAAACTTATAGACAATATATATACATTAGGATAGGCATATTTATTGTTAGTATGGACCATGTATCATTATATAAATAGGATAGTAATGTATTGGGGACTTTTTGTCAAGTTCTCTTGTAATTTCTACAAGATACTACCTTCTTAAGTTTACTTAGTAGTCTATTGGTTGTTCTTACACTAGTAGTTGCCACAATAGAGCTACTCATTGATTGTGATACTTGAAACTTAGATAACTTGACAGTAATTCAAAGGTTTAGTATAAGGAGATAGTGATAATAGATAATGAGTAGTATCAATAAGAATAATTAATGAAAAATAATGCTGTTAAGTCTAAAGTCTAATTCTCAGATATAAAAGTATTTATACAAAATAGTGATAGTCTATATACAAACTATTTCTATCACATAATCAAAACTCATATCTGATAGGGCTATCATCTATCATAGTAGATATAAGGCTAATTTTAGAAGGTAACTAATTATGTCATTATTATGCTTGTATCTCTATGAATACTAATCTTTATATAATGTATGATATATCATTAGAAACCATTTGATATGTGCTTTCCAATGAAATTTCAATTATGGGAATTCATTCAGTTGTTCCTAAGATAATTTATAGTTACTGATAGTCTAATATCTCAGTGATCTGTTGTTACTTTTGTACATTCTATATATGTACAAATAGCTCTTATTTGGGGCTTTCCAGTACAACTTGGTTTGTAAGAATTGGTCTACTGGTTGTAAAGATACAAGTTGAATAAATTTTGTGATATTTCTTATTATTGAAGTATACAGTATTGAAATAGTATATATATATATTTAAGTAGAAGTCTTGTGCTGATAGTTTATTATGATCTTTCAATATAGAAAAATGATACAATCTAGATAAGGAAATTTTATAGAGCAAGAATTACTTTTGTTAGGTAATAGTATACTTTGATTAAAGCAGTAATTAGTAGAAAATATAGTTAGTAAATAGTATGAGACCAGATAGAAAGAATAAGACTAGCACTTACTAGAGTAATAATTGTTAGAGTGACTAAACAAAGTCTATGAAGTGCACAGAGTTTACAATCTTCAGAAGGAATCTAAGTTATATTATCTATAAAAGAAACAAAACAATGCCCACTTCTAAAAGAAATCTAAGAGAATAGAATAAGATCTTTTGAAGATAGCAGCTACCATAAGTACTTTATAGTCCATTTAATCTAGTGAAATATTGCTAAGGAAAGTAGAAAATGATAGCAACTAAGTGATTAGAAATACTGATAAAAATATCTGGAAAATTGTCTAAAAGGATAGAGAGTATGAAGTAATAATAATGTGAGTGATAGTTGCAGATAGAGTATAGAGTAGTAGTACTACAGGCTTGTAACAGAGTTTTTTATGGTCATTAAATACTATAGGCTTTCTGCAATATTCTGAACTGGCTATGAAAAAGAGTTGCATCTTCTTATATCTATCCATTCTTCCAGATTGCTATAATTCAAAGTAAATGGTACTGGTTTGAAATTAATATAGAACTCACTTGCTTAAATAAACTATGGGGCTTAGAGATTGAGATAGTGAAACTCTGCTACTCAATCTGGTACTAATATATCTGAGATATTTTCCTAAGAGTTTGCCTCTAAACCAAAGTTTTTTCACTTGATTGGATATTAGTACTTTTGACAGTATCAGTGGCTATTCAAAATCTTTGTAATTTCTTATTTTTTCTTTCTATTAATGATAAAGTCTGACAAGAGATGAGAATATATACCAAATATAAGATCTTTAGAAATAGTAGCTAGTTTGATAACATCAAACACAGGATACAACCCCCATAGTACTAGCAGAAGCTTAATACTATGGCAACTGAATAAATGAGTAAGATATTTCAAATATTTAGAAAATTCTAAGTTTATTGTCTAAGGGATACTGACTATATACTCATCTCTAGAAAATTCTAAGAGAACAGAATATCACATACTATTCCAGCCACATCTGTCCTAACTTACAGATAACATCTGTTCTCTCATTTATGTCAAGAATGAAGAAAGTGGACTTAACATTTTTTATTTTATTTTATTTTCTCATTTTTATTTTATTTTCAATTTATTTTTCTTTATTCTATTTTTAGAACTAGAGTTAGGGTTAGAGTGACAAGATCACACTGTCACATAGCAGGTCACATCAGATAATACAGTTACAAGTCACATAATACATAGAAGGACATAGAAGGTTCTGAAAGGATAATATTATACAACATGTGATATACATGGTTGTTTAGGGTAGGCTAGAAATAGCTTGCACAGACCATTAGGTATTTGTATATAAGGTAGACAATTCTGTACAGAGTTCTCTATCGAGTTCTCTTATGTTAACCCAATACAAGGTTCACTCTTTTGACCAACTCTAAGGTCTTAAGTTTGTAACAATTTACACTTCTTATCTTCTTTTAGTATAGATCAACTATCTCCATTTCATCTCAGATGTCCTTGCTGGACCCTTGCCAACTTCATGGATATCATTACTAACATCTGAGAATCACCAGTATCCAGAGTAACTTGCTTAGCAGTCTCTATTCTAGATAGTTACACTAAATAGTTTATATTATAATAGCCTTATCCTGAAAATCAACCAAAACTAGCACTAATTTCTGGTATTAGTGATGACACACCTTGCCACCTTTTGGTGGTCCTAAATCTCTAAGTTTTCCATATACTCTTCCAAAATATACAACTAGTATAACTTATAGTAGTATAGCATATAAGCTAAAGCCAGAGATCATCTGATACATATTTTCTGTATTCTTGGATAATGCATAAATGACTTATTTGGACTTCTGAGAGATCTCATCAGATCTCAGATAACAAAATGTGAACCATGTCTAATATAGAATAGAAATTTCTAAAAGTAATAACTACTCTAAATACTAATAGGTCTATTCTGACATATCAGAGCTCTATTTACATAAGCACAGAATGATGACACTTAAGTAATTAGAAACAGTTAAAAATAGAGAGACTGAATTAAAAGAGAGAAGATAACTAGAATATTTAGTAAGTACATCTAGAATATAGAACAGTAAATAAATAAATAAGTATAGAAGACAATAACAAACTATAGAAGACAACAAAGGGCCATGAAAGAGTAAGAGAATGCAGAAAAAGAAGTTAGTTAATATATCTAGAGAGTTAAAAATACTTATATATAGCTTAGAGAGACCTAGGGTATAGAAAAGCAGATTAGTGGATGAATTGAAAGAGAGCATAAAATATAAATCAACTGGAAAAATATGAAAGAAAAGGACAATACAATAAAAGATAGGCTTCACTTTTTTCTCTACTATATATACAAAAAATATTATTCCAAAAATAAATAAATTACAAAAAATATACAATAATATAAAATATCATTAAAAAAATGATAAAATTATTGATGTTAATATAGTTTCATTATTTAAAACATATAAAAAGTTAATTAAAGGGATTATTAAAGAAAACTAAGGCAAAATTATAAATATAAGGAGAATAAACCAAATACTTAAAGAAATCTAAATAACTAGATTTTATATACTATTTAAGTGATCCTAAGGTAAACCTTATTAGTATATAAGAACCAAAGCAGTAGTGAGAAAACTTGGTAGAGAAACAAGTGATGTAAATATCTATAGTATCGAGAAATATCTTATTACCAGGTTTGAAGGTAAGGACAGAGGTTCACTACTGATTATAAGGTATAGTATCTTGTTATATCATCTTGTGACTTTCAGATTACAGATCTTGCTTTCTCTAGCATAGTCTTTATACAATTCATAAATCTTGTGATATTCTTTATTTTTGACTTTTATTAGTGTAGCTTGAAGCCTACTTTTAGAAAACAGCCCATATTGAGCAGGAATAAAGGTTGTTATGTAGACAAATATATAATTGTTGTGCTGGAACTCTACTAAGGGTAGGAGATCATGTCAGTCACTTTGTCTTTTGTTTACAAATAGTTGGAAATACTAATTAAGTTCTTGGTTAATCTGCTCTATCTATCCATTTCATTAAGAGTATCATATAGTCAAGAATGTTACTTTAATACCAAGTATATAATAGAGTTTCCTAGTGAAAAGAGCAATAAACTGAGGTTTATAATTAGAGACAACATGAGTAAGATGTCAAGATCACAGGAAGTAAACTTAGTTTCTTTTCATTTCATTTCTATTTTCATTTCTATTTTCCCTTTGTTCTATTTTTAGCATGTAGGGCTAGAATTAGAGATAGCATGGTTCACTTGACCAAAGAGGATTCTAGGAGGATGATGTCATACCATATGGGGACCTCATGGCTAACACATGGTTGTTTAGAGTAGGTTAGAAATAGCTAGCATAGACTATGAGGATTCAGTATAAAAAGGTAGACTATTTTGTACAGAGTTCTCCATTGAGTTCTCTTGTATAAACCTTATGCAAGGTTACTTTACTGTCCAACCCTAAGGACTTTGATTCATAATATAAGGAGGCTATAGAGCTTCCAGACATGGTATAAGAAGAGTTGCACTGTACTCTCTATAGTAATAGTGATGTGTGTTAGGACAAAATAAATAGTTTTAGATGTTAAATCTACTATTGTAATCACTATGTCAAATCCCACAGATTCTGGGAGTTTCACTACAAAGTTTATACTAATAGTTTTCCACTATATACCTAGTATTGGTAATAGATATAACTCTCCTAGTGGCAGATATTTAATAGGCTTAGTGTACAGACAAAGGTCATATATACTGATATACTGGCTGACTTACCTTAACAATTATAGCCACTAATAGTTCTAGGACAACAGCTCCAGAGTCTTTTACTTACTGGTATGGCCAGTTATTTGTAAATAATAGTAAAGTGTGATATGGTGGAGTTCTAGAATATTGGAGACATAAATCTTATTATAAAACAAGAGCAGACTGTTATTCTTAGACTACTCTGCAGAGCATATAGACCTTGTAAATAAGCAGAGCTCCTTTACTATCTTGATAATGGGCTTTCCTTGTTGGCCTGAATGGTTGTTATAGTAAATCTCTGTAAGAAGACTTTGTTCTTCATCTTTTACAACAACACCTTTGAATGTATGAATAGTAAAAAACTCTAGCTTGAGTAGCACTATGTCTTGATTGTCTTGTAAGCTACTACCATAATTTGGTCAACAAGATAGTATATTAAACTTGCCCATAGACTTCCCAAGTTGATAATAAAGTATGAAATCAAAATTTTCCAAGTAAAAGAACCATTACACTTACCTGTGGTTGAGTTTTTTTAGCAGTCATAAAGTATTCTAGATTTTTGTGGTCAGTTCAGATTTCTACCAGTGTTTCAAAACCTTCTAAGAGATGGTGTTATTTATCTAATGCCTAAATAATAGCTAACATCTCCTTGTTATATATCTCTTAGTTATATTCCACCAAGAAAAGTGGTTTGCTAAAATATGTAACCAGATACTATTTACTATTGTTCATAGACACTTGAGAAAAAACTATACTACTTCTGTAGCAAAATATGAGCTGTCAGTCTTGATATGAAATGGGGTTGAAGTATTAAGAGAGGCCAGGATAGAAACAGAGATGACAGTTATCTTGAATGAATCAAAAGTATACTGTTTTCCAGAGCCCTAGACCCAAATCAAATACTATTACTCTCTATAATGTCAAAGAGGGAGTAGGCTATGTCTAAAAAAGCTGTGAATAAACCTTTGATAAAAATTAAAAAATTCAAGGAATACCTACATGTCTATTCTGCTTTGTAGAATTAGCCAGTTATATATGTCAGCTATCTTCATGGAATCCATTTTTACTTGATCCTTCAAGATGACTAGTTCTAAATACTTTATCCTCTGTCTATTGAACTCACACTTCTTAAAAGGTAGATACAGCTTGTGCCTAGCTAAGACCTTGAAAACTTTATATACTACTTTGTAATGGTCCTCCAATGTCTAAGTAAATATGAGAATGTTGTCTAAGTATATAATCATGATTTCTTCTACTATGAGGTCCCTAAATATTGATTATCATGGTCTGAAACATAGTGGAGCTGTTAATTATACCAAAGAATATCACCAAGAATTTGAAAAGTCTGTGATTATTGTGAAATACTTAGCACTGTAAAGTTATAAGACAAGCTCAGAGATGAGAGGAAGTGAATACTTGTTCTTAATCATCATGGAATTAAAGGTTATGTAATCTTGTACAAACTAGAATGAGTCATTCTTTTTCTTGATAAAGAACACTGGTGTAGCTATAGGAGATTTCAAAGTATATATTCTATCTATATAAAGGTTTTCAGCAAGAAAAACATCCAGTTCCATCTGCTCTGTAGAGGACAGTGGGTAGATTTTAGATGACTTTGGTTCAGCTCCCAGGATCAGCTTGATAGCATCATTCTAGTAGCAATGTTTGGGAAAAACATCAAAGTTGTTCATGACAAAGACTGATTCAAACTTTCTAATATGGAATGAGAGTGTCTAATTAATTCTTTCCACTACTTGCACTTGTTTGTGAGCCACAGAGAGTCTCTAGAAATGAGTAGTCACAATATAAAGGTTTAAGGCAATATATTCAGAGATTAGTTAGATCATGTAAATATAATCATCTAGTTTCCTTTTATACTCTGTGAGCATATTAGGGAGATGTCCTTTATCTTCAGAGTTATCAGTCTACTACCCCTGTTGTTGCTCTACCTGCAATTAATGTCTGAATTTGTGCCTGCATTGCTGCTAACTGCTCTTGCTACTGCCTGATAATTTGATAGAGGTCAAGTTGACTCATAATGTTATTACTATAAGAAGGAGAATTGATAGGTGATGGTGATGATGATTATGGTGGTAATTTTGGAGGTGACAATATGTAAAGTGGCAGTGAAGAGGAGCCTATGCTAGCTTTGCTCTCAAACTCATACTATAGAATTTGAAGCAATCTTGGTAAGTGCTAGTAGGTCTTCTTGCCCTATCTTGCACTGTCTACTGACTACTTAAGCTACTGACTACTTCAATAAGAAAAATGTAAATGATTTTGGTCTAAGAAGACTATTCTACTCTAAGCAAGATCTTAAGAATGCTTGCTGTTCTCTTGTATGTACTAGTTACAAGAGAACCAACAGTATAGAGCTAACACAAGAAAAAGGTATAAAACATGTTTATACAAGGTAATACATTCTTAAAGTGCTAGTGGGCTTTAATGTGATAAAAACAGTTAGACTTTCCTTACCTAACTAGTATATCTCAGAATGAAAGTAGAAGTAATAGCTGATTTTAGTGTATTGAATCTATGCTGTTACTTCTAGTGATATCTAATAGAAAGCAGACTATATCTGAAAAGCTATAGATAAACCTTTAATAGAAATTAGCAAAGGCAAGAAATACCTGCATATTGTTATAGGATGCTTGAACACTAACAATTTTTATTTTATTTTATTTTTCTGATTTTATATTGATTTTATTTTATTTTTATTTTTATTTTTATTTTGGACAATGAAGAGGCACATGACACTGCAGTCACATGACATGTCACATGATGTGATGTTATAAGCCTAGAACATGGTGAAAGGATCTAGAAAATGACATCAGAGCACATATATACAACATGGTGGCCTTGAGGCCAACATAAGATAGTAG
>Ga0157366_1000417_pt1 | contig 19646 bp, 19 predicted proteins | sample AttbisABBM1_FD_113149 | JGI IMG/M metagenome (GOLD analysis project Ga0157366, IMG submission 113149) | Fungus gardens microbial communities from leaf cutter ant in Botucatu, State of São Paulo, Brazil - Atta bisphaerica ABBM1 | ecosystem: Host-associated > Fungi > Mycelium > Unclassified ...
AACATCTTTACTTTTGGATTCAATAGTTTCTGTTTTCTTATTTGTACTCTTCTTATCTCTTTTTCTTTAATTTTCTTCTCAAATTCTTTTACTAGCTCTATTATATTTTCTAAATGCTTTAACCTCTTTTAAGTATCTTTTTTTTACTTCATACTCCTTCTTCCTATTTATCTCTACTAAAGATAGTGGAATCTTTTTCTATTCTTTTACCTACTTCTGATATAATACTATTCTTGTTATAACTTAAAGATCTTAGGATTGGTTAATAAGAGAAATCTTGTATAGAATTATATAAGAGAACTCAATACAAAACTCAATACAAAATTGTCTATCTTATATAGGCTAGATTACTGGTTTATACTATACTACTATTAGCTTAATCTAAAGGACTATGTATTAAATATGCTATAGTGACATTATTTCTTTCAGAACCTTCTACTATTTTCCATTGTGACATGTGACTAATATGTGATACCAAGTTACATTGTGTAATAATATATAACAGTGATATATAATATCATACTAAATCTTAACTCTAAGTACTAAAATAAAAAATAAATGGAAAATGAAAATAATCTAATTCTAATGTTTACAATTTTGACACTAACTATCCTAAAAACCATATATTATCTATAAGGTCAATATATAGTAAACATGTTATAGAACATTATTATTCTAAAGCCTTCTATATTCTTTTGTATGATAGTTGTAACAGTCATGTGTAATGTTATGTTATAACTCTAACTCTAAGTTTAAAATAAAAAGAAAAACCAAGTCTACTAAAGATATTTTAGTAATGAAACACTGAGAGAGTTTTTGGAAAGAAGAACTCCACTATAAAAGATAAAGTCACTATAAGGAAAGAAATAAAACTACTGTAGAAAACAGGCTATTTTTAGAGTTAGACTTGACATATGACATATAACTATATTCTTTGACATTTACTTTATATTTAAAAATGTTTAATCTTTCTAATTGGTAAGATTTTTAGGCTATAATTCATTAAGTTATATATCTCTAGTTTATGTTAGATGTAGTTCATATCTTATTATCTGAGATCTAGTAGGGTATCTTGAAAGTCCAAAATAAGTGAATTATGTGTTATCCAAGAATATGGAAGATAGGTTAAAATAAATTTTGGCTTTAGCTTGTATGCTATACCTCTACTAATTGTACTGGTTATATATTTCAGAATAAGACTTAGGACTTAGTAGGTGAAAACCCACTGAAAGGTAGCCAGGTGTGTTGCCACTAATACTAGAGATTTGGATATTAGTTTTAGTTGATTTTCAGAATAGGCTAGTATAGTATAAACTACTGGATTATATACTAGATAGTATACCTAGAGTAGTTATCTGGAATGTAAACTGCTAAGTAAGTTACCCTAAATACTGGTGATTCTCAAATATCAGAAGATTGTTAGGAGTACAATATGAAGTATATATATAGTCCTAGCCAGAAAGCTAAGCTTGACATTGTGTACTTTTAGTATAACTAGTTCAGTAACTAGTTTGTTTCTAATATAATATCAAGCTCCCAAGCAGTTGGTAGTTCAACTCTTAGTAAAATCATTTTCTTTAAATGAATAGTTATTAGTATGAAAGTGTGACATATTCAGGAGTATTACTAAGGATAGTACTAGTTGCTTAGCTGTGCATCTCCATTAGACTAAATGCTTTGTAAAGCAGAGTTTACTAGATTCTTTAGAAATCTTATAAGACTGTTAAGGTTCTGAGACTACAATATATAGTATAACTCTTGGATACAGCTATTTATATAACTTCCATGTGGGGACCATATGTCTTGAAAGGAGAATACTATTAGAAGTACAATATAAAATACATATATAGTACTAGCCAGATATTAAAGCTAAGCTTGATATTATATAATTTTAGTATAACTAGTCTATTCCTAACAGAGATAAAGATCTATAAATTTAACAAAGACTAGCAAGGATATCTAAGGTAAAATAGAAAAGTGTAATCTACATAAGAGGTTGGAGAGTGTGAATGAGAGAAAGGAGGTTATCTATAGGTTAGGATAGATGCAGTTAGAAAATAGAATATAACAGTCTAGCCATTTTGTTATAACTCAAAAGTCTTAGAGTGAACTTAAAAGCAGAACCTTGTATAGAGTAACACAAGAGAACTCAATAGAAAGCTCTTTTACAAAGTAGTCTACCTTATATATCTATCTATATGGTCTGTGCTAGCTATTGTGCACCCTACCCTAAAGTACCATGTGTAAGGCATGAGGTCAACATGCAGTATACATGTTGTATGACATTACTTCTTTTAGAACCTTTTACATCTTTCCATGTATCATATGACTTATGACTGTTACTGTTACTGTATCATGTGACTGAGTGATGTCATCACTAACCCTAGCCCTAAGTTCTAAAAATAGAAAAATGAAAATAAGAATAAGAAAATAAGAAAAAGCTAAGTCTACTTTTTGCAATCTTGACACATTTGTTATGACTTAGACTCAAGTAATAGAGTAAAAGAGAAATCTTGTATAGAGTTTACATAAGAGAACTCAATAGAGTTTCTAAGTACAATCTTTCTATCTTATATATATACACTAGGCTAATAGTCTATATACTAAATCTAGCCTACTTTAAAGAACATGTGTTTATCATAAGGTTAATATGTGCAATATATACTATATGATATTCTTCTATGATGTTCTTTTGTAACTGTGACACTATGACAGTTTGTGACAGTCAATGTGATATCACACTAATTTTTAAGTTCAAAAAATAAATGAAAATGAAAATGAAAATAAGTCAAGTTCACTGTCTTCAATTCTGACACCATTGATCTTTCTTTTATTTTTTACTGAAAATTTTTAAAAAATGAAGAAAATTCAAATTTTGTCTGTTTTAAAAATGATAGTCTCTATTAAACTGGACAAAAAGATAAGAAACAGTGTATCTTGATATACTGTTTTTGCAGAATATAAAATAAGTAGATGAGAGAAGGAAGAAGAAAAGATAGGTCAAAAGAAGGTCAAAGTATACAGGAATGTTGACTTTTGATCACATTATTGAGATAGAGTGAAGACAGTGATCAAGGACCAGAGATGACCAATAATGATTTTTAGTAGAGGAGGGCTCTCATCAAATTAACTGGATAACTATGAGTACATGATTTTTACAGAATTCATTGGGCTGTGATGATATTGAGATTGGTGGGAAGAGCAAAGATGCTTCTGTTGTGGCAACCACTTATCACAATGACAAATGATATCACAAGCAAGTAAATCTCTTAAATTGGATATAATGTGGGAAGTTTACAAGAGAACTTGACAAGGAGTCTCTGCTAAATTAGAGTCCTATTTATACAAAACATGCCTGGTATGTGCTAGCAATAATTAAGCCTGTCCTATTGTCCATACTACAACCTCATGTTTGCCTCAAGGCCATCATGTTGTATACATGTGCCCTGACATCATCTTCTAGATCCTTCCACCATATTCTAGGCCTATGACATCACATCATGTGCCCTGTCATGTGACTCCGGTGTCACGTGCCTCTTCATCATCCAAAATTAAAATTAAAATAAAATAAAATAAAATAAAAATTGTTAGTGTTCAAGCGTCCCATAACAGCTTCTTTGTTTGAGAAACCTTGGAGCAGGTGTTTTTTTGAAATGTTTGAAAGAAGCTGCCACATGGTGCCTTGGTCTATTTTCAAGGTGGTTTTAAACTCCCATGAGGAAATTTCAGATGATTATTGTGGGACGACTATGAAGTTCAGTCTATGAGAAATACTCCTAGATGAACTTTATTCACTGTAGCCAAGCCTGAGAATCAGAAACTATGCCAGAAGGGTCCAGAAGGGTAATTAAAGTAGGTACAATGGTCTGCACAGCATATCATGGCTTGACGACCTGCGCTAAAAAATCTCGCAGAAAATTTAATCGAGGGCAAATATTCAGGACACTTCTAAAAATAGTTCAACAATGGTGCCGCTTGACTCGGAGTCCCTTAGGTGAGATTTGGTGACAATATATCACTTGTACCAGGGGATGCTTGCAGTTGTTAATCGTGAGATACACTCATCAATTTTCTGAAGTTCTTAAGTTTGAAATCTGCCAATCCATGCATCTAAAGTTGAAATTTGATATCCTGACGCATAGATTGCGCAATATGCGTGCCTTGTGCGAAAGTCTCTTCTTTTTCATATGGAGTAATTCCGGTTTAAGAGCTTTTCACGGATTTGTTGAGTTGAGAAATTGTGGATGTTGCTTGATACTTCTTTTGGAGTCTATGGTTTATGGCTCATTCCGGCAGCTACTGTATATATCCCTTTGTGCCTAGCACCTGATTTCCCTTCCAACCCGTGTAATGACAGTCTGAAGTAACTCTTCTTACCAATCAACTTTATACAGCAAAGGGTATAGAGCCACCGTAGTGGACGCCAACCTCGATTGTAGAAATAATCGGCTTGAAGCCACACCCGTCGTTGCACGCGAAAAGAATGATCAGAATGATCACCCCAAGAGTGTAAAATCTCGGTTCCGCATCATACTATCGTAATCTCAACCCATTTGGGTATTTCAGTCTTCAGGTACAGATATGTCCGCATTTGCAAGCTAAAGCACTTTCCCATCCCCTTCCGTGGCAACAGATCAGAAGCAAACAATCTCATTCCAGGGAAGACGTCAGTTACATTGATACGAGGCTTCCCTCGGTACCTGGCCCTTGATTTCGATTGAAAGCACTCACAAATTCGGTACAGATCATCTCTCTGTGATGGTGCCTCAGGTAACCGTACTGACGTGTCCACCATGACAATCTATTGTTTTCCTTCGGTGCACAACAGTATCCATGTTCAGATATCCCCATTCGTACATAGATCAAACTGTAAAAGTAATCAAAGTCCCAGGATACAGAAAAATTGTAATCACGAATTCGGGGTACGTCCATCTTCTTGAATCGAAGGAAGAGCGCTGGACAGACTACCGGAGGTAGCAGTATAATAGGTTGGTGGAGCGGTACTCGCCCAAGAAGACTGGCTACTTGTGTTTTGTGTTACGCTGGGCTGTGACGATAGAGAGTGTGGCGGTAGAGAGTCGGTACAACGAGTCAGTTGACTGGGAGACGGAGGGTTGTTGCGCTTCTCGTTAACCCCTCGGATCAGCTCCCCTACTTCGTTTGCATTTCCCATTGAATTGACACTATTCCCTGCGACGGAAAGGCTTCCAATGATGTCAGATACACGCATGGATAGACTATCAGGATGACTGGGAGCATCAATTGGCGAATAAAGAGAAATACGCGTCGGAGATTGGCTACCACTATTTGTCCCCCGAAATCGGTCTTTTGCACTTCCACTATACACGCTAGAACCTTGGTTCGTACTTGCGACCTCACGCGAGCCCATGCTCTCGATGGTTGGCATGCGCCGTACAAATCCATTAAGCATAAGGATCGATTCCTCCGGAGGATAGGGCTGGCCAAATTCATTATAGCCAATGTTTGGAGGTATGGGTGGCAAGTCCAGGTCAAGAGCGTCGTCATTGGAATAGTGTGAATCCGATGAAGAATCAGAAAGATCGTCGGAATGCACCGAGACAGCTACCTGGTCGTTTTCGCAAGTGATTTGGGAAACGAGGGAGCGGAATCTACCGACAATGCCTGCCGTTTCGTGTTCAACCTCAGAGCTAGAGTGGAGTGGGATTGGAGGTGGAGTGTAATAGTCAAATGTAGTAGTTATAGATGTATCTGAACGTGTTAGATGAGGTGAAGGCTTTCGAGATTTTTGAGATGGTGAGGTAGATACGATAGTTGATCTGGAAGTATGCTGTTGAATTGTAGATGTTACGAGACTATGTGAGGATGCTTCGGCGACATAGGGGGGCATGACAGCTTGTACTGAAGAAGGCTGTCGGTGCCGAGAAAGGTGAATCGGATCGATCCACTTCGATGGTCCACGCATTCTAACCATCCGTCTGTATGCGAAAAGAAAAGCGTAGTAGAAAGCCTTGAAAGGGAAATGATGAAATATAGTCTTATCAAGCAATTAAGTACCCACAATGAAGACCGCTGTGAGCCCCAGGCGAGTGGCAGCTAAAGCCACCAGCGCACCCCAAGCATACGGCTCAGAACACGTTTGCTTCGAGAGGGACCAGACCACATCAATGTCAATATGACATCGTGTCTCCGTCGATAACTGCTTGTTGGAACTATTCCGCCAAACACAGAGCATGATCAAATTGACAATGGCCGGGGCGAGAAGTGTCATAGAAGAAAGATACAGTAAGGAAGTGGTGATCAATGTAAGAATCCAAAGAGATATTGAGTACATGAGTAGGTGGAGTTGAAAGAAGCTGAAAATTGCAGCAATAACAAGCAACGCAAACGAGATGCAGGTGCAAATGCCAAGCACGAGAGACACAGTCTGGCCCTGCTTCGAATCATGCGAAACGAACGCAATAAGATATTTTGTAGTGTTGTAGATGGCCCAGCCAGCTATTCCATTGTAAATGGAAATTATTCCAAAGTGACCAAAGGATAAACGCACCGAAAACCAACTCTAACGATCGCATCAGATATCGTAGGCGCTTGAGCCGCCTCCCTAGAGTTCTCTCCCAATAATTCCTTTTCTCCCGGAGACTTGGTGGATCCCCTAGAAGTGATGTGTGAGAGTTCCATTGAATTGGCTCCGTTTCATCATTCGATGCTGCCTGACCAGAGAGAAGATTGATACAGGCTGTTGTGTCGGATGATTGTGGATACAAAAGTGGGTCTGTCAGGTATGATCGCTCAGAGCCACTGACATGTAACGTTGTGCCAGAGTTTCTCGAGTGAGGTAAATTTATCAGAGATTCCGCATGCTCTGATGGCTCTGATGTATACATGGTATCGTGAGGAACCATCTAATTAATTATGTTCTCCGAGGACGTAGGTTCGTGACGAGGCGTCAAAGAGGCGTCAAACCTCGTAATATGGTTTCCAGGAAGTATAGAAAGCCAGGAAGTGTAGTGACACTAGTGACTTGGTATCGGAACCAGCGGCAGAAGCAGTGTGAAGGTCGTCCAATGTCAACTCGAATGTTTGCTTGGCAGTTTGATAAACTTGCCTTTTTGGGATAATTTCATAATTTCAACATTAGTGTGGACGCAGCTAGTTTTCCGGATCAGGACAAGCAACGACCTTGGAATATCCTGGCTCACTTTTGTTATGAGGTCGTACTGCTACCCTCTCAAGACCCAATTAGATACCATGATTCATGATTAGAGTGAGTTTATAAATTCTGATAACTACAATGTGACTTGGAAGGCAAGAGACAAACTGTCCACCTGTACATCAAAAATCGGCTCTCAACTAATGTTACTGCGATGGTCATCGTTTCCTGCAATTTTGCATCTCGTCCGAGTAATGGAAGCCGATCACTACTCGCGTATTCACTAAGAATCTTTCTGGGGCTCGCAAAATATCACGTTTTCCTCTTTTGAACAGCCGCCAGAGCAAAACTTCAGATCGTGTTCACAATAGGGCGATTTGAACCGCATCAATGACGCTAATCATTCCAATCTCTATCCTCTTGAGAACCCGTGTATATTTCGCTTGTTGATCTCCATCATGAGTCTTCCCCCACCGATGCCGTGAATGATCCATACACTTATTTTCGACGGACAATGAAATCAATTACGTTCTTGAAACGTCTCGGGGCGTTCAACCCTGAAGCCCCATGGAGTTGTCTGTTAATAAATCAACGATCAATGATTTGTACAACCCGATTTTTGCTCGAAAGGGTGGTAATCAGTGACACCAAGTACAGGTACATCTAATCAAAATTGAATACTTGAATACCCATCATAGTCGATCCAATTTGAGAAGAGAAAAAGTGCACTGTTCCAGCATTTTGAAGAAAGAGCGGTGATTCGAGAAGATGGATTCAAGCCTAGATGGATTGACTCAGACGCTCACTCTCTCCGCCAAGAGAAGGAAAGAGAGTCAAACCCCAGAGGAGCGGTACTTTCAGTCGCTGATTAGGGCGGGGCCACGTTGATAGAAATCATGTGTCATACGACTTGTAGGAGAAGCATGCCTGTGCACGGGGTAAACGTATTCGAACAAACAGATGAAATGGACATACCCTCATTATTCTTTGTTTGTAGGCCTGCTCAATATCGATTTCCTTATCTTTCTTTTCTTTTTCTTCTCTCCGACCCCCTGTTCGTTGGGGTTACGGTCTCTCTTTTTCTTCCTTGCGCCGTCGATAACATTAGACACCGACAGTTTGGGCGTTCTTGTTTTAGTGAGTGTTTTCGTATTAGATGAAGTCAAGTCAAAATTCCGCGTAGCAGGTTCGTCCACGCCCATGGGCTTGAGGAATCCGATCGAAGGCACTGCTTGCTCTTGTTCTTTCGGTGTCCCCTCACAGATTTGGCTTGAAAGTGCATGTAATAACTTGCTGCCGGCCCTCAGATCAGTACCAGCATTGCTCGATGAGAAAACTGCGTCCCGAGCACTTCTCGATCTCCGGGCGGTTTTGGACGTATCGAATGTATCAAGACCCTGGAGACTCCTATTTCCCAAAGAACTTTCACTGAGTGGTACAGGGCTTGCGTGGATCCGGACTTTGTGTCCTTTAGCGTCATCCATCTCGGTAGTGACCGCTGCACCTTTGTCACCTGGTACATCATCATCGTTCTAGTGAGACACAGATTAAAATGATGTTAGCATGGAACAGACGCAAGAGATTGACTCGTTCTAGTTGGGGTTGGGATCGGTCTTGTGAAACGTCCAGGCCATGTTTATTGAATGTGCGCCGTCCGCGAGGTTTTGATGTAGAGGTCGCAATATCCTCGCGCTCAGACGGAAAGAGAAAAGGAAGATAGGAGGATTCGTGTGCTACAGAGTCACTATACAGTCATCGGAATGTGAATGTGCCGAGGTTGGTGAAGACATATACCTTGGCTGTTTTCCCCAGGCATCCTTGATGTCCTGTGCTACTTCCCACTTCCCTTCATCCTTGATTTCTGCGCGCTTCAATTCGATTTCTTGTAGATTCTGCCGCAGAAGAGCATTTTGCATGAACCGAAGGCTGAGTGTTCCGTTGCTCAAGGATTTCGACATAATGGTAGATGGAAATCAACAGGTGTAAATTAAAAGTGATATACTCAAGGACAAGACATGTTTGAAAAACTTAGCCAATATTGCGAATTCGTGTTTCGACTTAGGCTTTTGGCCTTCTCACTTCAAAATTTCAACTACAATAGTGATACCAAATCCTAACAAGATGTCGTATGACTCTCCTAAAGCGTTTAGACCCATAGTCTTTCTCAACACTTTGGGTAAACTTATCGAAAAAGTCATTGGTGAAAGACTCCAATTCCATGTGGTGTCTAACAATTTCATTCACCAGAGCCAACTCGGTGGTCTCAAATTTAAATCCACTTCAGATGCAGGAGTTGCCCTTACTCATTTCATTCATATGGGATGGGTCAAAAACCTCTCAACAAGCTCTCCTGCATTTGATATTTCTCAATTCTTCCCCTCACTCAATCATTGTCTTCTATCTCTCACTCTAGGAAAAGCAGGGTTCAATTTTCATATTGTCCAATTTTTTTCCAATTATCTTGGTGAAACTCGTTATTTTTGGAACAACATTAATGTGGGAGTAAGGCAAGGTTTAGCCCTTTCTCCTATTCTTTCAGCCCTTTATCTTTCACCATTTCTTCATATTTTAGAAAACCAATTGAAAAATCTAAAAATTCCAATTTCATTCTTATTGTTTGTTGATGATGGTCTGTTAGTTACACAAAGCAAATCTTTTCAGCTTTCCAATTCTCGTTTATTTTGTAGCTATAATGTTGCTTCAATCCTCCTTTTGGATTTCAGACTTGTTGTTGAACATTCAAAAACCAAAATCTTTCATTTTTCTAGGTCAATTGGTTTGTTTAATCCCCCTTCTTGTCAAGATCACAGAAAGTAGACTTAGTTTTTTCTTATTTTTCTTATTCTTATTTTCATTTTCTTTTGATTTATTTTCATTTTTCTATTTTTAGAACTTAGGGTTGGGGTTAGTGACAACATCACTCAGTCACATGATACAGTGACAGTGACAGTCATAAGTCACATAATACATGGAAGGATATAGAAGGTTCTAGAAGAAGTGATGTTATACAACATGTATATCACATGTTGACCTCATGTCTTACACATGGTACTTTAGGATAGGATACACAGTAGCTAGCACAGACCATGTGGATAGGTATATAAGGTAGACTACTTTGTAAAGAGCTCTCTATGAAGTTCTCTTGTATCTTCTCTAATACAAGAGTTTAACCTTTATCTCACTCAAAGGATTTAAGGTTATAACACTTCTCTTGACTTTTCAACTATTGGTGGCCCCATCTTATATTCCAAAAAAACCTGGAAATACCTAGGTTTTATATTTAACAGAAAACTTTCGTTCTACTAACATATTGATTTTTACTCAAACAAGTCTATTTCTATGGTCAAATGTATGAAAATTCTTGGAAATTCAGTCTGGGGTCTAAACCCACATAAAAAATGTCTTTTATATAGAAGTTGTATCCTCTTAATTGCTCTATATGGATTCCAATTATGGTATTATAACAATGCTCCTGTCAAGATTGTTGACGATGGACTTTATTTTTATTTTCTAGTTTCATTTTATTTTATTTTTCTATTTTTAGAACAACTCAGGTTAGGGTTTATCAGTCACACTGTCACATCAGTCACAACTTGATGGTATAGTCACAGGACTGATCACAAGACTTAGGAGAATGGAGTAGAAGATTCTGGAATAAAGTGATGTCATACAACATGAACAACACATGTTGGCCTCATATCATACACATGGTCATTAGGGTAGGGTGCACAGTAGTAAGCATGGACCATGAGTAATAGTATATAAGGTAGATTACTTTGTACTAGAAACTCTATCGAGTTCTCTTGTGTTACTCAATACAAGAGTTGTCTTATCGCTTAACACTTTGAGCTTTAAGTCATAACAGCTCCTCTTGCTTATCATTTAAAACAACTAGGGAAAATGCAAAGAAGAGTGGCAATTTGGATTTTAGAAGCATTCAAGACCTTCCTGTCATTTGGAGTCAAAGCTATTGCAGGTCTCATACCTATCAATCTCCATCTCAAAAAACTTAGTAGAAGATCACAACTTTAAGCTCATTCATTACCATCAAATCACATTCTTTGTTTGCTTATGGAACCTAGGAATGACTCATCGTACCATCAACATTCACTCTCTCTTGGCGGTCTTTCAAGGGATCAGTAGTCAACATGGACAATCAATATAATAAGGTCTTCTCTTCTTTTAACTCTCTTCATCCTAAATTATCACCTAGTAATAGAGTTATTGACATTTTCTCTAATCGTCTCTTTTTTTACCTAATCAGTGAGTGCAAAAATAATCTGAAAGATTGAATTCAAAAGCTAGACAAGTTGGCTATTGAATTGTCAGGAGTTTCAACCCAAGCTCTCATAATTACCAATGCTAGCATCAAAAACAATATCACTACATCCATCTCTCATATCCATATCCACGACAAACCAATGATCAAAATGCTACATCATGCAACAAATGTAACAAGTACAGAAGCCAAACTCTTTGCTATAAGATGCAGAATCAATCAGGCCACGAATACCAACAATATATCGAGAATAATTGTCATCACAGATTCTCTCTATGTGGCGAAGAAAATCTTCGACCTCTCATTACATCCCTTCCAATCTCACTCTAATTTTGTCCTCAAGGAACTTCGTGATTTCTTCTCAAGGAGTCAGAAAAATACAATCAAATTTTGGGAATGCCCGAGTCATAGCAAGTGGCATCTCCATAATGCCGTCAACAAGGACACTAAATCATTTAATTCCATTCTGCTTCTCCCTTGCAAATGGTTGTGGGACTTCAGCAAGAAATCAGAATGTGACAATTTAATCAATATTTGGAAGATGACTTTCCAAGCTTCGGATACCAAAGGAAAGCATTTCCTCGACCTCATAGATGTTGATGACAAACCCATTGAACCATTGTATTCCAAAGGCAGTTCATGGCTCAAGTTCTTTGGCCATTCCAATTCTCTATGCGCAAGAGCATCCAGGGCGATAACTAACCATGCCCTGATCAGCGAATATAGAATCAGATTCTTCCCTAAGGAAGATTTCAGCTGTCTATGTGGATCATATCCCATCGAATCTAGACATCACATTCTGCATGAGTGTAGAAGGTTTAACAATTATTGGAATCCAAGGAGAGACTTGATAAGTTATTTTGTCTTGTTTCTTGAATTCAATCTGGGTGCTTTCGCTTTCCGTAATGACTCTATCTAGCTAACTTTGAGTTGTTCTTGTAATTAGTATTAGTATTTCTTTTTTTCAGTTTTTCTTTTGTCTGTTTCCTTTTTCGGTTCCCTTTTCTCTCTACATGTAGTTTGCTTGTTTTGTACATAGTTACGAAGTAGCTACCACGGTCTGCCAACGCGCTCCGTGTAATAAATTGTTGAAAAAAAAAAAGAAGAACGATTGACACTCTGGTACGTCATTCGACATTTTCACTATGCCTTCACCCTCTTTCAATCAACATAAGCAGGGGCGAGGATTGTTGCTGCTATGTCTCGTAATACGCCAACAGCCCTGTATCTTAGCTCTACACGGGTTAGGTCTTGATAAGCTCCAGCATTGCTTCCTGACTCGCCATAAGCTCCCCCTGGGCCCATCATTAAATGGAGCTCCAAGGACAAGTTGATTTTCGGTTTAGAAGTCCATGGGATGCTGCGCCGGTCCGACTATTGGACAAATGAAAGCCCGTAGGCTCACTCGAAGACTTGGGACTCACGACTCACTTTATTCACACAGGAAGTGCGAGGCCAAAGCGATGCCCGCTTATAAACCGGGTACTCACAAGGAAGGATAAGACTTATTCTGATTGGGCATTGCGGATATCCTGAGTGGCAACAATGGCAGAGATAGCAGCAAGTGTTTTGAAGATATCGATATCTCGACTTCCGCCGTTTTATCCTGTTCCCGAACTCGAAGCTACAGTCGCGACTGTTTGATGATTGCAGATTTGAGCAGGACGTCCTGCATTTTGTGAATTGGCTATTCCACTTTTGGGGACCCACCAGTCTCGGCAATTGGAAGATATCCGCGACAAAAAAGACAGAACATTGAATCCCACACTGTTGACGTTGAATAATTGATCTTTATGCCATCGTGCCCAAAATGCTTCATAGCTGGAAATAGTCGAGTCTTATGAACATTTGTACTGAAATAAAATGTTTGATCCTGTCACGTTCAACTTGTGAGGCAAGGATGGTTCAACCACGCGGCGGGATTTATATGTAATTTTTCACAATATTTATATCCAGTAGGTGATATGGATAAACAGTATCGTTTCGTGGACTATTTCCACAGTTAGCATGGGCTGACAGTCTGGCACAAACTCCCAATCATGTTGACGAGCAAGGATCCCTATCCAGATTGATCCTCGTCACGTCCTATTGGTGATTGGTTCTGACTCTGGCCAACACCGATATCCTCAGGAAAGCTCTTTCTCTCGTCTGGTGCAGATGTCATACCTATAGCATGAACACCTATTGGCGTAGTAGTTGATTATAGTCCTAGCCAGGTCAAGGGATCGAGAGAATGCAGTCAACTACATCTCGTAAGAGAGTGGTCAGAGTGGTTTTGGTACATCAGACTTTTTGTGAGCTTGAAAACAGCTCAATTATTTTCTATCATTAGGTTATGATGTAAAGTGTCGCTGTTGATTTTTAGCTGTCATTCGTGTGACTAGTACTAGTACTTCACTTCCTATCCGCCCACCCGTCATCATCTATTATTTACGTTGCTAGATTAAGTGTGACTTTTCTATTATGAATGAACATCATTCATTATATGAAAGCAATCTTCGGGGCCCATAATCTATTGGTGCAAATAATAAATGACGGCGAGGATTTGATAGGTGACTCAATTTACAGTAGAACTTATAGTGATTATAGGAGTAAGGATATTAGCCAGTATACTCGAATCAACGCTCTCGCTGACTGAGACATTGTAAAATATATAGTGGTCTTAGGTGTCTAGACCTTGATTTTTACAGAAAATCGATTTATTGTACCAAAACCAACCACACTCTCTAAATCTCTATTCATAGATCTCATCTTTATCTTAACAACAGGGAGCCTCACCTTGAAACGTCCCACTCTGTTAGTAGGTTGGCGAGGCAGTCGCCAAATTCAATTAACGATACGTTGACGTTGACAAAACCAATTCCGTCTTGTTCCACTGTATTTTGTATCAGGAAGACATACAGGCATTCAAGTCGATGGTCGAGACGACCCAGATCCTGTCCCGAGTTAATGAGAATCATATCTCAGACCGCAAGGGCTTATTATGGTTGTCAGGTTGTAGGTGAAAGTTAGCCTAGAGTTTGACGCTTTGGTTTGCAAGACAAGGCAGGTCATGATAATTCCAGCAGGAGCTACCTATAATAAAGGTGCTTCACTATTAACTTGGAAACCCGAGGGGCTCACTGAGAGCTGAGACCTCACACAGGAACAGACCAAGGAACGGCGAGGTTTCAGCAAGATATATGTCGTGCATAGGGATACGAATGATTGTAGAAGATAATATATGGTACGTTGTTAGTATAGCTAAACTAAGTACAAGACACATCCCCCAGACATGTTGTCACTGCAGAGATCCATCCACTACCTTCACAAGGACAACAAACAGACGCCTTTGGTCATCGTCTGCTCACAATCACGGACAAATGAACTCCCTGTATCTACCAGGCATGTCAACACTTATTGGTAGCCTCTGCTGGAATATGCAAAAACGGCTGGTATTTGGAAAGGAACGCAATGAGGTCACGGACTCAATGTTTGATGTGAGTACTGTTGGAAGAGCATGATAACATCTAGATGTTGATCAAGTTAAAATATCAGTTTTCGAAAGAAAGTTATTGATTCACAGATCAGTACATTTGCACTCCTCAGGCCAACTCAGTAGAAAAGGCACAATAAATTGAGCCAAGTATTGTCATATTGTTGGATGCGTAGTCGCCAATGCCCTCATCTAAGACGATCCGCCAAAAGGGAAGGCAAGAACGGTGATTCCTTGACAAGGGAAAAGCTTCTGATTCCCTTCCAAGTCACTAGGCTAGTTATTAATAGTGAAGCCTCTCTATAAAACTTCATTAACACGTCGGACCTGAGGGTCGTTGCACGCACTCTGACCGAACCCTGAGGACGCACTCTTGTCCAGATTTAGCGATGGACAAGACATCAACATAGGTACTCTCAACGGAGAGGCCAAAGGTTTGTGATAAAGCATCAGAAACTGCCTTGCGGATGGTCAAAGCATCTGGATTGGGTGGAGATAACCGGAATCGAATGTAATGGTACATGGCGAGAGGTTTATAAACAAAAATAGAAATGGACCTGATTATGTAAGGTGCGGTGTGCGTCATTCCTGAGGGTTGCTTATTCCCTCCTCCCTATCTTCTGTTCGCCTTGTTCCTTGTATGCTCTCGCTGGTTCTATTCATACATACTGACTAACTTCAATAACGGAACCTCCCTCTTGAACAAATGCTTGATTCAACTCCGGCAACAATGCAGTCGCAACGACTGCACAAGTCTCGGAGATCTAGGCGAAAGACGTTGAGTACAGCTTCCACGGAAGTGACTAGCTGCGAAGTGGACCATGTCCCTACGATATTCCAACACCAATGCTGCGGATTTGTTGAAGAGGCAGCGTCGCGAGCGCGAGAGAAGCGGGAGAACAGAACGACCCCCCAGCCTTGGATTGTTCGCAAACTCGCAGTTTTCCTGACCCTTGGAATTATGGGTTACTCAGGATACGTTTATATTTCAAGATTCTGTATTAGTTCGATAAAGCGGATGCACCAGTCTGCTACAGGCAGGCCCACCGCAAGTGAGTATTCTTTCCGATCGAGGTATTATCCGGGAATCGGGCTGAAGCTTGGTGCTATAGTTGTAGTACTAGTTGTTTTCTGTGTTTTATATTTGTGGATGATCTGGGCGTATTTCAAAGTACGTTCAACTCTTTGTTTCTGTCCGAGATATGATGGACCAATATTTACCAGGTGATTCTCACGTCGCCAGGTTATGCAAGAGATGTACGTATGTTCTTTTGCCACTTACAGGGGAGTCAATTTCTCTACAGCACGTACCTCGATGTCCACAACCACTTCTCGAACCACGCGATACCCAACACTCAGATTTCGACATTGAAAATTCACTCACGCATTACAACTCGGACTTTGACCATTCAAAATCACATCAGCATTTCGGTCCTGCACGATCACACCGCTTTCATCAACCGTCATATTCCTCGTCCTCGAGCCATAATTTGACGCACGGGAACCGGGCGGCCCCTGGTGATCTTATTGCAGGACCCTCATACGAGGATATTGTCCTACAAACGTCTACTGTTGGACGAAGCATAAGTCTTGAGCGATTGAGACAATCTGAAAATGAAACAGATATGCCTGTTACAGAGGTGGATGACGGAGGTGTGGGAGAGGGTAGATTGAGGACGCCATTTGAACCCCCTTTTACGACATTTCTTCCTGATCACGTCAATTTCCGAGGGAATGCGGACATTCAGAATGGTTTACCCAACACACAAGTGGTTGAATTAGGAACGCCAGGCGAACACGAGCTGCGTAACTCTAAGCCTCGAACGCCGATCGGAACTGCGCCGCCACCGGCCATTGTACCCGTGAAAGGCCCCACCGGCAAAGCATCGTGGAGAGTCCTGTGCGTCCCATGTGGCGTTCTCTGTAGTGACCAGCGCATGATCGAGAAGGAGAGAAGGGAGATTACCGTTCAGAGGAGACCACCTTCACTACCTGTTTTGCATCCTGCGCACAGATACTGTTTTCACGACCAAACTGTCAAACCTTATCGAGCCCATCATTGTCGGAACTGCGGTACTGTGAGTCGCTGTCTATGGTAAACACGACTCAGAATGACCAAAATCATAAATAGTGTGTATTAAAATTTGACCACCATTGTCCTTGTAAGTACCTCCTGACTTTGGCTCTGCAGAAACAGGTACGATTTCCTCTCAATAGGGATAGGCCAATGCGTTGGAGCGAGGAATCACAAGGTGATCTCGTTTCTTCATCTATTTTATTACGAGGTACTGATCAAGTTTCTGGTCCAGTTCTTCCTGAATTTTTGCCAGGCCACAATGATCTTTACTCTTTATGTTCTCGGGACACTAGTCGGCTTCAATGTATCTGCCTGGACTACGCCGTCATCAAGTTCTCATGTAGATGCTCAAATAATTGTTGTTAGTGCACTGTATGTTTCTGACACGTATTCTACTCAGTCATTCGCTGACATTACTCTTTAGGGCAGCACTCTTTGCACTATTCACAGGGGTACTAACGTGTACTCACATCATTCTTATAACTCGAGGGCAGACGACGGTCGAGAGTATGGCAATTCATGCTATGAAGGAACGTGAGGCGGCGGCTCTCACAAGGGAATATGGGATTTGTGGTTTTGGGTGAGTTGCTCAGCGTAATGAATATTTGTGGTTGAATTGATGGCCGTGCTATTTGATTGATCTTTTCACAGTGCCAAAAGAGAAGCAAGACGACAATGGAATGAGGACTGGGGAGATCTTGACTCGGAAGGCAACATATGGTGGACTGGGAGTAAGAGGAAGGGTTGGATAGATGTTATGGGTACGAGTCCTTTGGGATGGATTCGTGAGTCCTTTCTTCCTTACTCTTTTATGAGTTATGCCTGGCATGATTGTCCATGCCTATTGTTGTTCGTAGTCTCCAAGACTTACGTTCATACTGGCATGTTATGGACAAGCGAGGAGACACTGTCATCTGCTCGACACTGCCCCATGGCTGCATGTGTTAACTTGCTCTGCAAATTGCGGCTCGTTGGCAGAAAGCCAATTGTCATCTCTGCATCTATAAGCTGTCAGAAAGGTTGACATGTGCCATGGAATTAGAGATGTCGATCCTTGATTTTTCCTTCTCTGAACTCGCCCATTCTCGTCGGGCAGGCGATGACCTTGTTTCAGCAGATATTAGCCTCGTTTCCACTTGCAGTTGATATGGACACAGCGGCGTCGATATGTAACACACTTCAGCTTTTCTTACCTCCTCTTACCTGGTCCAGGACACTGATATAATGGCTGTTCCTCTCTAGTACCGATCGGTCGGGGAATCGGAGACGGCCTTACTTACCCAGTCAATCCTCGGTTTGATGGGCAAGGAAGGATGCGGAGACGAGCAGATTGGCCGGCTGAGCTGCGATGAGATAGTGGCTATTTTTCTTTTTCAAACAACTGTGTCAGTAAATAATAGCTGCAGGGCACGTGACCTAGAGCGGGCGGAACTTGACGTCGGTATTAGTGATGGAAAGTGAACAAAGTGTACCATAACTATCATATCAACTATCACTTGAGCTAGTATATGCGATGTCTCCTGCTGTTTCTACATCTCCAGTCCACCGCAAGTTTGTCAAGCAGGACAGTGTGAAGGCTAAGGCTCTTGCAAAGGCCCCTGTCGCTGAACAAGCTTACTCCTCTAGCCAGATCATCTCTCTCGAAGAGAAGTATGGCGCTCACAAGTGAGTAAATTCTCTGTCACCGTTACTTTGAATGTGGAAAATGCATGTGGATTGTCTATGTTGTTCCCCTCCTGACTAGGCCTATGTGCGAGTCGGCGCTCCAGCTTTGAAGCTCGTACAACCGGTATGTCCGCACGGCACAACGTCTGGTACCCATCTTAAAAACCCAATATATAGGCATCCAGTGTGGAGTGAGGGTCAAGTCGATTCAAGTATGCATAGTAGATGTGGAAGTTGCAACCATACGATCCTACTCGTATTCCATTCTTTCACTCTTTTACATGTCTCGTGGTACTGACATGCGTGGTTCGGACTGTTAGTTACCATCCTCTTCCAGTAGTTTTTGATTCCGCGAGTGGCGCCAAGTAGGTGTTTTTTTGGCTGATGACACAACCTTACCTGTATTGATTACCTTTATACACAGAGTCTATGATCCAGAGGGTAATGAGTACATCGACATGTTGTCTGCTTACTCGTGGGTCGAAATATCAAGTGAATTTTTACTTATCTGTACACTTACCATGTCTTGCTTTCTTCTACGACCAGAGCCGTAAATCAGGTACGATTTTCGGACCACACGCAGTTAGGGATACGGACTGAATTTCTTCCTTAACCCATAGGGCCATTGCCATCCACGTATTGTGGCCACCTTGGTTCAACAGGCGCAGAAACTGACGCTCTCATCTCGCGCATTCTATAACAGTGTTTTCGGCCGTTTTGCCCACAAGATCACAACAATGTTTGGCTACGAAATGGTTCTCCCTATGAATACTGGTGCGGAAGCCGTTGAGACTTCTATCAAGCTTGCTCGGAAGTGGGCATACGAGCAAAAAGGCGTTGCCGAAGGACAAGCCATTGTTCTGAGTGTTTCTGGAAATTTTCATGGACGTACTTTGGGTATAATCAGGTGTGTATGTTCTGCGATGAGTTCGCGCTACATCCTGCAAATGCTTCAAGGACCTTGAAATGCTTTTGGTTGATTTGGTTTTCGTAAAGACTTAGGGCTGACGTATGACAT
>Ga0157366_1000421_pt1 | contig 19588 bp, 23 predicted proteins | sample AttbisABBM1_FD_113149 | JGI IMG/M metagenome (GOLD analysis project Ga0157366, IMG submission 113149) | Fungus gardens microbial communities from leaf cutter ant in Botucatu, State of São Paulo, Brazil - Atta bisphaerica ABBM1 | ecosystem: Host-associated > Fungi > Mycelium > Unclassified ...
ACATGGTTGTAGTGAGGCTGACACATGTTGTGTATATAGAAATGATATATGGGAGTGGATGGATGATGCTGTCGAGCAATCTTGCTTCAACAAGGAAGATGAGAGCAAAGAGAAGGAGAGAGAAGAGGGCTAGAAAGGAGCTAGAAAGTAGAAAGTCTCTTGACAATCAGCCTATCAGTATAGGTCATGGAAATTGGGCTTAAACAAACGACAGATTCTCTAGTCTCTAGGCTGATTCAGCTTCTCAAATAAATTTAGAATTTCGCATATTTCTCCTGAGTTGATATGTCCATTTTTCCAAAGTGTACTAGCATGAGCTGAGCAACAAGATGTTGACATTGTGTATGGCATAGTACTGCTTAACATCGACAATCAAGTATGGATCTGCGAACAAATATTGGCCAAGGCAATCTTGCAGAAGTCATTCTCGATGTTTCAAAATACCCTGGTCATGACAATGTTTTGTAGATCTGTTCCATATTCACAAGTAGATATTATTTAGCCTCCTACTAGATGCTGGAATCACAAATATTCAATCATCGTGTAGGTTCCTTCCATTTGCCTATGACTTGATTATTTTCCTGAATTTCACTCCTCACCAACAGTATCTGTTGGCTAAGTACCTGGTTTGCACTGTCTTTGATGACCTAGTAAGGACAATTGTACCCCAAAGATTTAACAGCGGGTCAAGAATCGTGTGAACGCGGGGTTTGGTTCTCCCGCGACAGGGAATTGTTTGTTTGCTTCTTACTGCCAGGTCCAGTCCAGTCTATCTACTGTCTCTCCTTATTATCTATGCAGACTCGACGCGCCCCAGCCTCCCCATTAGCCGTATTTCTCTCTCATCCCCCTGTTTCCCGCCGAACTTCCTCTCTCCTTTCCGTGAGCACGCAAGGCTCGCCGCGCACACCGCGCAGTTGTGGATCGCCTTCCAATTCCATCTTTGTGCCTCCACCCCCGAACAGAAAGAGCACAGACAGCTGGAACAGCTCAAATGCAGACGATCTCGAGTGGGAATGGAAGCCGGAGCAGATTCTGCTTCTTTCAAGAGTGAGTAAACGCGTCCTATCTCTCTCGTGTTCACTGAGTTAGGCAGACGCTAGATGCACTACCTGCACACCTCGTAACTCCTTTCAACGGTCCAATTCCACCCTCAAATCTTCTTGATAAAATCGCTCGAGGTGTCTCCCAGGCCAAGGGCCCTGTTGACTGGCCCCATTCTATCCGCGCCACGCGTGTTAAACTCATCGAGCTCTCGCGCCTGCGTGCAAAAGAGCAGGCTGCCGCCAATCATCGACGCGAGTCCATCGCTGAGGAGCCGGAAGACGCGATGGAGATTGAAGCCAATTACACCTACACCCAGGACGGTAGACAAAAATCCCTAGGGGTCGCAGCTGGCGCTAGGCGACCTTTGTATCGCCAGTCGAGTATGGATTTTATGTTGAATGCTGAAGAAACCGATAAAAAAAATAATGAACATCTTGCTCGGTAGGTTCTGTTGCCTATTGCCTCCATTCGTTACCTTACTTTGCCTGCAGTCTCTCCAGTCAACTACAGTGCACTGAGCGCCAGGCTGCCCATTACCCTTACCAATCTTCGACTTGTCCCGGTCCTTGTAATCCCCCATCTCCTTCTAGTGCTGCCCCATCTTTGATTACTCCTTCCACCCCAAGTTCATCCACTTTGAATACTCTCTCCACACTCTCTGTGCAGCGCCGCAATTTCCGCAGGTCTACCTCTGCCGTCTCTTCTTCATCATTCTCTATCATGAGCAGCAGCAGTGATGGCATCCTTCCAAACCCTCGTGTTCAACGTTTGATGCAGGATGACGGTTTTGTTCCTGTGCCCCCACCCAAAGATACACCTTCAGCTGGTGCCAAGCGTGCACCATTCTTCGGAACTTTAGCCCAAGAAGCAAGGCATGAGTTTCTAGTGCATTCATCTGATGACCACCGTTCTCGTAAGAATTCTAGTACTTGCCCATCGTCAGATGAAGAGGAAAGGGTCCGTAATCAGCATGCAAAAAAGGCCAGGAAGCTGTCGAGCCCATTGTGCATTGGAACTACTTCCCCCTCTGATCCTTCTGCTCTAACAACACCTGTATTCTCGCCAGTCGCCGCAAGGAAAGGACCTTTGGGGTTTTCTGGGGGCTCAAGAAATATCAAGGCCGAGAACAAATCGTCCAAAGAAAGGAAGGAGAACGTACAAATTTTAGGAAAAGGTAGCAATATGAAACCTTCCACCAAGCTACTCCCCAAGAACCTCCAACGAAGCCCCAATATGTTTGGTCCTGAATTACCACTGTCTCGAGATACTCTCCCCTCGTTCCCTTCCACTGTATCTGCTCGAATTCCTGAACTACTTCGATCCCCATCCCCCACCCGTAGTGCACCAAGGGTGTTAGCCTCTGCTTTCCGGTCAACTTTCGGTCCTTCTCCGACTGCCTCTACTTCTCCTAATAAAGCTCCGTTAAGTCCTTCGAATGACCCTAGCGCTAATCCAAACAACTTAAGAGGCAAAACCTTGCGTAGGGTCAGAAGGCTTGCGCCTGCGAGAAGGATTTCGTTTACTAGCCTTGTCCCGTCTGGGCATGAGGCTGATGCTGATGGGGAGGGCGATGGGGAGGAGAAAGGCGGGCGCATTGAGCTCGGGAGTGCTTTTCAGCTCCATTGATCGCCCTAAGGTGGTCTCCTCGAATTTGCTTCCCTTGTCCAAGTTTATTGTCTGAGTGACGAAACCAAAGTTATTTTCTCGGTCAACAATATCTGTATCATCTACATCAACCTTTTCGTTCCTTGCCGGCTATTCACCCGATCTCTGTCTCTGCTGATCAAGACCAGTATTGCTGTTTCCCTGCATGCGTGCATCTCATCCGCAACCACATGATGGTTTTCACTTCCCCGCCCATGCATTATGCGAACCATTCACCGCACTTTCGTCTTCTGTTGTTTCAATGATTTTTGGAACCCAGCCTCCCTGCATTTGTATTTTCCCGACTTTTCGTCCAAATTTCAAGCATCCCTCGACCAATGCATGGAAGGTCTGACCACTAACCCATACAGTCAGGCCTAATTGGTGTCGAACAGTCACTGCCCCATACCAACACTCCTTTGACAGCCATCTTATAGCAGTACATGCATTCATTGTCCCGCAACAATTGTATTGATCGAAATCTATTTGTCACCAGGACATTCTGTGTTCCCTTGGTTATCCAATGGTGAAAACCGAAGCGTGGTTGATGATGTATTCCATAACGTACTTCGATTGCCTCCCCTCGTATCGACCTTTTCCACTCGCTCGTCTTTTTTCCATCGATTCGTCTCCGCGTGCATATATTCATGCTCTCTGGATATTCATTTTCTCGGACTTCATTGTGTCTAGTGTTTTCTTGCGCGGATCTATTTCTGTTGGATGAAGTTGTATCATTATCAGTCCATATTTTGCTATTCGATTGAATTTCTTATTCTTCTCGAATGTTCCACACTTTCCTTTTCTCAAAGAAAATTTTCTACTTCAATCATTGCTGCTTTTCGAGTCTGGAAATGGGATGGATGTGTGTTGGCTTTGCATTCGTTTCCAAGGCCCTTTCAAATGTATTCACCTTCGCTAGCTAGTTACTAGAGTTTCCACTGGGGACCGAGTCGGTCCTCTCATTTTTTACCTGCCCTCTTTCGTATTTCCAACTGGCCCGATGACGTTTCGGAGGGGAGGGGAGGGGGTGTTCGCTTCATCTGTGTTGTTAAGTGCATTGAAAAAATTATACTATGACATAACATACCTATTGGTATCTCCTTGTGAATAAACAAACATATCCTTATTCAGATTACGTGGACATGAACATCTATGTGCATGAAATAGTGGAGTCATAGTGGGGTCCTACTTGAAAAAAAGATCCTGTCAAGACCCTGTCAATCTACCTATCTATCTACACCGAGCCCGGATTCGAAAGAACGTAATGTTTGCAGATGAATTGGCATATAGATGACAGGACCGCGGGAAAGTTACAGTTATTTCAAATGACGACACTATTTATGAGCTGAACAGACAGAAAAAAACCGTGAGGGAAATGAACCGCAGGAATTTGCTCAATCGCAGTCTTACAAGGTGCAAACACAATTCAACACAATTCGTAGGCTGCCGCTACCATGTACTTGCCTTGGGCAGTGGGCAAGGCGCTATACGACATGTCGAGCAGCTCTCACGTTCCGTATTATTCTGGTCACTTGGGCAGAGATGATAGATCAGACTAGTCACAAGAGACGATGATGTACTATGCTAGATTATGCCGAAAAAAAGAAGGTTAATAATGAATACACTGAGGAGACCACCACTAGTCTACAAGTATAGGCCCTCTGGCGTGCCCTCGTTCTTCCTGTATAGCACCTATATACCAGAGTATGAAGTCGAGGAGGAAGTGACAAGTAATTGAAACATACCTTCTCTCTGGCAGTGGTAAAGTCTTGCTTCGTCACACGCATCCTCCGTTCGCGAAGAGCAAGTAGACCAGCTTCTGTGCAAACAGCTTTGATATCTGCACCCGACAAATCATCTTTCATGGTAATGAACTCTTCTAGGTCTACATCGTCACTTAGACTCATGCGGGAAGTATGTAACCTGTTTTCCAAAGTCAGGACTTGCGTATAAGGATTGAGAAGACGAACCTAAAGATATGTCGCTTGGTTTTGACATCAGGCAATGGAAACTCGATTTTTCTATCAATACGGCCTGGTCGAATGAGGGCAGGATCAAGGGTCTCAATTCTGTTTGTAGCCATGATGACTTTGACATCTCCTCTCGTGTCAAAGCCATCAAGCTGATTCAGAAGTTCCAGCATAGTCCGCTGGATTTCACGTTCTCCACCAGATGTCGATTCATACCTCAACAAGGGCGAAACAAGATTCAGTGAACATACTGAACGAAAGAAGAATCTCATACCGTTTCGTACCAATAGCATCAATTTCATCGATGAAAACAATGCTGGGTGCATGTTCCTCAGCCACACGGAAGAGTTCACGGACAAGTTTGGGTCCATCGCCAAGATATTTCTGGATTAATTCTGAACCGACGATACGCAAAAATGTAGCAGATGTTTGATTAGCCACAGCCTTTGCAAGGAGTGTCTTTCCTGTTCCGGGGACACCATAGAGAATCACACCCTTTGGAGGCTTGATACCCATTTCTTCGTAGAGTTCCGGATGTGTTAGCGGCAGTTCGACAGATTCCTGAAGCTGGCTCGATCAAAGAAGGTAGTTGTACATTGGAAAACACACTTTGATTTCCTGGATCTGCTGTTCCAGACCACCAATATCCGCATAACTCTCCGTGGGTGCCTTGTCGAGTTTCATGACACTGACCATAGGATCAGCATCATCCTGAAGCACGCCTACAATTGACTGAGTCTTGTGATGTAGTAGGACTTGACAACCGGGTTCAATCAAGTCCTTGTCGACGTAGGACATGATAGATACATAAAACTCAGGCCCAGACGCGGTGCTGATGATAGCATGGTCGTCGTCAATAATTTCCTCCAGAGTACCGATAGCCATTGGACTCCCTCGAAGATCATCAACTTTGGACCTGTCTGCCTCGTTCTTCTCCTCTCGTGTTGTTTCTGGCTTCAAGCGTTCCTGATTGTGGACGAATTCTTCCTCCATTAACAGATAGTCTTTGATACGCTCCGACTTGAGTAACTTGAGTCGACATCGGGTAGTAGGGTACACAACTGGAAATTTGGAGGCCGCTGAAGGGCCACGCCTTTTCTTCTTGCCGACACGAGTTGGGAGAGGAGGTTCCCACTTCTTCTTCTGAGGTTGGTCTTTCTTGTCTTTGTCCCCGCCTGGAAGGTCACCAGGAGGCATTCCGGACGGTGCATTTCCCTGCATATTAATGGTACAACAGCACAAAATCGCTATGGTGTGTCATACCATGATTTATAAAGTACGATTGTGCTGTCAAGTTGGTGGAGGTCAAGGACGACCGACTTGGATAATACGAGGACGCGTCAGACTTCCTAATCATGTCACGTGTGACTAGTGCGTTCACCACTTGGATCAGTCATTATCGGTAGATACTCACAAGTGTAACCATGTACATTCATCAAGACAAAATGCTGGCGACCCCGAATGTGAAAATAGGATTCGCCTTGATCCCGCATATCAAACATGGACAGTTGTTTCGCTCAGGTCGTTTCAGCTACTGTAGTTCTCTAACTCCAAAACCCAAGATGTCATGATTGATTTCCGTCGATTTACGCCAAGCTGGTACAGGTTATATAACTACTAAAGTCAACTGGCTTGTGAGGTGTTTGAGCGATTGGCGTTATCATCGAGCTTTCTGTCAGGGATCGGGACCTATGACGTCTGGGGAACCATGTTGAGCAATGTAATTTCAGATTTCAGAGAGCAGTTGCATGTTAGCTCAAACTCTTTCTCTCACAATGGGAAGCCAGAAGAAAGAGCTAATTTGACAATCACCAACACATTTGATCAGCTTGCTTGAGGAGAAAGCAATCATTACATGTATTGTATTCTAGGTCTCGCCTATGCATTCTTGGACACTGTATGATTGCCTGTATATAATATCTGGGTAAAGGAGTTGCTTGTTACTCTCCTCTTCTGGGTGCTAATGCAACAGTCCTCGAAAAATCATTCATCAAACAGGTGGCAGAATCAGCAGGGAAAGAAGACCCTGTTGAGCTTGACTCTAGTTTGACATTGTGAAAAGACATAGATTTGCGAGTAGGACAAAAAATCCAACAACGCGTCCTCCTCACCGTATTTTCTTCTTTACTACCTGTTCAGAGATCACTTTTCTGAGATATTAAGCTCATTCTGTTGACTACATTAACCGAAAATCCTTTTTGCGGATAACACTAGACGAAAATTCAAGATTCAAAATCCCAATAGGTGTGAAAAAGAAATCACTTCCGCCAACCAACTAAAATCTTCAAAGAAAACGCCTCCTAACCTACTACTTCAAGGTTCAAGTTCATTGATGCAGGAATCAGTTGCAACCAACAACTGTCGATGTCAGTCAAAGGGGGGAGTAGGAGGGGAGGGGGGGGGGGTCAAAATTCTAGAATCACTTCCCTTCTGCGGATTCGGATTCTGCGGTATCAGATACCTCAGTTACAAGACGGGATATTTCCGAAAACGCAGCACGAAGAAGATCGAGATCTGAATCCAGACTCTCTGCTCGATTTTTCATCTAAAAATCAAAATCAGAACCACAGAAACTCAAAAAAAAAAAGGGGGGGGGGGGGGAAAAGGGGTCGGGGAAAAAAAAAAAAATAAGAACCCCAAAAAAAAAAAAAAAAAAAAAAGGGGGGGGGAAACGGGTCAGTGCAGAAAAACCAATTTAGGTCGAGTTGAGTGTAGATAGCTCATCATCAACACGTACAACAGCAATAGTATCACTCGCAGCGACAAGTTCATGATGATGGTTATACACCAACGATTGTCGTTCACTATCTAATTCCCTGATTTCTGTATACGTTCAATCACCCAGATAAAATTTTAAAAAAAATAAGTACCTGTGATTAAATCATGCTCCCGCTTAAGAAGCGTTGGAAGAGAGGATGTCATAATGAGCTGCTCATAATAAGACTTGGCATCAAACACATTAGAATCTAAACGTGTCAAACAAAAAAACAAAAACAAAATTGAATCACCACACTTGAAACAAATCTGAAAAAAACAACCACACACCCATATTCATGGGATCCATCATGTTTCCTGAAGAAGGTGGAATTCTCATTCCCAATCCATAATGCTTTCTCAACAAGTCTCTCGCTCGCGTCCGTTGTTGTTGTGGTGGTGGTGGTAGTAATGGTGGTGGTGGTGGTGAGGTGGACAAAACAGCTCGACGGCCTGATGGATTCGGTACTGATACAGAACAAGTCTCATTCCCAGAGTTCGACACTGGCGTTACCAAAGCAGAAGTTGCCAAAGCAGAGACTGGCCTTGTATTTCGAGCGTTTTTCCCCTGTTGGGGTAATGAAGGAGAAGGAGGAGACATGTGATCACAAAATCCCACCCAAGTTTTTTTTTCAAAAAACCATTTTTATTCAGCCACCCCAAAGAGAGCTTATGACTCCTAGTTGATGCTGTGGAAAATCAAGGTGGAAAAAAAAACTTCCTGGGGTAGATGATCAATGGTCTCTCAGTCTTTTTTCCTTCAAGGCATCCGAAATAGAGCGCAATATCTGAATTACAAACAGCCTCTATAAGAGAGGAGGCCAAAACAAAACAACAACAGTAATAACATAGAAACAAACAACACACGTCAGAGAGCAAAAAGTCGTCAGCTTGTAGTCCCATGGAAAGTAAGAAATAATACAAGTATACACAGATAATCGAACAAGTCGCTCACTTTCCATTCTCTCTCACATTTCTCGCTACTCCATTATTGGACGGCGGCTGGTACATATACGGATGATGCACTATCGGCATCGTCGCCGTCCTCTGTACATTATCAATCGGCCGCGGACGATAATAACTCGTACGGTGATCTTGGTTAGCAGCAGCAGCAGATCCACCAATGACAGGAGATGGAGTACTTGTTGACATCGTTGACATCGACCAAGGCATCGCCAAGGTTGTCGTCGTCGATGTCGTGCCTTGCGATGCTGTCGTACTTGTCATATTTTTCGAAGCCGTCGTTTGTGTTTGCTGCTGGTGCTGATGCTGCAATGCTGGCGAAGCAGCAGGCGTTGATGTTGCTTGGCTATGAGAAGGAGACGGAGTTTGATTTGAAGCTGCAGTGTTGAGAGTGGTGGTAGTGGTCTGTGTAGTAGAAGGGGCAGGAGTGCCTGCCAGAGATGGACTTGGAGCCGTTTCACTCTCATTTTCGCGCCGTCGCTTCGGTAGACGACCAGAACTCTCTTTAAGCCCTAGACTTGTTGCCTTGAGCAGGATCTGATGTCTAGAAACTATCGGTGAGAACGTTGATAAAATGGAACATTAGCCTCAAGACATTTTACCTTGTTCTTGTATTGCCCCATTGATGTACAACCCTATCCCACTCTATCTCACCTCCAATTCCAATCGATCTGCTCTCTTCCGCAAGCCTTTTCAGTCGCTCAGTTTCCTCATCGGACCAGGCCCCAATTGCACTTGTAGTGGCATTTGTTAACACAGGAGGGGACGCTGATACAGCAGGTACGGATGCTTGTGGAGGTTGCGCAACGGGGACGGGCTGAGAGGGAGGCGGAGGCGGAGGCGGAGGTTGAGGTGGGGGATAATACGTACCTGTATAGTACTGATGGTAGTAGGGCGTAGTGGGATATTGTCCCGATGTATAGACAGAATACTGAGCATGAGAATATCCGGTCGGTTGCGTTGTAAGTGGGACTACAAATGATTGAGGGTTGGTAATTATAGGGGTCGTATTTGACTTGATGGATGAAGAAGCGGAAGAAGGCATTGATACAGCGCTTGCAGGATAGAACGCATGAACTCCAGGGTACATCTGCGGCGGAGGCTGAGACACTAGCTGGGATGGATTAGCTAGCTGGAAAAGTGCACTCATCAGTAAAATTTAAAAAATCTTCATGTAATCGAAATGGCATACGAGTGTATCGCAAACACGCTTTGCTTCTGTTAACATAGTTAATGGATCGACTTTAACACCTGGACCCATATGGTAGCACTGCGCAATCACCATCGGGGACGTTGCTTTCTACACAAGGAGATGAGAAGAGAGTGAACATAAACCTGTTCTAAAGAGAGAAAAAAGTATTGATTGCGACTCACCACAAGTTCTTCTGCAGCGCCATAAAATTCCGCACAGAGATTCAGGACACGCCACTGAAATTCAAAGTACTGATGATTTTGGGGATTGATATCCGAAAGATGAGGAGGTCCAACTGAAGGTTGTCCCTGGTAATAAAGCCCCTCATGTCTCGAAGATCCGACACGAGGCTTTCTATTTTTGGATCCACGAGGTCTACCTGGGCGGCGCTTTCGTTCTGGTTCCTCTGGACCGATTTGCGAAATGTTTTGTTGACAGGATCCAGAATCCTCATTACTATTCATCAAGTCAATAAGCAAAACAAAAACTTCAGGAGGGGAGAGAGAGAGAGAGAGAGAGAGAGAGAGAGAGAGAGAGATTGTGTGCGTGTGTGTATGTGTGTGGTCAAAGAAAAACACACCTGTTTCGATTTTGAGCAGGTGAGACGCTCGATTGAGTATCTGGCTCCGTCCGACTCAACTGTTCCTCAACATCTTCATCATCCTCGTCACCTTCTTCATCATCCTCATCATCCTGTTCATCCGTCACAGGAACAGGAGTTTTCGTCTGAAATATAGCAGCTGTAAATGTCGGTTGCTGGTGGGACTGAGAATTGACAGGAGGATTCAAGGCATGAGACAGAGGTTGGTAGTGCTGAGGATTGTCCATAGGGCCTGTATGTTGCGTAAGCAGGTTGATCAACGTCGGACAGGCAGATGTATGAGAGAGAGAGTCGCATTGGAATGGCCACCAACCAAAAAACTACAGCAGATCACGTCGACCTAGGAGATAAGATACGTTAATGACGAGCTGCATCCACGACAAGCACAAAGAATGATTCAAGATAGGAGGGGAAGGAGGGAATTAGGAGACGAATTACCTTATTGACCAACCTTTATTGCTTGATTGAAACATCAAATAAAATACAGAAATCAAATACCCACCAGCTCTCGGAGATGAAAAGGTTTATTATTCCCAAGATGAAATGCGAAAAAAAAAAGTTCAAAGGTGATCCAGTAGGGATGAAGAAATATTATTAGTAGCGAAAAGCAAAGAGTCCAAGGTGAGATCGGCGCTGCTCGTCGTGCGATACGACTCTTGCGAGAAACTCGATCAACCAAACTACATTCTGTCACGCCTTTTTGTCACACACACTGTTGATCCTTGTTTGCACGCAACTTTGTCAGTTGTCAAAGTGGTCACGTAAGACAGCCGGTGAGCAAACAAGCCCTAGATCGTCTCAGATTGCTGAGGCAGTCATCGAGGTGTTTAATAAGTACTTGCAAACACAGAGGTCAAGTTGGAATAGGGTAGAAGCTATCGTTACTTATAAGCCATCACTTGGTCTGAACCTTCCTAGTCAAGGTTCTCAGCCTCTCCGCATTCTTCCGCCTCCTCTCGACATCGACATCGACACTTATATTATTGGGCCTGGTAACACCGGCACTACTCCTAGGAGCAATGGTATAGAGGTCAATGGGGTTACTAGGGATATGAACGGCATCCTTCCTCAGACGATGTTTGTTCTCTTCTCTGGCTCTTGCAAGAATAGCATTCAATCTCTCACGCTGTTGAGCATCTTCAGCGTTGAGAGCGATAGGGACAACGCGATCCCTATAGGAGGCAGAACGTTTGATGATAGGACGAGACCAAGTTGAGACGAGTTGATCGGCGACACGAGCGATATCGGGGGTGACGCGTTTGCATTTTGTGTAGAAGAGGACGACACGGCCTAGACCCGACTCTTTGAGAACGGAACTGTCGATGAATTCCATTTTACGGATGGTGGTGAAGAGTTCACGCTGGATGTTGAGTGCAGGGAGGGAGGCGTCAGGGAGGGGTTCGAGCCAGCGTCTGACACCTTCGAGGAGGTTGTTGTCCATCATAGATTGGGCAAGGGAAGCTCTAGTGGAAAGAAGGTGAGAAGGTGATGGGGAAGACAGGGGAAGACCGACTTTCTGAGAGTTTCCATGACTTCTGCTAACAAGCGTAACTTGGCAGTTGCAGGAAGCTTGTCGGCTTTGGCACGGACGTCCTCATCGGCAGCATGAAGCATAGCCTCTCGCAGGCGAGCGACCTCGTCGTCTGCAAAACTGTCCAGAACCTCGTCGTTGTTCTTTTTCTTGCGGTGGCGGTTGGCTTTTTTGGGTTTGAGGATAGCCTCAATTTGCATGTCCAAGCGTAATTTTGAAGCTGACGTTTTGATGAGAGGGGAGAGGGGGCTGATTGACAGGAAAAGAGGGCATACCTCGGTCAGGGGGAAGGTCGTTAGGGTCAATGTCGAGAGGGGTCTTTCGCTTGCGCTTGCGCTGGGGGGGACGATCATCTGGGCCACGCTTTGTTGAGCCTTGGGAGAGCTTGCTTGGCTTTGCTGGGCGTTTTTCATGAACATAGTCATCGTCATCGTCAGGGCCAGAGGAGTCTTGGGGCTGTTTATGTGGTGACCTGGAGGAGGGTTGCTGGGGAGGTGAAGGGGGGAGCTGGAGGTCTGGAAAGGGTGAGGAAGGGAAAAAGGAGAGAGGAGAGAGAGAGAGAGAGAAGACAGACCGTCGTTGTCGTCGTCGTCGGAGAACTCTGAGTCTGAGCCACCAAAGACTTCTCGCTCGAGATCGCGGAGCTGGGGAGGGGGCATAGGGAGAGAGGGGATGAGGAGAGGGGAGAGGAGAGGGCGTGGGATGATGGAGGGAGGCTATAGTTATGCGTGGGATGATGGGAGGATTACCCTCTTATAGGGTGAGCTCTGCACGGTGCACAGTGCACAGTACATGGCCCTGCACGCATTGGCAGTTGTGCTGAGGACGCAGGAGATCATCGAGGTACTTGTTAGATGGCTTGGGTGGGCAGATCTGTTTGCAGTGTTCAACACATGCACGGGATGCCGGGCCGCGTGGCGGAGTAGGGCGGTCCGGGACTTGGTGCTGGGACGAATGGTGCGAGGGTATGCTTGGGCACGGAGACACAGTGAGCTCGAGCATGTACGGTGGGTTGAGGCTGAGCTGGGAGACGTGGACCTACTCCGTGGGTTATTGGCCTACTTGCACTCTCTCTAATGACAGACTGTTGTGGTAGTGATGTCGCTTAAAGTGCCTCTGGACCAGTATACGACGCATGGACAGTCTGTACTCGAGACTCGGTATCCGACACTGCAGGACAGCTACAAGAGCACCAAGCTTGCTGCACTGTGCCTTGCCCACTCGCGGTTTGTGCTGCTGTTACAAGCACTCGTGCATAGCTCGTCAGCATGGGAACCTGAACCATGTTTGCGCCGAGCTGCTGTTCGTTCTACCCGCTTGCTTGCCTTTCCTCCCTCCCTCAGCCAGCACCCACACGTGATCAACCACCATCATCAACACGTGATGTTTCCTCCTCCTCAGCCCAGCTTCACCACATCGCTTGGCTTTGACCTCGCCTTCTCCCGATCCAGAGCACCTGTCTTGCGTGTTTTCGTCCCTTGTACTTCTGTCAATTCAGACTCCATTCTTGCTTGTCAACAACATCTCGTTCATGCTGGTCTGTGGCATCATCTAAGCGTAGGCGATGTCGTATGCAATCTCGGTTACATTCCACCCGTTCATCATCTCTCGTCTACCATCTGGCTTCTCTTCAACGGTCTCTCTCTCGTCCCTTATTCCCTCCCTGACATCCTCCCCATCGACAACCCCATCACTCTGCCATCTCCATTCTACTACTCCCATCTCTCCTCCACCTTGACCCTCTCCATTGCCGAATTCCCTCCACTCAATCCTAATGCCCTTCCACAACTCGCCATGCTCAATGTCAATGCCAAGGTCAAGAGTCTAATTGCCCCCACAGGTCGCGTCGACGTGACAAAATGGGTCTGGACCGCTACCCTGACCATCGACAACCACCCTCACCCCCACTTTGCTCCAGAGATAGGTCAAGGTTGGTATGGCCAGTGGATCCTTGAGGCTGAAGGAACAAGTGAAGCCAAACAACAACTATGGGATATTCTCACGAACCGTCCTGTTCCTGCTCGTCCTACACAGTGGCAACTCCTCAGAGAGAGAAGCGGCAATGGTACAATTTGGTTGAGGTCAGACCTTGGTCCTTGTCTTGCTGATATCTGACTCGGTCCTTCTTTTTCTTTTCAGGATGGTCTCATGATACATTCAAGCATCTCTCTTTTCATGCCCGTGCTTCTTACATAGTTTCAACGCCACATCATTCATAAATAGGTTTTACTACTCATGTATGAGCTCAAGCGTCCACAACAGACAAACATGACCACTCGTCTTGGATTCGACTACTCATCCAATATCCTCCCCATTTGTCTTCGTTCAAGAATTTCTTCCCGCTTCTGCCTTATTAAATCGCCTGCTCTAATGTCCCATCTATACGCCCAATATCCTGCATAACCAAATACACCCATAGCAATAAGATGACCCCCAGGGTCTGACACAAAAAAATTCACTGTGGTTCAATCTCCAGAAAATACAAACGTACTGTCAAAGAGGTTTCTCTTTTGAATGCCGAGTTGACCGATCCGTGTTGCAAGGCCAAAGAGAGAGAAACCTAGTACATTGGATAGCAAGGCCATGGTAGTTCACGTTCAAGGTTTGGCAAAATACAACCAAGCAAACCGTATCGCCACACTTGACAAACCACCACCACCACCACTGGTCGATTGCAACACCATGGAACCCTCAAACATTATCTCTACTGAAACCAAGCTCAATTCGGGCAAGCAAAAGAAAGACGCTGGTGATCGAGCGTTCAGACAAGGCGATACGAAAGAGGGTACGTACCTTGTAATCAGGTCTCTTACTCATACCAGACTGAATCAAGTGGTTTTTCTCAGCCATGAAGCAATATCATGAAGTGACGAGAATTTCGAACTTTTTTGATGGTCTCCCCCTTCGCTGATTCATTGGACAGGCCTTGTTGTATCTGGTCGGAATTGACAAGTAGGTTTTTGTGGTTGTGTTTTTCTTTCCGGTTGTGATTTGATTCTCCTTATTTATTAGAACAGGGTTACAAGGTCTTGGGTTGTCGTCATCGTCCCCTGATAAGATCGGTGACTCGACACAAGATCCTAAACAGAAAGATAAATCAGAGGTCAAGAATTCTAGAGAAACTTGTTTTTCTACGACTGAATATAGATATATTTATAGGTGGATGATACTATTGGCAAGATCTACGCAAACATGTCTGCGTGTCATATCAAAAACGAAAATTGGAAACGTGCTGTAGAAACTGCAGACAAGGTCCGTTTTTCTGTTTCGTTTTCTTTTTCACCCCAATGGAATAATTATCTAGGCTCTTCAAAAAGACGAGAACAACTACAAAGCTATGTTTAGAAAAGCAAAAGGTTTAGGAGAGCAAGGGCATTTTGAAAAAGCCAGTAAAATTTTGGAGGATATCAAAACGAAGAGTCCATCCGGTTCGTAAAATACATATATAACCAAACTGCTCTCATCGTTTCTATAGATGCTTCTGCTGCAACAATTGAACTAACACGACTTAAGAAAATAGATGATGAACGTGAAAAAGTTCATAGGCAAAAGTTGAAAGGTAATGAATTCTCTAACTCCCCCCCCCCGAGTGGGCGCAATACTGACTGTAATCCTCAACTCTAGGTTTCCTTCTGAATAAAAAGAAAGATGATAAATCAGAAGAGTAAAGAGGGGAGTATCTTTTGTCGTTTCCTCTGGAACCATAACCTGATTGTTCCAGCAACTCGGCTTGACTTGATCCAAGTCCTTCGTCCACTTTTTTAATTGAAAAAAAATGCTATTTTTCCATGATATGATGACGACGTTGGCAATGTCAATGTCAACGACAAGCGATGATGGATACTTTGAGAGGTCCAACTAGAATTTGAGCTTTGATTTCATTATCCAATGGTCCCGAACCAGATGTACATGGGAGAGGACAACATATGCATCTAGTCCAAGAAAAGAAAGACAATTTCGGTGATCCTATTTACAGTACGTGACATCTATCGTGACATTCGTACAAGCGCGCATATTCCAATGCGCTCACAACTACCGACGACTACCTTACTATCCAACTCATACCTCATTTTTAATAAACTGGATGCATATCTCTCCCAAGTTCTTGATGTGGAGGGCTCATCTAATACTCAGTATAATGGATTTTCTCCTGGAAATAATGACAGCCCTGCATATCGCCGTCTGCTCGATGACACTTACATTGCAACCAACCACGAACTTGGGTCTAGAATGAGATATGAAGCATCTTATTGTGGAATGGATGAAGTAGACAATTTACTCTCCGCATTTGGTCTTGGCTGAAACTGGACTTTTTGGTTCTCCTCTGAAAAGGCGATTAAACGGGCTCAATCCTTGCTCTTCCAGACTCACCCGATGAAACATAATATATTGAAAGCTGGATATCGTATGGTAGGGTTTGACTCACTTTTTTTTTTAGTAGAAAACATGATGTAACTTGTCTGATCAAGGCCAAGGGAGGCTCAACGGTTGTGAACATGAACGTCAACACGGTCTTGACTGCATTACTTAGTCAGGAATGGGAGACCTTGCTAAGGAGGTTAGTTGTATTCATCTGTATGCTGGCTTTCACGTTCATAATCTCTCTCTCTCTCTCTCTCTCTCTCTCTCTCTCAGAGTTGGCATTGCGATAATGCTTCATCTTCTGGTGGACACATCCATTTTCGTTTCCTTACCAAATGGATGTTGGTGTCAGATGACGGGCGAACCCTTCATCGTACCTCCAGGAGATTTTCAAAATGCCATCGCAAAGAGCACGAAGAAATTTCTGAAACGTACTTTTTCCTCTTATGAGAATAACGAAGAACATCCATCCAAACGTCGTAAACTAGAGTTTGTGAAAACACGACGAGACGTATACAAAATCAAGACGTAAGAGAAGCCAATTCGGAGTTTTTTGTTTTGCAAGTGTTCTTCTTTGACGCTCTGACGTTTCAACACTTACAGACCTTCTCTTATCTCGATTATTCGAGCGAGAATGCTTTATGCACGTCCCAACTACGTTCCAAAGTCAAATAAATTAGTCATAGGTTTACCTTTACGACGTGAGTTCATTTCTTCATAGGATAACCTGTCGAGTCTGACGATCGACTGATGGTATGATAAGATGCTTTCAATATAGGCAACCGAGATGCTTCTTTGTTTCATCAACCCTCGGGAGAGCCCCTCCTCTGGGATGCAAAAGGCCACGCTTTGAAAGCTCGACATATTCTACGATATATTTTCCCCCGACAACATGGTTTGAGTCATCCATTCAAGCTTACTAGTCTAGGTGATACTTATGAGTATAAAAACTACATGGATCGTGAAGATGAGATTGAGGTGAGAGTAAAAAATTTCTCTTTCTATTGTTTTCATACCATTCATATATATATCAGAGGGCTATAAGGCTTTCTAAGAATGCGAATACCCCCAAACGGCTGAAAAATATTGTCCCTATCATTGATCAGATGGTCTGGAGACATTTGAAATGCCCTTATAAACTGTTTTTCGACAAGTTCTGCCCATCAAAGGTCTTGTGATTCCATTTCGACCAACAACGCATGTCTGGTTGATTATTATTATTTTCCCCTTATAGGTGGAGAACGAAGTGAATCTTGGTCTTGACGAAAACACCATACTGGTTTGCCTCTTTGCAATCTCGCTGTTACTTGATACTGATATTATCTCTCTTACAGGAGTGGATGTCAGAACGCTCGGTTCAGATACAAACACAAGGGCCCCCGAACGCCAGTACAACGACTTTGGCGTCGAGTGAGGTCAGCATCCGTACTGGTTTGAACGACGCAGCACCAAAACCACGATTTGTCGATTTTACTTGTTCATACGTAGAGGTAAGCTTATGTTTATGAGTTGTCTTGACATGACTTTCTGAAAGCCAGCTTTTTTTTAGGTCTTCCAATACGTCGTAGCTGTGATCAAGGCCATAATCCCCAATACCCTTTGGGGAAGCAAGAAGAACTTCAAAACCGTGATGCAATGTCTGTTCTATGGAATAAACACTTTTTTCTAATCTACAACACTGATTGTGTTTTTCCAGATGTCAAGAATTTTATCACTGGTCGTCGTTTTGAAACGCTGAGCCTGCATGATGTTCTCCAAGGTTTCAGTTCATCTGATTGCGATTGGTTGATCCCCCCTGGTCCTGGAACAAGACAACAACATCGTGTATCCGTATCCGATGCCATGAAACGCAAGGAACTTTTAGAAGAATTTATTTTTTGGTTTTTTGACTCCTTTTTGTTGCCTCTGATTAAGGTTGTTGAGTGATTCCCTCCATGCTTAAAATTTTTTTTAACCCTCCCTTTCTGCTGACGCCTGGTGTTGTGTTGTGGGGGGGTCAGACCTGTTTTTATGTGACTGAGTCCTCTGCTTTCCGAAATCAGCTCCTTTACTTTAGACAAGATGATTGGGTTACGTTATGTACGCCCCTCATTGAAAGGCTAAAGTCGGCTACATTTGAAAAGCTGCCCGAGGTAACGTCCTTAGCTCTTGCTTTTTATTTTATTTTGTTTCTTCTGGTGTATCTCCTGCTGACTTCCTTTTCTTCTTCTTCCAGACAAATGCTACGGAAATTCTCAGGCAGCGGGAACTAGGGTTTTCGTTTGTTCGGCTTCTTCCCAAGGAGACTGGAGTTCGTCCCATTGTCAATCTACGCAGGAAACCCAATGTCATTCCCAATATGATGACTGCCTCGTGAATAATTTGCACTAATTTATTTATTTATTTTGTTTTTTCTTCCTTTTTCAAGAGTTCTAGTCGATCGATCAATCAAGTCCTTCAAATTGCATTTGATCTCCTTAATTATGAAAAGGTGCGTATCGAATGCGTCTTGAAAGACCTTGAATAACTTATTATCTTATCGACGTTTTTTTCCCAGAAATCCAAACCGCACTTGACCGGCGTGTCCGTTTGGGGTTCTGATGAGATTTACGCACGGTTTCTCAACTTCAAGTCGAAAATAAAGCATGACAAATATAGTCCCATGTAATCGAGTTCCAATCTTGACATGGCACCGATTTAAAGAGCTCATATTATCCTTCCAGGCCGAAACTTTATTTTGTCAAGGTGGACGTTCAGGCGTGTTTTGATACTATTGATCAAGGGAAACTGTTGAGTATCATTCAAAGACTGATATCCGAGGTGAGGAGAGAATGATGGTTTTCCGTGAAAAAAATGCATTTGGCTTCTCTCATGGTGAAATTTCTGTCCTCCAGGATAGGTACACGATCAGGAGACACGCGCAGATTAAACTTGGTCATGATCGCATGCATAAATCTTATGTTAGAAAAGCGTTCCCGAAAGGTAACACATTCCATGAATGAGACATTTGAACCAAAAAAGGTCTTTTTGATGTGCTGACGTCCGTCCCTTCTTTCAGATGAAGATCCGAATTTCATCGACTTGGCTATTGAGTTGGCCAGCACTCTTCGACATACGATCTTTCTAGACCAGGTAAACAAATAATCAATCTTCTTCTGCTCTCCGTTTCTGGTGGAACTTTCGACATTTATATCGTAGCCTGAAACTTTGACGGTGACTAAGAAGAGTGCACTTCAGTTGTTGAACTGCCATATCATGGATAATATTGTGAAGGTGAGTCATATGATTTCAATGACTCATGGGGAGGGGAAGGAAGAAAAAAAATAAGAATTCTCAATTCGACCTAGATTGGCAACAATTACTATCGTCAGGTTGTGGGTATCCCGCAAGGCTCCGTTCTGTCGTCTTTATTGTGTTCATTTTTCTATGGCGACCTGGAGCGTCAATTTGGATCGTACACGGATAGCCCAGACAGCGTCAGTGTTTTTATGTGTATAGATATACTACTGAACTGGGTCAGACTCACATCACCATCACCACCACCA
>Ga0157366_1000423_pt1 | contig 19545 bp, 23 predicted proteins | sample AttbisABBM1_FD_113149 | JGI IMG/M metagenome (GOLD analysis project Ga0157366, IMG submission 113149) | Fungus gardens microbial communities from leaf cutter ant in Botucatu, State of São Paulo, Brazil - Atta bisphaerica ABBM1 | ecosystem: Host-associated > Fungi > Mycelium > Unclassified ...
AGAAGTTCGATAATGATGAAAATGATGATTAAGATCAATATAGATAATAAAGGATAAAGATTGATGAAAATTGATGTAAAATGATGTTGTTAAGTCTGAGGTCTAGTTCTTAAACACAAAGGTATATATACAAAAGAGTGATGGTCTGTGCACAAGCTGTTGCCATCATATGATCAAAACTTGTACCTGATGGGAGCTGTCATCTATCATAGCAGCTGTCAGGCTAATTTTAGAAGGTAACTAATTATATCACTATATTAATATACTTGTATCTCTACCAATACTTATCATGTTGAGATGCATCATATATTGTTGTGAATAGATTGATGAGCACTTTCCAACACAAGTTCAATCATGTGAATCTGTTCAGCCATTCATGAGATATTAGCAGACAAAGCTTTTACAGCTACTGATGGCCTGGTATCTCAGTCATTTGTTGTTACTTTTGTACATCCCACATATGTGTGGATAGCCCTCATTTGGGGCTTTCCAGTGCAACTTAGTTTGTGAAAATTGGTTCACTGGTTGTGGAGATACAAGTTGAATGAAGTTTGTGACAATTTAAGACCAAATAAACACTCTGTTCTAGAAGTACTCAGTCTAGAAATCAACTAAAATTCAACTAATACCCAACTAGAATCCACCAAGAATCTTCTAACACCTTCTATCACTTCTTTTTGTATGACTGGTCACAGATATCCACTTGAAGCAAGTTCTGCCCTGACACCACCCCTCCTAATTTCACCTTCTTGATAGTATCTTGACAAAGGTATAGTAAATATAAAACACAACATGACACAGTCCTCAACATATGTTCATAATAAGGATAAGGGTAAAATGAGGTTGGCATCTGTTAAGCATGAGGTGATAATTGAGATTATAACAAGATTGAAGAGATAAAAGAAACACACTCACCCGTAGACCACTGTAAATGACTAGAAGTCAAAAATGTGTCCTGAGATCAAGTACTGTACAGAGCACAGAGCACATCTAACAGCTTGCTATAGCCCCAGTAGAGTCAAAAATGGTACCCAGATTTTTCTACCTTGGTGTTATGGTATACTGAAACAATCTGGCATTGGAGCTCAGGAAAAAAACAAGACCACATGGTGGTTCAAATTCAAGGAGAACCTGAGTAAGTTTTGGAATTACAGTAATTACATGCTTGAGTTGGCTCGAGCTGTAAAACGCCAGACAGATGGGTAGATTTTTCGACCTGATTATAGACCCGAGGCATCCATGTGTCCTTCCTACAACATGTCGTGAGAAGTCCCTTTATCTTTCTTCATTCAACTTTGCGTTTCTGGTGCTATTGCATGACAAGAGATGACTTAAGAAACACATACGAAACTGCAGTTCCAACCAGGAGACATTTTGTTACTGCGTTAGCAATCAACGTTTTCGACGCCTTCAGAATGGAATGGCATCCACTGCACAAACCATCACGTTCACATCTCCTAACCCTTTCTCAAAGAAACCTACGTTAAGTGCCAGAAAATATTCGAAGATCTCAAGGATTTGGAAGGGTGATGACGTCGAAGAATGGGCAAAATGTATCTTCTGGATGGCTTCTTCTCCCTAGAGACAGTCCCTTGCCGGACTTTGACTTTACTTTAACCAATCCTTCTGATTATCAAACGCTCTTCTCCTGCCAATCTTTTCCCGACCACACCTTCTCCCGCGGAGACTGTGCTGACCAGAAGCACATTCACGATGTTCTGCGAACAACTCCTGTACGTGAGCTACATATGGAAACAGGAGCACCAACTTCGCGTTCTTCGAGCTTCTATCCAGGCACTCGAGAACGTAAAGTGCTCGTACGCGTTCAAGGCTTCCTGTGACCGTTTACTGCTTTCGAACCGAGTGCAGTAGCTGGATAGACAGATGCAAGAACTGGCTGCCGAAGGTAAGAGAAATAGACGGTTGTTGTCATCGGTCGCTACCATTAGTCGTGCAGCCCAACAAATGACAGAGGACGTGATGAAGGAGGCAACAGTTGAGGCTAGTCATAGAACTGATAAAAGAGCCCTGAGAGAGAGCAAAGAGGCCTTGTGTGAGGAACATGGCTTGCGTTGTCTTCTGTTTTCCCTGATTGTCGAGACTTAAATAGGTCATGGATTGTTTTCTCGCCATATATTTCAAAACGGACGTAAGCTCAAGAACTAATTCCAGCATTTGGAATGGGGTACACTGGAAAGGTTAAGTCACATATTAGCGGGGGAGTATCCAAGTAGTAGTCACCGCCACCAGCCACCAGTCAAGGGTCACGACTGCAATCTGGACGACGACAAGAACGCCTCGATTTTTTTCGGGAATGATTGTTTTGGTGAGGGGTTCAAAGTTCAAAGTTCAAACTGATTGATTTAGTGCGCAAAGTCATCCAAAAATGGAATTTCCCACTGCTGAGGTCGGCCTGAAGGAATTCTGACCCAATTTCGATTATAAGTATAAGAGACGGATAAGAATCTGCTTCTATTGACAAAGTGAGAGAAAGCGCCTCCTTCACACTATCCTTACTCATCGGTGCCAGCTTCCCTCCGAGATCACTTCTTGCCGCATCAAAGATTCTCTGGCCACCTATTATGCGTATTATGATTCCTGGGTGGTGATCTCTACGTAGCCATGCTCTCATCTTGTCCAGGAGTCAGAGCCTCCGGCGCAAGTAGCTCCCTGAACTCTCAGAATTCTAGTGTTCAACATGAAACCACTCATTCGCCCCAGCAATTGGGAGCCGGCACTTTGGGTACGCATCCAGATTTTTTGAGAAGTAATGATATGACCAATCGTCAAGGTACAGATCCGAGTTCTCCAGGATTTTCATCCCCCCTTGACTCAAGTAATTGGTTCGACTACACCTCCCAGAACCTCCTGCAGCATACTGGTGCCGGCCCTTCTGCCTCACCCAATATGATTGGTCCAACCTCGACTCTGTATGACCCGGATACGTCACTACAGCAGCCTGATGCCGGTCAGGCGTACCAACAGTGGATCGACTACTATAATGACCAGCAGCAACATAGACGAAGTATAACCCACTATGCAGATTTTCTGCAGAATTATCCCTTGGTCGCATATCCAGAGTCCAACACCGACACTGTCATCCCTCCTGCCGCGAATCAGTACCGACAGAAACAGATACAACAAAATATTCTGTGCGACTCGTACAGATCGGAACTACTGGTTGCGACAGAACCTATAAACTCTGTTAATATAGCACTGTCATCTACGCTCGATGCCCAAACATATCAACAGTCGACTGCCGATTCGACCATCAACTTATACACAAGCCCACCTATCTCTCAGATCTTCTCAGTAGATCATCACCAAAGCCCACAACAAGCGCAAAATGCTATATCACAGAAGGATCAGTCTGTGTCCCAACGAGCAAATCAACAGCACTTTCCGACTAGATTTGAGGAGCAACCTCAGCTCACAGTTGTGCTCCAGAATCAGGAGGCTACACATGTGTCCCCGCATGAACATCAACCTGGTTTTCCTTCCTTATCTTCCCAATCATACCATGAGGGACAAAATGGCTCTCCTTCGGCCAACCAGCAAATTTCCCAGGAGTCAGGAAACAACGTTAGAGAATCGAACATACGAAAGCAGCCTCAGGAGTCTAATAGTCCTTACACCACGAATCAGCTGAACATCCAGATTTCCCCATCACGACCCGGTCAAGCGTACGAGAACGGGAGGGCCTCTCGGGCAAACGTGAACGAGACTGGACGTGGGATTGGACTTAGTGACTCTCAGGCAACCCAAAGCCCCTCCAAAGCAACAGGAGGGGTAACTAAGGGATCGCCAAAGCACGCCTCTCCGATACATTCATCTATTACTGTGAATTCAAGCCCCAAGCGTCGGAAGCGTGATTATGAGGGGAATTTCATTAATGGAGGAGGTGACACTGAGGGAGAAAGCGATGGTGAGGAAGGAGACGGATTTACGGGGGGAATAGAAATAGGTCTAGGGGGTTTGGGTGTAGAAAGTATCGATGGAAAGGTGGAGAAAGGACAGAGACTGTACGTGATTTCTACTCACGCTGAAGCACTTGTTTAACAAACTGAATACTTTTATTGTCTAAATACTACGCCCTTTTTCAAATTGGCGATATCCGCGTCAACGAAACTCGAAACTTGGAAAATATTTGGTCCATCACTCATTTATCCCCATACGAAATTTGCCCGCACTTTTTTCTGGTCACTTAAAAATGGTCACATCTTTCCCCACTGGACTAACTTTATGGGTTTGAATCCGTTCTTTCATCACTAATTGCTGGATTTTTGGAATCAATGAAGACCGGGCGCTTGCAAGCATTGTAAAAGGTTGAAGGTTCGTAATAATACTTTTTCTAATGGTGAATATGAAGCAAGTCTCTATCTGACTTCGCTGGCATATTACCATGACCGATGTGTGACTTATCAAAGCGGATGGAGTCCTCTGCCTGCCTTTGATTTCGACGGCCACTGCTTCTGTTATAGTTTTGATAGGATTGAGAACCTGGCTGTGGTCTATCAATTTTGATTAACACTTACCGTGCCGTTCCCCGGAGAACCTTCTAAAGATGAGGAGAACCTACTGATTTGAATAATAGATGAAGTGCGATTTTCCGCCGAATAACAACACTTGCAAGCGATGCAAGGCTGGGGGCCACGTGTGTATTGTGGAGGGTCGTAAGCCGCGGACGGCTCCGAAGTGAGTGTGGATCAGTCATGTTTTTATTTTTCAATCGATCGCTGGACCCGCCGGCTGTCGAAATTGTCTTCTAGTCGGCCGCCATCCGAGTCAGACCTTCTGCAAGTATTGGTCTGTTGACACCTTAAAAGTCGACTCTGTCCAGCGTTTCTTCGTCATCTTCCCTCCTTACCAGAATGCAATGACTTCATGGGACTTCCTCATCCACATCCTCTTTCACTTCCTCAGAAACTTCATATTTTATTCCACATTTACTAGACTTTCGCTTACAATTGGACATGCTTCCAGCAAACGTGAATATTTGCTTGCCCAAATTAGACAGAAGGATGCAATTATCGAGTCCCTTCTCAAGCAGGTTTGTCGTCTGTGCATCGTCATCGCCTTCACCATCTCTGATATCCTACAGCTCCATAACCCTTATCTCGCCACCCCTCTGTCTATTGCCTCTTACCGAATGGCGACCTCTCCCATCGACCAGAAGAATCACAGTGTTTTGTCTTGGTTGGATCGCCTTCAGTCGAGTGTTCGCGATGCCGGTAGCTCAGCGGGTCCGGAAATATTCACTGAACTTCGAAATAGAGAAGAGGTGGAGTCTGACAGTGCCTCCGACACACCCAACATTGAATTTGGAGACGAAGAATTGGAGGATGACGGCGATACCAGCGAAACAGAGAAGATACAGAATACTCTGCCGGATGCACACGTACCGCTAGGACTGATTGCCAAATTGAGCATTGATAATAGCCATGTCAAGGGGAAGAAGGATCGAACACAAGATGTAAAAGTCACTGATGAAGATCTGAACGATGATAATGTTGTACGTCTGTGTTGTAAGGACTACTCACAACCACCTGACTGGCCGTCCTGCTTCTAGGGAGTAGCGAATGAAACATACTTCATGCCAGGTAGCCTTCCTCTGACATCATATTTTTATGTATCATTGACGTTGTAAAATTTAGGCCCTGCCTTCGACCTAAACCGTCGAGCGATGCTTATAGAGCAACATAGTCCGCCTGAAATTTTGGTGCACGGATTAGTCAATCCGGACGATGTCCAGAAACTATTTAATATGTGTGTATCACCTGTGAGCTTTTTTTTGCAATCTTTCTCTTACGAGACTCTACTGCATCATAGATTTTATCAATATGTCAATGTGAGCTCTCCTCCTACCTTGTCGAAAACAACACTGACTGGTCACGAGTAGCCCTTCATCTCTTTATTGGATCCCGTCTTGCATACTCCAGCTTCTACTTTTGCCAGATGCCCCTTCTTATTTACCGTTGGTAAGAATTCAATGCCACTCCCTTTTCGTCCTTATTTCTTTCTTGTCAGTTTGCGCAATATCTTCCAGATATTATGTGGGTAAGTCAGAAATATACCCAATCGCAATGCACTTCGCCAAGCATTCGGCCGCAAATGCCCTGATTAATGGTTGGAAATCCGTGGAGTTGTGCCAAGCTTATATTCTTATGAGCATCTATGCTGTCCCAGCAAGAAGGTGGGAAGAAGACCGAAGCTGGCTTTACACAGGACTTGCTATCCGGTACGCGCATATAAATTGACCAACAGGTCATTGGTCTAGCTTATCTCTCCTGCAGCATCGCGACGGATCTCAATCTTCACCACATCTCAACCTCTAAGTCAAAGCATGAAAAGGACGAGCGTGAGGCACTTAATCGTGCGAGAGTTTGGATGATTTGTTTCAACCTGGATCGCTCAACGGCCACCCAATTTGGAAAGCCCTCAACTATCAAGGAAGACTAGTGAGTATTTATTTACCTTGTCTTCAATGGAAGACTGAGATCCCGACTAAGCATCGTTCGCAACGCACGGGAATGGTACAAGAAATCACCGTACAACGTTTCAGTGCGCTTTCAAGCTTTTTCCTGACTCCTATAAACACTCTGAACCTCTTTCAGCATGACGTTCACCTCTGCGCTTACTCAGTGCTTCTCCAGATAGTTGCAAAGTTCCACGATGAGATTTTCAGTGATCCTTCAGCTCCAAGTGGCCTGAACAAGGTGTGCAGGAAAATCACTATTATTATATGAATATTCGCTAAGTTAAATCAAGAACGTTGATTTCCGAAAGATAACGATGAAGCATGACGAGTATCTGACCCAATACCATGAAGAGTGGCTAAAGCGTTTCGAGGAAAGTTCGGATTCCAATGGTAAGGTCAATCTCGATGCATGGAAGTAACAGGCACCTTACGGCATTTCACCAGATCCCAGCTGTGTTTTCCGATGCTCACTTCTGCCATTGTATGCAACATAAAATCCTCAGGTTTGAAATCTTCTGCTGAAGTTTCTTCTCTGACATAGCTTGGTTGGCTATTCTCGGCTCGTTATGTTCTCCTTCGGGTTTCAACAAGCCTTCCAGCGTGGTATTGGGCGTAACGATCAAGTGTTTTTCATCAAGGTATGCGCAATATCTTATGCTCCTGGTTACATTCTCACTGCTTCCTAGTGCTTAGAAGCTGCTAAATCCGTGATCATAAACATGGTTGACGGATTGGCCCCCAGTGGTTACATGCGCTATGCCCCTGATGGTAGGCGATATACACTATAAACATCAATATACATTTGGATTCAAGGCACTGTGCAGGTCACTTTGTGTTCGCCTCGTTCGCATCAGCGTTCCTTCTCAAAGTATGTCTAATTGGTCATGATCTGTAACGCGGCTAATTTTGGCGCGATCAGCTCTTAAGACCTGAGTTTTCTCTGCTTCTGAGGAAGGAACAAGAGCACAGTGTTTTTGAGCTTATTGGGCGTTTGATTCAGACGCTCAGCTCGCCCAAGATCGCGATAGATGATAGACATACACCTAAACTTTATGCTAGATTCCTAACCGGCCTTTTATCTCGACATCACCGCGATGGAACAACCATAGGCCACCTCCAGCCCAAATTTTCCACTCAACAGCAGCAAAGCAGCACTGGAAACGAAATTCCTCCCATCTCGATGACGACTTTCGCTGTTGTTACTCAATCCCACTCCTCTATGCGATCCAGCCGAGATCTTAGATACACTTCAAATGATGTTCAGCCACAGCAGAGCTTAGAAACTCTGATACATGTGCCCGAAGCTATGTATAATGCAGACACCGGACCCATTCAATGTTCCCCAGATATGGACCTTGCTTTTATAGATGCTAGCTACTCATCCGACGAAGAGATGCTTGCAACTATGCAAGCTATCAAGAACCCTTCATGGTGGCAGAACATGATGATGCCCGGGTAAGCCGTTGTCAGACTAGCTACTGACAATTCGAGTGCTCACCTATTCCTAACCCAAGTTTCTCTTGGACACCTGATCCTTCACCATCCCCTCCTCACGTTATGGGGCATCAACCACCGCCACCACTGCCCTCTTATTATATACAACATCCAGACATAGCGGCATCGCATGGTATGCACTTTGGATTCAATGCTTATCAGGCAGTTCAGGCGCCCATGCCTTGAGAAAGAGGTTTTGAACACCTTGGTCAATGTGCAGAGTACAATGGATTGTATTTAATTTTGTCCTTGTATGATAGATTGCAAAGAGATGTCTATTGTGAACCAGACTGGAATTAAGGTATCGAATCCTACTTCTACGGTATTTATACTATTAGACCATGGTCCATTTGCAAATTGGAAATGAGTGACTACAGATTTCAAATCATAGGAACTATGGAGTTGTATCAGTGGTAATGAGGCAGTAAACCTCATAACCATGTTCCCGTAACCTAGTGTTGTTGTTCTTTCGGTCTTCAAACCACAACTCATCACTCTCTTATCAATATATGATTGAACTCCTTCAGTTCGTCTGTACTACATGATGACATATTTTCCGCTCTCACACCGTGTTTCAACAATTACTCAGCCATTTCCGTTTCTTGCTTACCTTGCGATCACAAGAAGGAAGCTATCGTTCTCTCATTCTCTTGAGATTGTCCGACATACCGAATGTTACGAAGCATGACGATAGCAACGGGAAAAAGGTTCTAGATCTCAACAAAGCAGTGAAAGAATCTCATCTCATCCTTCCTTCCTACTGATTGGATACCAATTCAAGACAACTTCATGGGATGAGATGGAAGCAAGCTGTCCACGTCTAGGGGCTGATCCCATGCTGAGATAGAGGAATGTAGTAGTCATGTGGTAGTTGCATGTCCTTGGTTTGCGATGTCCCGGGCTCGATAAGGCCTAGTTAGATACGGTTTTGATTTCCGCACGGAGGACAGCGAAACTGGATTGAAAGCTTGCACTTTTGCTGTACACATGTATGGAGGTGATACCTGGTATCAATTGAAGTGCCAGATGAGGGGTGTGGTTAGCGCTTGGTGGAACTGCGTCCAGTTTCTGAAGGTGTGTAACTACCCTTCGGATATAATACCCTGTGGATGGATAGAGTTAGTTGATCCGCCGCGCATGGCATCTTTGAGGAATAGTAACCTCGCTTGTCAAGGAAGACAGTTGTCCCGCCTGAGAACCCACTGTACTAATACACCTGATCCTATATTGAAGGTACTCTAAAGTGCCACAATTGCTGTTTTGAGCTACTTTTAACCCCATTCTCTCCTTGCCCATCTTGCGATGAGGCATGTGGACTTGACGTTAATCCAGGAAGGATCGAACGCTTCCGTCGTGCGTAAGACGGTGGAGCAGCTCTGATGACTCGAAGAAAAGGGTTCAGGAGCAACTATTCCTGCTCAGCAGAAAAATTAGACACTGCATCTTGTTCAGATATGGCGTATTCAAAGAGAGAAAAGGTAAAGCATGGCTCTCCACTGCACATCTGCGACCTTATCCCAAGATCGTATGATAACATGTGTAGACTTCATAGACTCGACTCTATGGTTCAAAAGTTCTCAGTGCTAGTCCACACTCAGATCTGGATTGACAGTCGGTGATTAAGTCATCGCAGTAGATGAGGGAATTCGACGATCGATTTTGGCTAGTACTAAATGTCACCAAATGGAATTCGAGAATGTGAATTGAGAATGTGAATGACAAATTGCCCCCTTGACGATCATCCAGTGATCGTATGAAGATAGTGATGCTAGAAAACTTGGGGACAGAACGACGTCAGGAGACATATCAGTTTGTTTCCTTGCCAGTAGAGCATAATCATTGCCCAAGGACTCGAGAGGCGACAAGGGACCTTCCGTGCTTTGCCACGTGTAAGCCACCAACTGCCGGTGAGTAGATTGATGATACTATCTGTGTTGATACGACCTCCTCTACACCTAAAATTGTTGTATAAATTGCATCATCTATCCTCGTCAACTACTAGTGCCCGAGTATTATACTTTTGCTTCACTTTAAAGTGTGTCCTGTTCCAACTCCTTCTCCCTCCCCGAGGGCAGTGTCGAGCTCCGATGTAGGTTCAGCAGTCGTAGGAGACTGTTCTTGCGGAGATACAGTAGTTTTTCTCCTCACTGAGAATCCTCCCTCGTATCCGAACCATGTGTACCTCTTACAATGCGGACCTCGTAACAGGAGGATGAGCAACATCAAAGCAGCCCAACCCAGAGACAAAGCAGCCCCGGGTCGCCAACCAAATTTGATGAATACATCAGTGCCGACAGAGGTCCCGACGACTTGACCGACGAAAATCTGTGATACAAGTACATAGAAAATCAAACGCAGAAAACTCTAATCGGGAGACATACTGAAAGAATACTGACGGCATTCAATCGTGATCGTGCTGCGGGCTCGATACTGAGTATCAATCAGGACACTTTTCGAGAATCTAGTTGATTATTACACACCTAAAGACAGCGGTAGAAAGTGAGACTTGCAGGGACTGTCGAAATACATCGAGCCCAAATGTGTACACGATCACAACTGCGACATGGATGCCACCAGCCGCCACTTGGATGGCCTGGAAGACAAGGAGCGCACATATACCAATCAAGGAGACGTACCATGGGACTAATTTGTCAATGATACGTCCACTGAATGGTCCCGTTGACACTCCAGCCATACCGATGAGCCCGAACAATCCAATCACAAGGCTGACAGATCAAGAACTCAGCAATAGAAAAGTGTCGTGTAAAATAGCCACTTACGTTGAATAGAAGTATGGAGGCCCGCCTAGTAAAAATGTCAATGTCACCCAGAAATTGGTGAAACAAGCGCTAGATAACAGATTGATGATACAGGACTGGATAAGAACAGGCTCTGTCACAGAAAATTTTGCCATTGTCCAGAAAATACTCCAATATGTAGTTCCTTTGTTCTTCGAGGGGTAGTCAGGCAGCACAAGATACAAGCCGACGAGGACAAGTCCTTGGACACCGATCGCAAAATAATAGACGATACGCCATGACACAAATTGCGCAATGATTCCTGCAAGAACACGGGCGACGAGGACACCGAAGAGAAGTCCGGAAAAGACGACAGAAATGGCGGAGGCACGGCGCTTTTCTGGTGCGAGGTCTGCTACGAGTGGTATGAGAATTTGAGGCGTCACAGAGACAGCTCCCACTATGAAGGAGAGTGCCTCGAACACGGCAAGATTATTGGTTACAGCCAAACCAATTGTGAACGAAGTTGACAAAATGACGGTCGCGAGGACGAGGGGCCGTCGACGGACCAGATCGCCGAGAGGTGAAATCAAGAGCAACCCAGTAGCATAACTATCAGACTTCTATCAGAATACAGCGCCAATTTTTTTTGTGAAAAGACACACCCCGCTTGGACAAGTGTCGGGACTCTTTGTCTCCTTGAGCGATCGTCTCCCAGATTAGCAAGATGACTCACCTAGATATCTCGGAATAGGTCACTCGAAATTCTTGTGAAATCTGAACTGTTTGACATGAGCTTCCAAGGAAATGAGCTCTGCACTGAAACTCACTTAACAATGGCTGACAGTAGTATAAATTGGCAACAGCTGGTTACAATTCCTCAGTGGCTCAGAGTATTTTTATCGGATGTCAACCCACTAAATGTGCTAAAGAATCCAAAAGCGATGTTCAACGTCAAGCCAAAATGAAAGGGCTTAGATGGGCTGTAACGGAGATAAGAGGGTATAGGAATAATGCCAAAGTCACGGATCCGTGCTTCCTTCTGGGCAGTGGACAGGGATGGCTCGGCGGGGATTTCATTGATCTTTTCTACATGACCAACTGGACTGTCACCCACTGTCTGCTCAGTGAGGGAGCTGGTTCCCGTCATGGTAGAACGAGCCAAGGAATATCAATACATTTCTGCGCATGCGCTAATTATACTGATTCCTTAAGTACACGGTTATGTCACAAAACCCTGGCCCAATGACTGGCTGTAAGTCTAAGACAAATTATAACTCATTATGCTACTTGCATATATATACTAATTCATGGTCCGGTCACATTGGGTCATTAGACTACGAGTTAAGGACAGAGGCGTGAATTAGGTAATAAATTAGGTAATAAATTGTAACAGGCTACGTGCTAGGAATTCAGTTTCCGTTCGAGGTTCCTCACTGTCTTTGTATGTTTTCGCGCGCAGTAAAGGAGGCATGCAGTAGAGATCGACTTTTTCGGTTTTATTCGACTGCGCTAGGTCAAACTTACGATGGTAAAGAGCTTGTTTTAACAGACCGTTTACAATTCTAATTTCCTCCTTTCAGTCTGTGTGATTGGCGGTGGTCATGCGGGTTGCGAAGCAGCCGCAGGTGCTGCGAGGACTGGGGCTCGAACACTACTTCTGACACAAAAACTGGACTCAATCGGTGAACTATCCTGCAACCCTTCCATTGGAGGAGTTGGAAAAGGAACGCTCGTGAGAGAAATAGATGCATTAGATGGAATCATGGGGCGGGTTGCAGGTCAGTATACTCACTTTGAAGGGTTTGATATCGCTTGATGCCTTCTAGACAAAGCCGGGATCCAGTTCCAAATGCTCAATCGTTCAAAGGGCGCAGCTGTCTGGGTCAGTCAGCCCACACGATGCTCCATAACTTACTAATTTATTTTCTATGTTAGGGACCGAGAGCTCAGATAGATCGGAACATGTATAAGCGCAGTATTCAAAGCATCCTATCTAACTACCATAGACTAGATATAATGGCTGGGAGCGTTTCTGACCTCGTCCTCGACCAGCCCACCGCCGGAGTTGGAAATTGGGGGAGAATAATTGGCGTGCGGCTGGGTGAGTGTTTGAACGTGGCTTGATGTCCTCTGATTGATCAAGATGCGGAGATTAGGAACAAGGGAGGCCATAAATTGCTCTCAGATCGTCATTTGCACGGGAACGTTTTTAGGTGGCGAAATCCACATTGGTATGTCCTCATATTCGCTCCCATAGGCATGTCAATATTTCAGTTGCATTCTTAAGGCATGAAATGTTTCCCTGCTGGACGTCTTGGCGATGCCTCATCAATTGGGCTCTCAGCATCTTTGAACGCTGCTGGCTTCAAACTCGGTCGGTTACAGACTGGCACCCCTGCACGATTAGACGGCAGGACAATAGATTTTTCAAAAATGACTAGGCAAGAAGGCGACGCTGTACCCATGCCTTTTAGTTTCATGAATCGAGAAGTTGACAATGCAGTACATCTCAGTCCTTGCTATCCGATTCATGCTCTTACCTTACCTCTAGAATAATCAAGTCTTTTGCTATCAGACCGCCACGACCCCTGCAACGCACCAGATTGTGAAAGATAATCTACATCTGAGTTGCCACATTCAAGAAACTCGCAAAGGTATGTGCGCTTTGGATTGAGGAAATTTGTCTAGGTTTCATTTCTTATCGATAGGACCTAGATATTGTCCCTCTCTTGAGGCAAAGATTCTTAGGTTCAGACACAAAGACCACCATACGGTATGGCTTGAACCGGAAGGTTACGATTCAGGTGTGTCACTTGCTTTCATATATGTTCTCCACTTGAGAGACATTTGCTATAGATGTAATATACCCCAATGGGATCTCGTGCAGTATGCCCGAGGAGTTGCAGGAGCCAATGATGCGAACGATCCCTGGCCTGACAAATGTCAAGATGGTTCGACCTGCTTATGGTGTTGAGTACGACCATGTGGATGCTCGGGAGCTCAAGCGTATGTCTTCTCAATACTGCCTGGATTTTCCTGAGTTTCTCCCTTAGCAACATTGGAGACCAAACGGATACAGGTTCGTGGAGTTGACTGCTATATGTTCGAAAGTGCTGACTTTGCCACAGGGATTGTTCTTGGCGGGTCAAATCAATGGTTAGCCTTTCTCGCCATGGGATATCCCTTGTGTCCTAATGTCTTGAGAGGAACCACCGGATACGAAGAGGCCGCAGCACAAGGAGTTATAGCAGGAGTAAATGCTGGTCTCTCAGCACTCCACAAACCTCCGTTTGTTCTCACTCGTGCAGATGGGTACATTGGAGTCATGATTGACGATCTTATTGTGAAAGGAGCTGAAGAACCTTGTGAGTATGTCGGAGGTCGTTCATGTGTGTGCCTATTAAATGAATTGAATCTCAGACCGTATGTTCACGTCGCGATCAGAGTATCGTATGACCATCCGGAGTGATAACGCAGATTTAAGGTTAACACGCAAAGGTTTGTCATAAGGATACTTGAAAGATGATCCCCGTTATTTACAAAATTTTATGTGTGTCAGGAAGGGAAGTGGGTGTGGTTTCTGATGAGCGTTGGAGTATGTTTCAGAAGACCGAAAGTGAGGTCGAGAACGCTGTAGCTCTCCTGAAGTCCGTTGCTTTGAGCCCCCAGGTGCGTATTCAATGTATTTGACTGTGTGGTCGCTCAATGTGATCCAGAAATGGAACTCGTATGGATTTGTGGTTCAAAAGGATGGTGTAATCCGTAGGTACATGAGTCCATTGCTGGCATATCATCTTACCGATGAACAACAGTGCATACGAAATGCTGAGATATCCGGGAGTCACTTCTACCAGAATGATTCCCGTGATTGATCAACTTGGAAAATTGGACCCTCAGATTCTTGCGCGGATAGATATTGACGGTGAGTTTTCAGGTATTGCCTTATTATAGATATCTGACGTTCCGCTTGATTAGGTCGTTACAGTGCCCAACTTTTTCGTCAAGCGGCGGACCTTCGGCTTTTCATGGAAGATGAGAGTCTTCTTCTTGACCCGCAGATGGATTATTCTGAAATTGCAGGGTTGAGCTCCGAGGTGAAAGAAAAGTTGTTTTCTGTACGACCTGTGACTATTGTACGTCACTCTAAAATTCTCACTCGCAAAATTTTCTGCTCATGATGTGAGGCTTTTTTTTAGGGTGCTGCAAAACGTATGGAGGGAATGACGCCCACGTCAATAGTGTGCCTTCTACGATACGCGAAGAGAACATGGAAATCGGAGAAGACGGCAAGTTTGGATGATCATCCGGCTGTTGAGGCCCTTGCTGTTTCTATATGAAGCTCCTCGGGTTTTATTGTATTTGAGACGTATTGTAGACGAGTCAGCGCTTGCTGCAGTGTCGCTCTGTGTCCCTCAGACCCGACGTCTCAGTACCATTCCTTCGAATGCGTTCCGCGGTCATTGACCAGGCTCGTTTTTACAATCAAGTGAAATCGCATTCAATACCTCCTTGCTTCCTCCTCTTCAAGCTCTTCATCTCCATCCGTAGCGTTATACACAAATCAAGCCACATTATCACTATTGTACTGTAATGATCCATAATGGATCATGAAATATCGTCATTTATAATATTCACCCCTTGCTCTCTCCAGTTTGTCTAGTCATTTTCCTTCCTCTTCGAGATAGACCCCAGTTTCTCTGCTTCTGCATCTATGAACCTCTGTGGCCTCTCTACTTGTGTAGCCTCCTTGTTCTTGAAAACAAGTATCATATTCTTATTCTCACGATACATTTTGTCAATGTCTTCAAGATGACGGTTGGACGTCTCCGGGTACAGGAACCAGACAAGCTAAAGAGTTATAAAGGGTCAGGACAGGTATATAATCCAAAATTGCAATTCATCATACAGGCACGAAGATAGCGTTGAACACTACCCAAATGAGGTAAAATTTCCAGCCGAGGTTCGCTATACCCAGGGGTGTAATTTGAACAACCATATAATTGGATATCCTATGTGCAATGTCAGAGAAATCAACAATAATCGAGTACATTGGTTTTCACCAGTTAGATGCTGTTCCTAATGCTGCACCTCTGGTCCTCATAGAGAGGCTGTTAATTTCAGTGGGGTATAACCATGGCACTCCCTAGAAAGAAAGACTCATCAAAGACCCGTCGCAATCGTCTGTATCCATTACAATGCCAAGCTTACCTGCCAACAAATTCCAAAAAACACGTAATACAAAAAGAAGAAAGCCGTAACCCCTGCACCATAACGAGGTCCAGTGATGGGATCATTTGCCTTGGAGAGTAGCCCAGAAATCAAGATATAACAGATGCATTGACCAGCAGCACCCCACATCATCAATTTTCTTCTACCAGCCGTCTCAATGAGCAGAAGGCCAAAGAAAGAAAAGAAAAGATAGGAAACGGAATTGCATGCTGCAAGAAGGCGGGCAAGATTGTTCGAGAGACCAACAGAATTTTGAAGGACCAGAGGAAGGCTGTAGAAATTTTACCGAAAATGACCAACGGGCATATGAGATCATACTCACTAATAGCTCGTTACATTGATTCCGACTAGCTGTTGCATCCACTGTGTGCCCGCACCAAGAGCTAGTCTTTTAATCATGCCAGTGTTACCGGTGTTGCCCTTCATGATGTCCCTCCAGCTAGGTGCAGTCTCTCTCTCAATCTTGACGGCCTCAAGAATCTCATCTCTTTGAGTCATAATAGATTCGTCTTTGACAGTAACATTAGCTCCCTCAAGGGCGACGAGCACATCGATGCCTTCTTTCTCATAACCGTGAGCGAGAAGCCAACGGGGACTCTCCGGCAGCCATGGGACGGTGCCGATTAAAACGATAGAAAAAATGAGCTGAAAAGCGATCGGGAATCTCCAAGCGAGGCTGCCTTGAACGAAGCTGAAGCCATATGTCATCCAATTACTGAGAGAGAACCCTGCAATGTTCATGCTGATAGTGATGAGCCTGCGTTATCCTCGGCATCAGAGAAGGAAGTGGCTCACATCATTCCGAAGACAACGAGCTTGCCTCGCCAGGAGGGCTTGGACGTTTCACTTTGCCAGACAGGAGCAGTAGCAGTATTTATCCTAGATCATGATTATTAATTATTAGCCATCTCTTCCACAAAACTAGCTAAAGGACAAACCCATTCCCGAAACCTGCGGCCTTGAAATGAGTGGAAAACAAACGGCAAGAAAATTCAAATCATGCCTGTAATGAGTCGTGCGACAATCATTTGTGCAAGAGAAAAGGCACAAATCTGGAGTACAGCCCCAATTGACATGATGATGATGCCAACGATGAATGTCTTTTTTCTGCCCAAGCGCTCACCTGAAGATACTGGTCCTTAATCAAATTCAGCTAATCTACAGATGCGTTGCATACCAAAAATAAAAGTAGAAATGGCTCCAAAAAAGCTAGGAGAGGTAATACTCTTGAGTACATGGGAAGTAAATTTTTGAGGATGATGCAGACCATCCTATGTCGTACAATGACACAATTGTTCCCTGGAGGTTGGGATCCGGGTCACCCATGGTGTCGAGGAAATCCTGAGTGACGATGATACCACCGAAGACACCTTGATCATAGCCTGAGCAAAGAGCAGGACAATCAGGAAAGCCTTAGACTGAGGAAACAACGGGGTTCACCGAAGAGCGTCATTGCCGTGGTACAAGCAACAGTCATCCAGACGTTGAGCTGAATTCCGGTCATGCCAAAGTAGGGCTTCCTTCTGTCCTCTCGTTCATTTTCTGCATGATGCTCGGCCTGCTCTACGTTATCGGCGCTTTTTTCGAAGCTCATGGGAATCGCTAATGTTTGGGGTTGGAATGGGGTAAATGGGAAATGTGCGAGACAGTGAACAGACTGTTCTTTGATATAATATTCGAAGGGACCATCAAGTATGACGATCGAGCTCCAATGGGATCAAACTATCGAACTGATACAAGCGAAATTTTCGCCGCATGTCCGAATGTTCGCTTCTTCGGTTGAATATGGCGCAAAAACTATAGTAGCGGAATGGACGAACCCGCCAAAGGAAGAACATTGATGTAAGGTCTAGCGATAATAAAGTCATGAGCTGCACAAAAGACATATGTGTAAACTATTACTCAGACATTCTCTTGGGTCCTCTCAATAACGATCCGCTCCCAAGTGTTCAAATGCTATGCGGGCTCACATGTGAAAGGATTCAGATCTATGCTGAGGCAGAGCAAGCCATTCATGTGAGACCAGAGATCCTTAGATGCAATAACAAACTGTTCTACTAGGATGAAGTACCTGCCTGAGAACCCAAGATGTCAGGATATTGGGTGACACACATAACGCAGCCAGACGACCTGCAATGAACCAGTGAAGGGATATCTAAACTCAAAGTCACTGATCTGCTCTGGCTGTGATGTATTGGAATCATGGACCGTGCGTCGAAGTTTTACCTTCACTTGGATGGCTCTGCAAGGATGATGTTGGACGATCGACGAAAGGGGGTCACTTGACCGCGCGATCAGCCTTTCAGGGTCCCCATGGCATTCTTATCGCTGAAGAGGCTCAAGTAATTTGTCAAAAGGAAGATTGTGCCATCCGAAACAGTGGCTACTTAAGTTCTTCACTTGCGATAACGCCTGAGCCGTATTTCGCTCATGGTGTACCTGATGGGGCTGTCTCTGATACAGGAGTGAGAGCCCAAATTAAGGTCAGCGACAGAGCATATTATGGGGCTTGCAACTGTCTAGATCATGCCTAGAACTGGAATGAATGGTGAGGGACAAATCATATTCTGATAGATTGTCTAAGTGCGAGACCGAAGTAACTGAATAAGGACCAGAGACGTCACCGGATCTTCCACGTTGCCGATGTACCACCCAGTGACTGTGTTCGTCTTATAGCAGAACAGACTTTTTCAATGTGAGCTGTACTTCGAGCCTTTCTTTCTTGTCCTTGGTTTACCTCTGCATGACTTCAAGTAGTCTGACGAGGTGCAGGTATACAAAGTGTATATGTTAAAAAGCGACAACGTTAGATCATATTCAGAGACTATATTTATAGAGGCAAAAATTATCAGGCCAAGTAGCCATGGGTTATGCATCAGATCTCTCCCCAACGACTCAGTGGACCAAAAATCTATGGACTATAAGGTTATCAGGGGCATGGCTTAAGAAGGACAGGACTGGTGTGAGATATCCTAGCATTGTACCAACTTGCACAGGCTTCTTATCCTCATACCTTGGACACGTATTCTGAAGTAGACCACTAAGCTACAATTATTTAATTAACCTCACCGAGCCGTGTGTTGTCACGTTTTTTTTAAATCAACAATTTATTACACGGGACACAGTGGTAGACTGTGGTACCTACAACATAGCTACTTACATACCGAGAGAAGGAGAAAAAAAGGAAAAGGAAAAGAAAGATAGGCAATGTTCAATTACACTAGGTGAAATTATAACAGTGAATCTGTAATTAAGTAATCTACAACCATATAAGATGTGATTCCTTGACTTCATTGGATAATCTCCACATGGACAAGCAAAGGGTTCCTTGGGGAAAAATCTAAATCAATATTCACCTATGGGGGCATGATTTGTGATGGCTCTGGTTGCTCTGACACACAGAGAGTTAAATTGTCCTAAAAGATTAAGCCATGAACCCTCTTTTGTATAAGTGGGCATGGTGGGTAGGTTATTGTCATCAACCAGGTCTAGGAAGTTCTTCCCTTTATAATCTGATGCTTGGAATGTCATTTACCAATTTTGAAGAATTGAATCACACTCTTCTTTCTTGCTAAAGTCCCATGATGATTTACATGGAAAACT
>Ga0157366_1000431_pt1 | contig 19393 bp, 18 predicted proteins | sample AttbisABBM1_FD_113149 | JGI IMG/M metagenome (GOLD analysis project Ga0157366, IMG submission 113149) | Fungus gardens microbial communities from leaf cutter ant in Botucatu, State of São Paulo, Brazil - Atta bisphaerica ABBM1 | ecosystem: Host-associated > Fungi > Mycelium > Unclassified ...
AACTTCAGATGATCAAGGCAACTGAACTGAATAACGTACTCCGACCAGACGAACTACCGAAGCTTCCAGTATATGTGTGCACCTGGGATAAGACCAATCACAATAGGAGAATGACAGCATGTTCAAGATAGAGCTCTGAGATTAAAATCGGGACAAATACAGATGTAACGGTGGTACGACCTTTCGTATGACTCGTAACAACGTAGCAATACAAGACAATGACCAGGACGAGAATCATTTAGAAGAGAACGAAATAGTATTGTACCAGTCTGGGTCTTGTGCCACCATCACATGAATAACGACTTTGCTACCTGATATCCCAAAGCTGTAAGCCCTTCTAAGAGCACTGTAGATCGGGAACACCTGATCAAGTAATCGGAAAAAAATGAAGGAAAGTGGTGACAGATGGTCAGAAAAAATAAACTTCATCCGCAAAGCATGGAGTCATGTTGGAAGAGAACGAGGAAGGAATGGACGTAGACATCGTTTCTAATGGTTGTCTGGACTCTTCAGAGAAATCTTTCTCTCTAATATCCAGGAGAGGTAGCGATGTATGTTTCTTGACCACAGTCAGTGGGACACGCTCTGGACGGCTTCTTCCCTGACTGACAGTAAACTGGAGAAGGAGGAATGATGGGGGTCCTGTACCCAAGAAAATTCACCGCGGCTGGACTGAGGTAAGCCAACGAGGCCATCAGGAAATAATCATCAGTTTTAGAGCTCAGACTAGGACTGAGATCCGTGGGTGGGGAGGCCCGAACTCTAGCCTTATTCCACATCATCACTGAGCACAATCTTGAGAAAACGGAAGGCTTGATGAATGAATCGTCATCCCAGCCAGACCTCAAGGTAAAAGTCATTTGCTCAGGATGCTTGCAGAACGATTCATCACATGAGAGCGAAGATGAAATTCGGTGCCTCAACGTCTTGTTTCTGTGGCAGGATCTGGGACAAGGTTAATTAAAGCCAGAAATCGCATGATGTAAATTACCGGGATGTAGTAAAGGAAGGAACACTGAGTGACATTTTCTTCACACCGGCTCGAAGGTTCCTGAGAATATCCCGGCCCTCTTCACCCAAAGCGAGGACAAGGAAAATGTAACACACTGTAATCACACGCAAGCCCCACCAATTGGTCTCGATGCCAGCGATCTGTTCTTTCTCTGTCACGATGAAGACCTCCGAAAGATGATGATGTACGTGTTGCCATGAAATCCAAGAATCCGACATGGGCAGGGAGAGCATGGAGAAAAGAATTACCAGTAAATTGATCACTGTAACGACCATCGAAATGGAAAGCGTGCGGAACCAGGTACTTGAATTTATCTGGGAACGAGATTCAAGATGAACAGAAAAATGAGAGAAAGGATGGCGACAAGAATTATGAACAGCAATTCCTGGCGCAGAAGATGAGAACTTGCATCTAAATGTTTTCGGTAGACATGATACTCACCATGTAGCACGAGAGAGAGGATACACATCAGCACTTGGGGCAACCACACCATCATAGATGCAGCAGCCGAAGGGTGGATGGATGCCACGCACCCGACACCCTGGACCAAGTCGAACCTGTGATCCTGAACGATAATGTCTTTCAAGTGATCAACTAAGCTATCAAGCGTTGAGTAAACTTTGAACGTACGAAATGTCATGTAAAGGAAAGGAACGAGATAACAAGTAATCAAATGAAAGAATCTTCTATTTCTGAACGCGTTGGGAGTATCTGGCAAGTTCCTGGAAGACGAAACTAGCTCAAGGTAATGGGCGACGCATAGACATGCCCCTGGCACAGCGATAGTGGTAGCGAGGACAAGCTTTGTAACTGTGAGTGTCAAGAACTTGGGAAAATGGACATGAAAACTGAAACAAGTTCGTACCCAAGTCGCACCACACTAGCGCCTGGAGGTCAACATTGGAGACCCATATTGACGCATTAATACCATGTACCATGTTGCAGCCTAACAACCACGATACTAACGCAAGCCTCGCCACATTTTTTCGTACACAGTCGAGAACGATAAAGAATGACAGAATGACGGAGCAAAGAAGCGACACAGCAGCCAGTGCAGAACTCATTCTTCCAAGCCCCTCGTTCAGCTTCCAGACGTCGCAGAGAGAACACAAGTCACATGCAAGCCAGAATGGAGTAAGATAAACTAGATTCCAGAGGCAACTACTTCAATTGAACAAGGCAATGACGAAATAATGTAGGCCCTTTGTTTCTAGTTTGATCACCAGACAGCCGAGGGCGCCGTACAAGCACAATGCACAAGCTTGGAGCAAAAACAGCATCATTGCCTTAAACAATACAAGGTAGAAGTAGAAAAGGCGGGCTTTCGGTACGGTGAGTTGTTTGTTGCTACCTTGGTTGGAAAGAAAATAAAGTCCGACTATCCCCGATTTATCCAAGCGTTTGATTTCCTTACTATCTCACAGTCTGCACATTACTTGATTCTCCTGCAGTAAGTAAATATCGGATTTTTCAAATGAAGGCAGCAAATGCTGAATGAAAGATTGAATCTTTCAAGCAAGGAAAGAAGAATACAGTTCAAAAGAACTCTGCTACTGAAAGGCACTTGATGTATAAGTGACCGCAAAGTCAGTGTGGGAGTTTGCTGAGAACATAGGTGAGTACCTTCCCCATATCTGCGACAGATTTCCCACAGTTCTTGTCAAGCAATAGTCAGTCCCATAATTTGTAACAGTTCTGTCAGAAACTTTGTACTAAATTGTCACCAAACGCCATGGGAGGCCTCTCGGAACATCTACCAGGCGAATATATTGGTCATTCTGTCATCCCGTTACGTAAAGGTAAATTGCTTTCACCAAGGTACGTCATAGCGCCGATCAATGTTTTACTTACACAGGAGGCCAGATACAGGAGGTTAAATCCCCTTTCCCAGCTATAGATTGGCATTCAAGTGGTTCTCCAAAACATATAGAGTCTTTAAACAGTCAGCAAGGGCCTGCAGATACATGTCTCCGTTTACGGAGAGAAGATTTTCTCTATCTGGAAAAAAGTCGTACACGAAAGTCCTCCTCTTCCTATCGGATGTTCCAGCACGGAGGGTTTCTCCTTGACTTCATTCATTTCGATTGCTGAACCGCTTGGCTCCAAAGACACTCCACCTATATAAATCTATATCAACATTTGCGCCTCTCGGAGGCCTTTCTTCCTTACACTTACATTGAATTCACATAATGGGTATGTCTCTCATATTTGGGATGAAGTGCTCTCGCTGAGTGACGGTGGATTCATTCAGCTCGCATTTCGAATGCTTTCAAGAGTTTCACCAGCCCATCTGGCCCAACTGAATCCGAAACCAGGGGCGTCGCTCATGAAGCTGTAGACTATGGCAAAGAACAACATGGAGACCTGTCCTCTGCTCCTCATAGAAATGCTGCAACAGGAAGCCAAAAACTGCCTCCGGGAACGGGCCCCGGGACGTCAGGCAAACCTGCGTCTGAATACGCCACCGATTTCGATAGAAACCGTCTTCGTGAGCAAGGTATGTTGCTATCTACACGGGTAACTTTGCAAATACTCATAAATACCTTTTGAAAATATAGGAGGCGAGTTGTCCCATTATCTGAGTCAAATCATTAACCCATATACCAGAGCGATCGACAGGAACTCAACGTGCAGTAACAGATCGCGACCGTGAACATTACGGAGCAGAGCCCTCGACGGGTTCAGGTCTCCGTACAAATGACCGAGGCGGTGCTGTAGTGTCCCCCGTCCCAGTGCAATCTGTTCCTGTAGCGAGTACCCAAGGAACCGGTATAACCGACGATCAGGGCAAGCTTGTCAGGCGGGGGTCTGAGCATGCAAACGAGCTTCGATCGGAGGGTTCGTCTGTATTCATGCTCCATTTATTTCGCTGTTGACAGAAAGGGTATAGTCCTTGAGACCGTCCACAATCATGGTCACACCAGGCACAATACTCGCGACATTATGCCTTCTGGTGCTGCTCAGGAAGATACTAATCAATTGAACCGTTCGTCCCTCTCCGCACCAGATTTCTCATGATCTAAATATGTTGATAGCCATCACTCATGAACGCATACGTCATCTTGAAACAGAAGAGGTCGCACGCGTTAAGGAGGTTGATCGTCACAGTCCGTCCATGTCCTCACTTAAATCGTGCAGTCCGGCTAAGTTCCCTAGTTCACCACATTCAGCACCATATTCAACCAGTCATCGCCTCGGAGACTCTCACAGAGCAGATTCGAGACTTTGTACGTGATCGCATTGTTTTCAGCATCGTCGACCCATTTGCCTATAGATCCATCCTGTGACCACCATACGCGAGGTTCACGTGAACAACCTTGAAGATGATTCGTTGTTTGACAGTCAAATTCGCCAACATAACGATACACTTGTAAGTGCCATGTTAGATGTATTGTGCACTGTTTCTGATTATTCAACAGACTCACCTTGAGCGTGAGCGTACCATCATCGATAAGGGTGTCACTGTAAAGGAGACTATTCACCACCACGTACACCATGTCATCCAGCCAATCATCGAGAAAGAGAGTGTGTCCTTTATGTAGTTAATCTCTTTCATCATATACTCATGCTCGTCTCCTCCAGCGATTGACCGTCAGCGCATCCGCACGACCATTCCAATCCACGAAGTCTCGCACGATGCACCCATAATTCATCAATCTCAAACTCACAACGCCGTTCCGATTGAACATTTCCTTCAAAAAGGAGGCATATTACACAATGCGATCCCTCCAAATGATATTGGTTCTCGTGTGTTACACTCTGGACAATGCACACGTGAAATCGATGGTGTGGCGGATAACCTCGCTAAAGAGTTGAAACTTGCCGAATCTCATGTGCGTATTTCCCCCCTTGAATTCAACCATTCTGCCTCTGACAAAAAACCTTTTCTCCAACTAGCGCGAGCCGGGAGTCACCACGGACAAATTACTTGGTCATCATGATGATAGGACTACTTTTGACGTCGGCTCTAAGAAGAAGCCGTCTCGTACTCCGGATACTCAAGCAGATGAGCCTGTTAGAGTGCCCATTAACTAAACGTACTTGATTGGACTGAACAGTTTCATACTTGACACTCGGTAATACTGTACTCATTCTTGCACTCATGTTTGGCCATATAATCAAACCGTAGCCAATTAATGCATCCAAGCGTGCAAAGGTGCACTTCATCTTCATCTGGTCGGATCTGATTGAGTGGTTTTATTATTTGCTTTCTTCTACATATCTTTTTCCAGTGTAAGAAGAAAATACTTCAACTCTCCCTCCAAAATAAGCATTTTAAGACTTCATAACCAGATTCCCTTTAGCATGCATGAAACTGCGACATGAATGTACATCCACAATATACATTTTTATTTGTTTCCTTTCCTGTATGTATATACACGACTCGATTCGATAGGGTGGAAAAGAAAAGAAGGGACATAGCAATCATAATAATTTTCAGAGTATGTTACAGAAATCAATCAATCAAAAGCGCTTGAAAGTTGAATGAGAGAGAGAGGTCATCAGAGAGCGAGCTTCATGGCCAAAACAAACCACCATAGCTGTAATGTACGTACATCCGAAATTATAAACATGGGGTCAAAGTGGTCTGATCCATATAAGACAAAGGAGATGAAGCGAAACAGGAATGCTCTGCTCACTACTTGAAAAAAAAAAGAAAGAGAAAAAAGAGAATAACGACATACACAGAGAAAGAAACATTATGCAACAAGCAAACAAACATATGATGGGCGGTAGTAGTTCGGGGAAGCCAAAATACAATCACCCAATCACCCAAGCGAGTTTTCACATCGCCCTCAAATCGAAAATCGAAAGGAAGGAGAAAGGTATAAGAATGGGACCCACTCCAGCTCAACGAGAGGGAGGCCATACTGGAAAATTCACAAGGGGTATGGCATGAAAATAAGTATTCCTTGCCGCAAGACCCGGCGAGAGAGAAAAGGCAGCTCGGTGGCAACTTGATATATGGTCCACCCATAAAAATGTGATCCTCCGAGATAAGAAGCGCAGTCTATCATAACGGAGGGGAAAAAACCTATTAAAACAAAAGGAGAGCGAAAGCATACAAAATAGGACTTTTTTTGAAATTAAAAAGCGGTGAAGGCGGAACTTGGCGCAGCGTAGTAGGAGTCAAAATGTCAGGTCTGGAGGTTCAGTATCTGCTCATAGCCAAATGTCGGTAAAGTATATTGGCTTCTTCGAAACGCGAGTACCGAAGAGTAAAGTGCGTCATTTCAGCTGTGTCGGCATCTGAAGATGAATCGATGATTTGGAGTTTAATGAGCGAGCTGAAGAACCTGCACAACTGTAACACACAGACACAGACATAAAAGCAAGCTCAGCAATCAAGACGACGACAAAAAGGGAGAATCGCGGTGAGGCTCACATTCTGCACGCCCTTTGCAAAACGATCATCACTAATCAACCCTTCCTTCTCCTCCCTCTCCGCATGTTCTAACCAATTTATACATTCGTGTATAAACCTTCCCAACACCTCCATTCTCACCAAATCCGCAACAGTCGAGTACCCAGGTATCTTATTAATAAACGTCTTATCGTGCAGAAGTCTTCCCATCACATCCATACTTGTCAACGATGGTGGAAGGAACGGTAATACATCGAGAAACTGAGAAATATTACTGTTTTCGCCGGATGCATTGCATAGGAGGCCGACGAAGAGGGGGTGTGCGATCAAAGGATTGCGAGCGACGATAGGTGTGAAATCGAGTGAGGTGATAATTCGAGACGAGGTTACGTCGTTTATTAAAGGTAATAGAACCTAAAAGACTAGGTCAAAAAAAAAGACTAATGAGAAGGGAATTCCGTACGCGTTGCTCGGCAATCGTCAAAATTCTTTCCCGTGCGGCCAACAAGAGTCGCATACCCTGCACCACTCTTTCATTTCGCCTATCCTCCTCACTCGTAATGGGTGAACGAGTGATCCCTGCCACAGCGGCAGATTGCCCCGAGAAAGGAACCGCTAGACTAGTAACGGCACCGAATCCATTACTGTGCCAACCAGGGAGGGCCGGTTGTCCGTGGGCCATGTTTTGTTGTTTCTGGAAATACGAATATGTAGCATCGTCTCTACAAAATAGATTGAGGACAACAGCTATAAGAAAGCGTAGAAGACGGGTAAGCTGAAAGAAACAGAGACTTACAAGTCAATGCCGCTATCATACATTTCGTCATCAAGGACTAAATTAACAGCTCTAAGTTTGGTAGGCAGAGGTGAACGTGCCAAGGTGCTTGGAGAATAAGGTCCGATCTGCGCAGAGATACCATTAATTCCTGACACACGATAGTGGGCGACAGGAACTCACATCATTACCATCACCCTTCAAAATCTTCCATAAAACCCACACCAATTGCTCATTCGGACTAGTACCACCTTCATCCGCAACCTGGATAGCCTTTCCCCGTTCTTGAACATAGGCAACAAATAACACACTCCGAAAAGGATTGATAGTAATCGGATAAGGTGCATAAAGTGAATACAGGATAAAGGAAACCAAAATTCTCTGCGAGAGCTATGAACGCTTTCATCAATATCAAGATCGAACATAAAGAAAGAGCAAAGAACTTACTTCAACAGATTTCGCAGAATCCAATAAAGGCAACAACGCGTCCAACGCTAATTGGAACCTCGCGATAGGTTGGACAAGGCCTGCAAAGGCCTGAGCAGCAGTAGAACAAGGTAACGAATACGCTCTCGTCAGTAGATGCGAAACCGACGCATGTACCTGACCCGCAACCACCGTTGCCGTTGCCGGTTCCATCATCCTCAGAGTGGAAGAGGTTTTGCTACCTTCACCACCAAGAACGTTTGTTGTAGATGACGGATCGGTGATGATATTATTCTTGCCTCCAGTACCAAGTCCAGGGCTGATCGCTCCATCACGACCTGGTGTCTGTGCCTGTGCCTGCGTTTGTATTTGTGTTGGACTCGCACGACTTCCGGCCAATCCACCAACTCCCATCCCTCCAGGTATGGTGGTAGCAGTACCAGACGGTGTACCCATCATCTGAAGCGTTGAATAAGCTGCTGACGGCATAGTAGCAATAGTAGCAGCGGGATCATTTTCGCCTATACTACCACCACCCATCATCGTTCCATTTCTGAGTCCATTCCCAGTGGCAAACGTATTAGTAGCATTAACCTCGGAATTCAGATTGACCATTCCATTCGCATTTAACGTCGTAGTAGAAACCCTGCCAATATGCGGCATCAAATTTGATGATGATGATGGTGATGATGACGATAATGATGATGATGGAGGTAGAGATGAAAGCTGAGTTGACTGTAACCTCTGATGCTGTAAAGCCTGAGCCACAGCCTGAGATCGAATATGTTGGGTTTGCATCTGCATCTGCATCTGCCTCTGTAATTGCATCGACATCAAGGATTCAAGAATTATTCGAAAGAGAAAGAAAACACAGAGAGAAATAGAGACAGAGACAAAGATACACACACAAAAAGAGAGAGAAAGAGAAAGACAGAAACTGGGAAGTCTTTCAACCAACAACAACAACAATGCGCATGCGCAGCTGGCTATCTTTCCTTCCTTGTTCAAAAAGGAAAAGATGCTTGTGCAATACTAGCTGTAAGACGGGATTCGCGCTGAAGGAATGAAGGATAGGAAACAGTGAACGTAGCGTTAAGTATCGTAAATCGATTTATCATCGACATCATCCCACGTATTCTAAAAAGAATTGGATCTAACATTCCCCGCAATTGTACATCATCGCAATTGAACTGAAGAGTTATGGTAAGCGTGTAGAAAAAAAGAGAGAGGGTACACTACATATACCAAAAAAGACATAATATGTGAAAAAAAAGGCAAATGAACCAAGAGTGTAACTGTGAGAGAATAACGAAAAAAAGTGTCACTCGTGCACACATCACATCCAGGCCAGAAATCATCAGAAAGATCGAGGGTATCCGATTCATTTACGGCGTTCTCTTCGTCTGTCGGCATTTCATCAGGATGATGGATGGTAGCGTGATGGCGTTATCTGTCCGTTCTTAAGGACTCATGATGTCTTATTCCTGAATCGCAGTAACGGCGCGAGCCCAGACGATGCGCATGCTTTCTTGAGGAAATCATGCTGTTGAGGATAGAATAAAACATCAGTCAACGTCCGGACCATGGCAAAGGAAAAAAAAACGCCAGTCCGAAAAGAAATTCTATGCAGAAAATAAAATCCAAATTCTTACTCACCTCCAGCAACTCAGAAGCCGTAGCCCTACTTGCAACATCAACACACAAACACACTGCCAAAAAGCTCTTCAGCTCCCGACTCAATATCTCCGGTTTCTTCAACGTAGGCGTCCCATTCGTCGCAATCAGATACAATGCCTTCAGCGGCTCTTCATCCAGATACGGTGGTTCATTTTCAATCATCTCAATAGCCATTATGCCTAATGACCATATATCCACTTTTGCCCCGTATTCTTTTTGTTTGACTACTTCAGGTGCCATCCAGTAAGGCGTTCCTACCATGGTGGCGCGTTTGGATTTTTGATCGGTTAATTTGGCGCAGAATCCAAAGTCAGCTGGAGAAGAGAAAAGAGGAGAATGTCATAGAGAGAGAGAAAAGCAAAGAAAGACGTACTGATTTTAACGCGACCTTGTGCATCGAGGAGCACATTATCGGATTTAATATCTCGATGGATAATTTTCTGGCTATGCAAATGTCCCAATCCCTTACACGCCTACAAAAACACCATCAGTCATCAGTGCTCATTCAAAGCCACTTGAAAAGTTCTCACCTCGAAACAAATACTACTTATTTGATCCTCCTCCAACGAATTATTCTCAATGATATCCGTCAACGCACCTCCTTCCATATACTCCATCACAACCCACAACTCTGTACTCTTCACAAGATAACTGTCCAAAAAGTTCACGATATTCGGATGTTGTGATTCCTTCATCACCAGAATCTCGTTCACGATCAATTCCTTCCTTGGCTGGTGCGCTAAATCCATTTCCTTGATAGCAACTTTTTTGCCAGTAGTTAACGCTTTTGCGACGTAGACATGTCCAGACGCTCTATCGTGTGGTAGCGTGAGATGCTCCCTATTGATGAAAAACACGAATTACTTACCCTTGTCCAACCTTCTTGATCTTGCTATACAGCAACTTCGGATCCTGTTCACTCACAACACTTCTCAATTTTTCCATAATTTGCACCTCCGTCATTGTGCTGATCCTCTTCTCCTTCGGTTTCGTCAACGCAGCTTCCGCAGCTGCAATACTCCCTGCAGCTACATCAGTAGGTGCCGGCTTGACGCATTTATCCTGCTGTTGAATCTGAACCGCCTTTTTCGTCGGCTGGAGCGGTTGAGTTGCAGGTATCACAACATTAGCACCTTGCCGCTGCTGTTGCGGTTGTTGAACAGCCATGAGAGACGATCCGGGTGAAGATTTAGAAGACTGAAGGACGGGTGGTCGAGTAAACGTATTTTCTTCCTCCTTATCCTTTTCACGCTGCTGCCACTTCTCGCGCTCGCGTTCTCTCTCCTTCTCCTTCTCCCTTTGTTGCAAAAGTCGAGTTTTCTCTTCTTCTCTCTCCCTCTCCCTCTCCCTCTCCCTCTCCCTCTCCCTCTCCCTCCTCTCCCTCTCCTCCCTCTCCCTTTTCTGCACCTCCACCTGCAGCTGTTGTCTTTGTTGTTGGTATTGTTGATCCTGTTCTTGACTCCTCTCTTTCTGTCTGTGCAGTGAATCATCCCTCACAGGTAACGCTAACGAACTATTATTGTTTGATTGCTGTTGGCCTGTGGGAGGTCCCTGAGCTCTTACTCTTGCTTTCAAAACCTCCGGTGAAGGCGTAACAACGTCTTTCGGTTGAGCATTTCCCGTCGAAGATGCTAGTGACGGCGCAGGTGGGTTCCGGGACGCAGAAATCAAAGGTCTGGCAGGTGCTATCCTCGACGCTTGTGGCACCCCAGCAACAATGCTACCGGGAGAAGTAGACAAAGGTGTTCTGGTGGCAGTTGCAGAACCAGGACTAGACAGAGATTGACTAGCAGCGACATGGGAACCATTGACGTGATCTGCTGCTGCTCGTGCTGCATTTGATAGATTATCGGAATCAACGGCACCAAGACCAGGAGGTGTAGTATCTTGGCGTCGAATTCCCGGTCGATCGGGGACGGAGGATACGATGGGTTGTTTTTGTTGAGAGAGGCCGCCTAGACCTGTTCCTGCGTTGAAACGCGGAGGTGCACCTATAAAAAGGAGTGAATATTGATATAGAGTGGAAGAAAGTGGACAAACCTAGGCCATTCTCTTCGATCTCACGTCTTTGGTGATCTGTGTAGAATTCGAGAACATCGAGGACTGCTTGGGGATTCTTGGCGTAATCTTCCTGCGTTATCGCAGAATTGGTCAAAAGTTTGTGCCATTGTTCTGGTAAGCCCTGAGGAAGAAGACGATTGCAATGTGATCGAAGAAACATTCCAAGACAACGCACGGTAAAGTGGCCAGTGACAGAATCGAAGCCAACATGGACCTGATGGACAAAGTTGGTGGGGTTACTCACACCCATGAGAGTACGCTGATAGATATCGTCTTGCCATCCATAAACCTCCTCATCACTCTTGAGTGAAAGCCATAATTTTCTGTCCCTTGCCTCGAGATACAAGCAATAGGGTTTGAGATCTGTTCGCTCGATACTCGAGATATCCCGTAGTGGGATGACGGTTTGCTGTGATGAGGACTGAAAGACAGATGAAATTCGAGAATTGCTCTCGAAAAAACGGCGCAAGAACCAACCTCGTTCTTGTGAATAGACAATGATTGATCTCTGAGGACAAGCCACTTGGCCTTCCACAACCAACTGGCGAAACCATCCTCCTTGATACTCACAGTGCCACTTCTGATGATGCTGGAGCCAGAGAAGTCGTCGGCTGGATTTCCACGGGTGGGTGCGCCACCGATGCCAGAATAATTGTAGGCGTAGGGGGAGGCCGAGGGAGAGGTAGAGGCAGTAAAGGAAGAGGAGTAGCCGACATTTGCAAGGGCATTTGAAGGGTTGAAGGAGGGCGAGGGAGCAGGGCGGGATGGGGTGAGAGAGTGCTGAGAGACCTGGAAGTGGGCCATGGCTGGTGCTGGCGATGAGCTGGCTATGGGCTGGATTGAGCTGGGCACTGACCTCTACTGACCTGGATACTGACCTCTACTGACCTGGATACTGACCTCTACTGACCTCTACTGACCTGGATACTGACCTCTACTGACCTGAATACTGGCCTCCACTGACCTGGATGTTGACCTGGCTAATGACCTGGCTAATGACTAGCGTATGACCTCTACTAACCCGGCCACTGACAAACCTCAAAGCCCCTTTCGGATCTATCCGTCGCTAGGAGACCAAGTCCTTTATTTTCGGTTATTTACGCTACTCTATCTACCGGTTCTTGGAAGATCTGCGTGTCCTGTCAGCCCAGTTCATGGCCCGACTTGTGCACCTACTTGTATATGAACCGTTTCTTCGTGTGTGAGAACTCCCCGAGCTTGTGGCCAACCATGTCCTGTGTCACCGTTACCGGCAGATACTCCTTGCCATTGTACACCATAAACCGGATTCTACATCTCCAATAAACAAGCTTTCCCAGCAGCACACTCGCCACTTACTTACCCGACAAAGCTCGGTAGAATTGTACACGCTCGCGCCCTGGTCTGAATCGGCACATGATTTAAAAGAGCATCACGGAGATTTGGGAACGCAACAAAGTAAGGCCCTGGCGAGAATTAAGCAGCTCTACTCCAACATCCTCGACACAGCGCACCTTTCCATGCTGAACGCCCTGACTTGAACAGACCCAACGTCGGTCTCATCGTTTCCAGTAAATAAATATTGTCACCGAGCAACCGAGGCCAAAAGTCTGTCACGGGTCACATGACTCAAATGCATATCAATGATCGTTTTCCAAGTGATATGCTCTCCAACCACAACAGGCGTGAACATGAGGCATTCATTGCCTCATGCGCTGAACGTGGACCAAAGCAAGATTCAGTGACCAATATAGACAGTCTTGTATCACTGGAAGTTGACAGTCTTGAGTAATCCCCAGGGATTACTTCACACCGTGATGTCCTACCCGACATTCCACACTGACGACCAAGGTATCCTCGTTGCCAGTCAAGCACTTAACGGTGCTCGCGCATTATTACACAGAAGTGGTATATCGGACGATAGAGGTTATGCCCTCCGATTCCAGTTTCAGAGTTTAGAGACCACATTGCGAGAGATCACAGACGCTCGTTTAGCCCGTTCTCTCTCGGTCCACCAAGCTAATGTTACTGTAGCGGGGAATGAGAACGTTAACACGCTGATTTTCATTGTCACCACTGTGCACCAGATGCTGGAAAACTATGACAATCTATCTGACGATGATGGGTTGCCAGGCCAATCATTACTATCTGATATCCCAGATCATCCATCCAGTAGTCATAGCTATCGAGATACTACTGTTGATCATGCCATCACACAGTGAATTCGAACTCCTTTTGGATGGTACTCAAGGGCTAATCTCGTAATTCAGGTTGGATGTCACGAAGAGCTCTGCATCGAGCTATGGTCAGCATAATCAAAACTTCAATGAATCAATTGCCTATGTTACTAAGTGGAATTCGACCCCTTTACCATCTAACCTGATTGAAGAATATATTCCATCCCGGTGAGTCATCACCCCGGTTTGTTCTTCAAATTAATCTTATGTTGTACGTAGCTTGAAAGGAAAACAGAGAGAGTCTGCTCAAGATGAAATTACAGAGGGTAAGCATGGATCCAACAATCAAAAGTGGTAGCTAAAACGCTATAACAGACGTGGTTGCATCTGTCTCCAAACGAGAGAAGGTGCCAGATGAAGAGCATGAAAATATATTGTTTCGTCAAGCTATTCGCAGCGCTTCGACCAGGTGAGGGAATTCTTTTCATTGGACACTACCATATACTTAGCGTTCAGCCCACCGAGCCTGAGCACTTCTTTGATAGAAGGGCCTCGTCAATGTACTCTAGAACGTGCCATCCTCCCTGAACGTCCTCGACCCGAATGTTTCGAGTCCACTTCAGAATCTGCCATTGGACGTCCTCGACCCGAATTTTTCGAGAGTCCTTCAGAATATTCCATTGAACGTCTTCGACCTGAATGTTCCAATGCCATCCTCCCTGAGCATTCTCAATCCAAATGCTTCGAGTCTCCTTCAGAATATCCCATTGGACGTCCTCGACCCGAATTTTCCGAGTCCCCCTCAGAATCTGCCATTGAAAGTCCTCAACCAGAATGTTTCGAGTCCACTTCAGAATATACCATTGGACGTCCTCAACCAGAATGGCCCAATGCCATCCTCCCTGAACGTCCTCGACCCAAATGTTTCGAGTTCACTCCAGAATATACCATTGGACGTCCTCGACCCGAATTTGTCGAGTCTACTTCAGAATCTGCCATTGGACGTCCTCGACCCGAATATTTCGAGTCCACTTCAGAATATACTATTGAACGTCCTCAGCCAGAATGTTCTGAGTCTCCTTCAGAATATCCCATTGGACGTTCTCAACCAGAATGTTCCGAGTCTCCTTCAGAATATCCCATTGGACGTCCTCGACCCGAATATTTCGAGTCCACTTCAGAATATACTATTGAACGTCCTCGGCCTGAATGTTCCAATACCATCCTCCCTGAACGTCCCCAATCCCAATATTCGGATGATGTACCTGTTCCTCATCCCGTGCCTAATTCATGTTTCGAGGAGTGGACTTCAGACAACGAAGGTCGCACTGGTTATGAATACGAAGCCTGCGAAGCCGAGAAACCTTTGCCCAGCTTACCGGGCTCGCCTGCGGACTCTCTGTTTGAACTATCCAAAGATTTCGCAGATCATACATTCGAGGAGTCAAGCCGAAATTCATTGTCGAATGAATCATCATCATCATCATCTCTAGATCATGGTTTCTGTGTGGTCTGTGGAGATCCCTGTGGTATTTTAGAGTCCATGGCTGCTTCCTGTGGACACCGGTATTGCAAAAGCTGCGTTGGTGATCTCGTAACAGCGTACATCAATGATGAATCCCTTCATCCCCTTCGTTGTTGCAAAACTGAAATACCTATCTTCAATATCGAAATACTGCTTCGTGACACTACCGGGAACCTCATTCGATTTCGGGAAAAACACGAGGAGTACAGTACTCCTCATGATAAACGCATCTATTGCCCTCAACGAGGTTGTCATCGATTTATCAAGCCTTCGAAGACACCTGCTAGCGCGTTCAGACTCGGGAGTTGGTCTAATAGAACGCAGGATACGGCTCTTTGCGTGGCGTGTTATACTTCGGTGTGTCTACTATGTAAGGAACTTGCTCATCCAGGTGAGAAATGCGAAGAGAACAAGAATGCGACTCGTCTTCGTGAGCTGGTTAAGGAAAAGGGGTGGCAGACATGCTCGAAGTGTCATAGCATTATTGAGAAGATTAGTGGATGTTTGCATATGACATGTCGTTGTGGATTTGAGTTTTGTTACCGTTGTGGCGCTGGGTATACCGGACCTGGTATGTGTGGGCATTAAGCATGGATCATTTACTCCAACTCGAATCTGAATAATAAATAACATTTGTATAACATTTGTATTCTGCGTACCATCTATCTCGGCTTTATCGTGTAAAGAGTAGATTGGCGCATGTTTGCACTCAAACGTTCTTTTTAGCTTGAAACCAGTGACTCATGGTGGTTCTCTTTGCTTAAGCTTGCAGGATGGCGCGACGGGTGTAAACCTCATGCCCTCTGATCTGATAGAAGCTTGGTTTGAGTCCCCTGATACCTCAAAATGGGACTGAGCATAATATATATGTGAACTACTTAACAGCCAATTGCACGAGGATCAGTATCAGGAATCTTGAGAAGTTGGCAAGGCCACATGAGAAGATTCTCCCGGACACTACTGAGGTCTATAAATAGTTATCAGGCTGTGTCTGTCTATATACTTGCAGCGGTATAAATGCTGTATTACACACACACATTCTAATTAAAGCTGCGGCGTTATCTTGTTAAAGCAACGAGTTCTTATGAGTCGCACAAACAGCACCCTTTTCCACGCACCTCATGCGTACTTCCCAAGAGGTTCTGCTAGCTGATGTGGAGCAAGCGGTCGATATCTTTCGTCTCTTCTTGCGAGGAAGGACAATGGCTGACGCCAACGACATTAACCATGCACTTCAAATTCAACTCCAAGATTTGGAGGGTGTATTGAGATTCGTCGCAGATAGGCATCGCACACTCACTCCTGCGACTAATATCGACGAAGAGAACGAAGATGCGAGCTTGCGCATTCTTCAATGCATCTCATCTACCGTACAGAATGTGATCAAACCTACTGCCACAAAATCATCCATGACAGCGGAAAACAGGAAAACAGAACAACTAACAACGTCATTGCAGTTGTACTCGAAGAACCTTTCAAGCGATCAATCTGCTCTACTTCCGTGAGTTCCAAGGCATTTCTACCAGGTAGTTTTACCTTCCTCCCCCCTGTAGACTGAGAAATGCTTTAATAAAAAGAATGCATAATCGTAATTCCTCAGATCTCACATCAAATGAACCTCAGTCTCTGAAAAATGGTGGACCGAAAGTGTCAGTGGTTGCTTTTGTCCTTTGGTCGCAGTCTTTGCCGATAATTGTCTGTTCATAGTAACGATATCAAGTTGAAAAGTGCCATGATTTATGATACAAAGGGGAAACATAGATCACTACCCATGCTCCGAAAACGTTATGATCTACCAGTTGTGAATGATATGGATGGTGGTTCGTCCTCCTCTTCATCGATTCTTAAATCCCGCCAACTGAAATCCGACGATGGGTGAGTGTGTGTGAGTGTTATGATTCTGCGTGTCCTTGTGAATACTTTTACACTCAGGACTATGAGAATTGAACGACTCAGGGACTCTGTGAGGTCAGGCAATTTCAGAATTATTTATATATAAATGCTTTATTCACGTGACCCATCGCTAGACCTAGGCAAAGCCTAGAGGATTTCATTGTATCGCAAGTGGTCAACTTTTGCATCGCGTCAAGGTACATACTTTTCCTTGTAATTGTTTATTTAATCTCGCTTTATGAGACAGTGATGCGACTACTTCCGATTCCCGATTGCCACCTGCCACACCTAGAAACAGTGGCCCTGGCTCTGAAAGGTTAGAAAATCCGTTTTAGCTTACACCAAGCTTTATGAGCCGAGCCCCAAGAATAGGCTTGACCCAGAGCAACTAGATGGTATCATCACGCAGCAATCAGTGGAAGCAAGTGACCATGCCGCGCATCTGAGGCAAGGTTTGATTTCGTTGTTAGATGATATTGTCTGGTAAGTACAATGTCTATTTTTCAGTCTAAATTTCAAGGATATTCAAAATGTCTTGGGTATAAAAACCTAGTTTGTTAATTGGGTAGGTGACTGCTTCGAACGTGATATCGATTTCTTCTAATCTTTACACAGCAATACGAAGCCTGAAGATATTCTGTCGATGAGCTCGGAGGAAGAATTGACAATCACCGAGCATTCCGATGCATCTGGTTCTAAGGATTCACTCATATACATTCCGCGCTTGAGGTAATCTATTTTATCGTATAAAAGTTGCTTGTCGAGATTTTTGATTGACCGCTGTATAGTACTGCCCGAGACTCTACAGAGACACCATGGGAATGCCTCCAACCCGGACAATCGGGGCCGAGCACATCTCAAAATCAGTAAGATTTAATTCCTGCTTTATATCATTGATTGTCACTCTGAAGTCACCCTCGAATCAAGTATGAGAAACATGCCGCGAGTAGCTTCTTCCTTTTGTTCGGCACAACCGTTGACGAATTTCTAATAATTTAAAGGCGATGTGCGAGTAATCTGTGAGTTTTTTTGATCGACTGGGGCGACTGGATTACTTACATTGATTCTGTAGGCTACCCTATGATTTGTGGTAAATTCATCAATCATATCTTGTATTTTCGATGACTTAATCAGTTGGCACAGGGAAGGTTCAAGCAAATCCCAAACCTTCGGAGCAAAACCAAGAATGGAGACGCTGTTACGACCTCGCACTAGATCTGATTCAGTGTTCGACGACTTCAGGTCAGTCCGTAACCTGTGAAGGGCTAATTTTCTGCCAGCCACGTACATAACGTAGTAAACTCTTTTTACAGAGCCTTGTCCTTGTATAGAAAAGATGGCATAAACGCAAGGAGCTCCAAATCAGGGAAAGACAGCTGCATTGCATGCCTTGATGAATTACAACCCAGCCAGCCGCATTTCAAGGCACCTTGCGGTCATATGTATTGTAAAGAATGTGGTGTCAATCTCGTCACCTCTTATACTTCTCGAGAGCCCTTCTACCCTCTTCGATGTTGCAATATCCCCATTCCTCAGAATCAAGTACAGCCGATTCTATCTTCGGCTCAATTCGATGAACTGCAGCAAAGGGACAAAGAGTATAGGACGCCGGCGCGAAGGAGGGTTTACTGCCCTAATACCTCCTGCAAACAGTTTATCAAGGTTGGGAAGATCGCATCATATATGTTTGTCATTGGAAAGATAAAGTGTCCCGCCTGTGCTTCCTTAATTTGCACCAAGTGCAGGCAACTTGCGCATAACAAGGGCAAATGCGGTGGTGACCGTGTCAGTATGATCAAATTTGAAGCATTGGTGAAAAAGAAAGGATGGCAGAGGTGTCAAAAGTGTTATAGGGTTGTGGAGAAAACGGGAGGATGTTCGCATATGACGTGCGTTTGTGGTTACGAATTCTGTTACCGTTGTGGTACTGGGTTTCGTGGGAGGACGTGCAAGCACTTTCCGCGATGATTTTTAGGAACGATTTTTTCTTGATTACTGATGTTGGGTTTCATCTGTACTTTGTATAATAATGGAAAGGCGTCCCCAAATTCTTACATATTGAACTCGGTGAATGTGTGTGAAGATGCCAGGTTATTTGTCCACTGGCTACCGATACCTATCAACTTGTCTCTGCGGCGTTATGCAGTGATACAAGCTAGACGTTCTTGCCTCATGTAATATGTAATCTACGTGTAACGGGCTTGGCCTTGCATCACAAAAACCTAATCGCCCATGTCCAAAGTTCTCGTGTAAATCCAATGGATCCATTGCATTGCATTACTGAGTAAGTGGGCTTCATGATTGTGAAGCGTATTCATTCGCATAGCGAATGGTGGCAGATGTGCCAATTGCGGGACTCTTTGCGACAATAAATTGGTCAGCCAAAAGTGCAACCCAGTCATTTAATGTTGTGTAAATTCATTTGTCTGGGCCATTAGCATGGTAAATTAACGCACTAGCCACGTCCGACTAGCGGCTGCCGAACAGCCCATCAATTTGCAGA
>Ga0157366_1000432_pt1 | contig 19362 bp, 20 predicted proteins | sample AttbisABBM1_FD_113149 | JGI IMG/M metagenome (GOLD analysis project Ga0157366, IMG submission 113149) | Fungus gardens microbial communities from leaf cutter ant in Botucatu, State of São Paulo, Brazil - Atta bisphaerica ABBM1 | ecosystem: Host-associated > Fungi > Mycelium > Unclassified ...
ACATGGAAATACTTGGATTTCATCTTTGACAGGAAGCTATCTTTCTGTCAATACATTGACTACTACATAAACAAATCTATCTTGACTGTCAAGTACATGAAGATCCTTAGAAACTCAGTTCATAGCCTCATTCCTCATCAGAAGTGACTTCTATATAGAAGTTGTATTCTTCCTATTACCTTTTATAGTTTTTAACTATAGTTCTACAATAAAGTGCCTCTATTATATCCTCTCAAGAAATTAAGGAAGATATAAAGAAGAGTAGCCATTTGGATTTTAGATGTTTTTCAAACCTCACCTTCATTTGGTATTGAAGCAATTGTGAGTCTTATCCCTATCTATCTACACCTTTGCAAACTTAGTAGTAGAGCCCAACTTAGAGCCTATTCACTTTCTTACAATCACATTTTGTATTTGTTACTCAAGTCAAGACCATCACTCTATAATAATCCTCATTGTTTCTCATTGGATTCACTCTTCTCTTGTCAGTAAGAAATGATCAAAGGTCCTATTGTTGATATGGATAATAGATTTAATTGAGAAAGTGATAAGCAGTAGACTTTAAGACTCTATCATATCAAACTTCATCCATCTAAGCTAATTAGGAAACATCAAGCAATATTTAACAAATGATGCTAGTATTTTCTCATTCATACAGAATGGGTAAAAATACTTTATACTAGCATTCTTGTATTTGACATAATACAATTTTGAATCACCAACTACTTCCTATGATTTTAAACAAAGTGGGCTTTGATTCTAGAATATCCTGATTTTTCTCTGATTATTTAATTAACAGACAGACTTAATACATTTGGAATAGCTTCACTTTTCCTTTCTTCAGAGCTGATATTGGTGTTGTTTGGGATCTACTCTCTTACTTATTCTCTCTGCTCTTTATATTACTTCTATTTCTTATATATTGGAAAAAAGAACAAAAAATCTTTTTATTCTCATTATTATTTTCTTTTTATTATTTATTGATGATGGTTTTTTTTTCTAGTCAACAATTTATTACATGGGGCATGATAGCAGTCCATGCCTACAGGAGGAATTATGTATAGAGTATCAATACCCTAACATTTTTATGCAGTTACCCAATACAAAGGACTACTAAGGAATTGAACCCATAACCTCAAGTAGGTTTGAGATAGGCATAATACACATGGACAGGGGCTCTTCCACTATGCCATCTCTCTCCCTAATAATAGTTTTCTTATTTCTCAGGAAAATATTTTTGAAAATCAATTACAAATCTTTTTTGTAATTATAGTATTATTTTATTTTATTTTTAGACAATTTAGACTTGTTATTGGATATAATAAGTCTGAAGTATTTCATTTCTCCAGAGTAACAAAGAATTTGAATCCTCTCTCTTTAGATCTGAGACCTTTAGAAGGCATGGCTTTAAGACCAAAAGATACTTGGCAATATTTAGAATTCTTCTTTGACCAAAAACTCTCATTTTGACACTATACCTATTATTATACCAACAAAGTATTATCAACTATTAAGAGCATAAAGATGTTGAGAAATTCAATAAGAGATCTTTCACTAGTGCACAAATAACTATTATATAGGACATATGTGCTCCCTATTGCATTATATAGTTTTCAGCTCTAGTATTTCAAAGGAGTACTATTATACTATCCTCTCAAAGAGCTAAAGAAAATACAAAGAAAAGTGGCCCTTTGAATTACAAGAGCCTTTTGTACTTCTCCATTATAAGAAGTTGAGGCTATTACTGGCCTCATTTTTAAATTAGCAGTCAGCATTATCTTAGAATATCATTACTTTCCAAGCAATATGCTATTACTTATCACAAATAGGATACTCACTGGTTGTGATACTTGAGCTGAATAGTGTTTCGGGGGTTCAGTGTAAGGATATGATGATTGACAGATGATGAAAAGTATCAACAGGAATAATTGATGTTGTTAAGTCTAAGGTCTAGCCCTCAGACACAGAGATATATATACAAAAGAGTGATGGTCCATGTGCAAGCTGTTGCCATCACATGATCAAAACTTGTACCTGATGGGAGCTGTCATCTGTCATAGCAGCTATCAGGCTAATTTTAGAAGGTAACTAATTATGTTACTGCATTGATATGCTTGTATCTCTACCAATACTTATTGCTTTGAGACACATCATATATCGTTGTAAACGTATTGATAAGCACTTTCCAACGCAAGTTCAACCATGCGAATCCGTTCAGCCGTTCATGAGATATTTGCAGAAGAAGCTCTTATAGCTACTGATGGTCTGATATCTCAGTCATTTGTTGTCACTTTTGTGCATCCCACACATTTACGGATAGCCCTCATTTGGGGCTTTCCAGCGCAACTTAGTTTGTGAAAATCAGTCCACTGGTTGTAGAGATACAAGCTGAATGAAGTTTGTGATATTACTTCTCTTTTAAATGAATAACATTCCAAAAATAACAGTTCTTATTATATGATTATGTTTCAACTCATAGCCAAGCAATATACAAAAATCATGAGTCCTATTATAAACACTAATAATCATCTGAATAAAAATTTCTCTTCTTTTGACAGCTTAAACAAGGAACTTTCTTTAGGTTTTCATCTAGTAGATACTTTCCCTAATCATTTTTCTTTTCTTCCTGTCAATTGTAAAGACCCTGAATCACTAAATACTCATTGAGATAGACTAGGCAGTATATACAAAGAGTTACTTGTCAAGTAAAACATTGTACTCATCATAACTATCAAAAATAACATTACTACCTTGATCTCTCATATTTACAGAGGTCAAGAAATTATCACCAAAACTATTCATCATACTACTAATGTTAACTCCACTGAAGCTAAACTTTTTACTACCAGATATGAAATCAGTCATGCTATATATTTACAAGACATTAATTGCATCATTGTTATTACAAATACTATTCTAGCTACTAAATGGATCTTTGATATAACAATTCATCCATATCAGTTATACTCCATCACCAGATCAAAGGATCTTAAAGAAATTCTTCAATAAAAGTCCTAATAACTCTATCAATTTTGGGGATTGTCCAGAAAGTATCAAGTGATCTCCACACTTGCTAGTCAACAATAACCCTATACTTCCAAGTAAATTGTTATGGGAGTTCAGCAGAAAAAAAAGAGTGCAATTCCATTGTACATAAATAGCAAATGTATTTTTAAGCATCAGAATACAAAGAGAGAAATTTCCTTGAGCTAAACAACAACAACACTCTGATTTGTCCAACATACATCAAAGATAGAGCTTGGTTGAAATATTTTGGTTCTTCAAATTCATTGTGTACATATGTTGCTAGACTGGTTACAAATTATGTACTAATCAGTGAATATAGGCTTAGGTTCTTCTCTAAAGAATCTATTGCATGTCCATGTGATAATTATCCTATTGAGACAAGGAGACACATTCTTTTTGAGCATCCACAGTACAAGAAGTCTTGAAATCTGAAGAGAGAATCACTTGAAGATGTTCTCACTTTCCTAGAATTCAATCCTGGAGCATTTTGCTTTCAGGAAAGCATTACTTAAAAGAAAGATCTTTTCTTTTTGACATTAGTTTCCTTTGTCTTCTTCTTTTATTTATTTTTGCTTTTTCTTTCTTTTCTTTCCATTTTCTCCTTATTTAAGTAGTTACATTGTAATTACCACTGCATCCCATGTAATAAATTGTTGAATAAATATAAATTAAGACTATCAAAAGTTAGATGGATCTAGTTCAGTCAGTTGTTGATGTCCATAATAAAACTCTTGAAGTTGAGTTTTTATTTAGCAGTAAGAGTGTTAGTTCAAAGACAATGTGAAATAGCTTCTTTAGCATGCTGAATATCTATGAAAGAGCAAATAGCATGTTGTTTTGGGAGTGATAAAATCCTAAGATAATAACAGCCAACAAATTTATCAAGATAAGACTTAATTGAAGAGAGAGGCCTGCAATTGCCTTGATAAAAAGCTCCTGTGATCTATAAAGCTACTCTTTACTGCATTTTCTTGAGTTCTATCATAGAGAAGTGAGTCAGAGCTTTCTTAAAGTACCACAACTAGAACCCATAAAAAGCTATTGGTAGCACACATGTTCTATATAGTAGATGCTTGTTGGTTGGCTGGTGGAAAGACCTCTTGTAGAGTTGCCTAGTAGTTTCATTGTCTTGGCCATTAACAGCAATTTGTTGGTGTAGTAATAGAACTGTAAGTGAAAAAAGAGCTTCTTGTCAAAATAGAAGCCCAAATATCGTCATGTAATCTTTAGACCAGAGAATATTCCCCCCCCCCTAGTCCAAGGTCAAGGGGAGGATCAGCATCATTTCTTGACCTTGAAAAGTGAAAAATGAGATTGGCTGACAAAACGTCATAGCTTTCTCTTGAGAGCCATCGTGTTTTTTTAATATAGACTAGAACCTTTTTTTAATTTGAAGATCCCACGGCATAACGAGTAAACTATATATGTATATATATATTAACCTGACCACCTTCTTACTTACACTAAAATGTCGACACACACACACATATAGCACATACATACAACACACATATTCTGCACAAGCGAGCGAGCGATTCGGTTTGGTTCGGTTTACCTAGTCGGCGGTCTCGTCACCTCTTCATAAATCAAAACTACCCCGGTATGAGCTAGCCGTGTCAGAGAGACGGAGGGATGGGAGATACCTTTCAATTCCTCCTTCTTCAAGGGTTCACCGTTATCAAAATCGAAAAACGACGGGTCAAGGGGAGCCGCATCAGGCTCATCTTGGGGATCATGATAAGGCTGTGGGCTACGGCGTGAGTAAAGACGACGGCGATGCAAGTTTACGAGAGGTAATGGGAAGGGACCTACAGCCAAGTAAGGATGCTGGAGGGCGTCTTCTACTGTAATACGGCGTTTGGGGCTGAAAGTGAGGCATTTTTCCATAAGATCAACGGCAAGTGGATTCGCTTTCGCAAAGAGATGTTGGAAATTGACTCGCTTCCTGAACGGGAGGGCACGCAAATATTCTCTAGATCGAGCCGAGGAAATGGCATAAAAATCGTCGATCGAGGGCGTGCCAAGGGTATCAAGGATGAGAGACAGTTGATGGTGATCTGTTGGGAATAGGAATAGGAATGATGAGACTGGTGAGCGCAAAAAAGGGAGGGGGGGAGACTCACAATCTCGGCCAGGGAAGAGGGGTTTGCCACTCAACATTTCGGCGAGTACGCATCCAACGGACCACATGTCGATAGCACGGGTATATTGTTTAAAGGTGAGCATGACTTCGGGGGCCCGATACCATCTATTGTGAACGTTGAGAACGGGGTGGGTGACGAGTGTGGAGAAGTAGAATACCGAGTGGCCACATATTCTGTCATGAAGGTGGTGCTGTCGTTGGCCAGATTAGGGGGTGGACGGGCGGAGCGAGCAAGGCCGAAGTCACAGATCTTTGGGGGGGTTGATGAGTTGCAAAGACAAGAAGAAGCAAGGAGGCCACCTTGAGATCACAGTTGGCGTTCAAGAGGAGGTTTGAGGGCTTGAGGTCACGATGAAGGACATCGGCAGAATGGAGGGCTTTGAGGGCACGAAGGGTCTTGAGGACAAGTTGGATGAGGATAGAGAAAGACAGAGACAGACAGAGACAGACCTGGTATATAAAGTACTGGCAATGGTCGTCGCTGAGTTGCTGGGTACGGATGACACGATGGAGGTCAGTCTCCATAAGCTCCTGAACGAGATAGACCTCTGTGAACTGGTGTAGACTGCGAGGCCTGAGAATATCGAGGATGGAGATGATATTCTCGTGGTGGAAATGGCGGAGAAGCTTTATTTCACGGAGAGTGCGGAGACAAAACATGGTGTGGTCGAAGGGGGTGATGCGTTTGATGGCGACTTTGCGCTGAGTGGCCAGATGAAAGGCAGAGCTGTGGAATGAATGAATAAGTGAATGAATGAACAAGTCAAGGAATAAGTGAACAAGTCAAAGAAATAAGTGAACAAGTCAAGGAATAAGTGAACAAGTCAAGGAATAAATGAACAAGTCAAGTGAATAAAACATACCAAACCACGCCATAAGCACCTTCTCCAATCATTTCCGATCCTTGATACCCTGCCTCGAGCAGCGACTGCCGTATGTGATCATCCATCCAATAGACACGACACACTACAAACACAAAAACACCCTTCTTATACTCCCAACACGTCACACCCGTAACATCACACACTTCCATTTCTATCACTTGACTACTTATTAATTAATCACACAAACCAAAAAAATCAGTCCTGCGCACACATACATACATACACTCAGTTATGATCATCCATCGGAAACAGCTCATCATCATCCTCCCGCGTTCTCAATATACTGGATAACTTTTTTCAGCATCGACAACCACTGGATAATCCCAGAAACATACCTGCCAGCTCCCTTTGACACACATCTTCCTTTCGCCTCCAATTTTGATAGTAAACCATCGACACCTGGACTCCCTCCACTTGTATAGTCTCCAGACGCGAACCCCACATGGACGTTGACACCAGCCGTCGGCGTTCGGTTTCTCGATACCGGCGTTGGGGCATCAGGTACGTCCCCAGTTGGCAGTGGTGATCGTGGTCGTGGTCGTTGCAGTAAGGGACCCGAGGTGTTCACCCCTCCCGGAGTAACGGTAACACGAGTGATCCCATTCGAACTAGGATCTACCCCCGACGATGGGAATACACTTCCACCTGCTTTCGGCGAGGTCACATTACCAAGGGGTGGCAGCGCATGGATCCTAGAGTATCCAGCAGCGAGTCCTTGTGGTAAACTCTGACCCGGTGCATGAGCCTGCAAAGCTCTCGTATTAGGTGACAACAACGGGTTTGCGATCATCTCCCCTTCAACTCCTCCCCCATTTCCCGCCCCTCCCTTCATTCCATGTTGACCAACCCCTCCTCCCAGTCGACTTCCTCGGCTTACACCATAGGCAGCATGAGGTTGGTTATCGAATGTTGCAATGGGATGCGACGGCTGGTGATGGGCTTGATGCATAGGCTGAGTCAAATCAAAAGGAGATGGGGCTCCACGATACGAAGGCAACTGGGAAAGTGTGGGCTGAGCATGGGCGGAGGAAGGATAACCTGAGTTCGATCCCATCCCAGACAAGTGGTTTGGGGTCAAGTTCCCTTTCCCAGATGGATAAAACGGCCCACTCGCACCTCTGAACCCTCTTGATAGTCCATGGGCGTCAGCACCCCCAACACCCAACTGCGTTTGCTGTGAAGCCTTGTTTTTCTGATAGCGATGGTGCAACCCAAGGAAAGCAGCAGATGCATTGTTAAGCGACGTCACCCCAAGAGACGACGCACCACCAGTGCTCCCCATGCTGATGCTCATCCCGATATCGTGAGTACCTTGCTGACCACTCACTGCCAGCCCCTCGAACCGCGATGCCAACGATGCAGAGGGAGTAGCCCTATGCGTGGGTTGCACACGAGGTGAACCTGACAAAGGTCCTACACAACTACCCGACCATATAGATTTGGTATCACCCAGTAATGATGGGGCAGGAACAGAGCTGGAGTGGCGATGACCCAGTCGGCTTCCAATAGGCGTAGTTGCTTGCTCATCTGAAGCCGAGTTGGAAGGTGCACCAGCAGTGAGAGCAGAAACATGGGGCTTGGTATTACTTCCGCTTTTCGACATCCTTCTACTCCGTTCCTCTGGTGTTAAAAGATCTGTGAGTGATCCTGGAATGAAGTCCTCCATGTCTCCGTCCTCCGCTGCACCACTGAGCTTCCGCCCAGCTCCCTTATAGTCGAGATCAGCTAGATACTCTGCTCGAACATCTCCATTAAGAAGCGATGGTCGTTGAACGGAGGAGGGAAGCATCGACAATCCTCCCTTCACTGGACTAGCCGAAACATCTCCATCCCCCCATCCTCGACGACCCCCCATCGCCAGTCCGCTTCCCAGACTAGCCGCTACTCCATGTCCAGCATAAGAACTGTTAATGAATACGCTCTGTGATCCAGGAGCAGAAAAAGGAGAACTAGACACAAGTCCAGGAGCATTCTGGGGAGAAGCATCCAAATTGACACCGTTGAGGTGAGAGGGACGACGGGGCGAGTTTCCAGGAGTAATGGTGCCATTGGCGAGTCCGGCGGCAGACCTGTGGCCTCGACTTGCACTTGGTGGCGAACCAATTGGCCCAAATTCTGAGGGAGCCATGGCAGTAGTCACACGAGGAGCCGATATGGGCGAAGGTGTCGTTTTGGCTTGGCGATCACCATTTTTAGGGGGATCTGAAGAAGTACCAGCTTCTGAAGTTGGTGACTTACCGTAAGCGGGCGGAGCAGAAAGCTGAACACCCTCCATTTCGTCTAAAGCGGCAAAGGATGCGAAATCGGTATCCTTCAGAGGTGGGGCAGGGGCAGAAGGGGATATCGAAGCTTTGAGTGGCATGAGAGAGCGGTTTGTCGCTGGTGCTGTTGAGGTGGGTGATAAAAGACGAGCTGGAGCTGTAGAACCTCCTGCAAGTAGGGTATTGTTCCGTCCCAGTGCGTTGTTAGAGTTCCCGCCTTGTCCATCTCGCTTTTTCCGCGCCACTTTATCGCTGCCTACTAGAGTTAGGGCTGCAGAAGCGGCAGCATGTTGCGCTGCTTTTTTGTTCTTCCGGTCCATAGACATACTTTGACCAGGAAGAATGTGCGCCAAGGCACACTTGTGGCCAAACTTGCAATTTCCTTTGACAAACCAGGCACATGGTTCCTTCTGAGCTCCTGGTTCTGCAGAGGCATGAGAGAACGGGCAGGATGACCCCGCAGTGCATGCTCCGACCTTGAAGAATTTGCAAGGAACATGGGAGAGGTCTTTGGCTAAGAAAACCGACTTGCCATTTCAGCGGGACGAAATGCTAGGTACATCTTTTTTTTGCCGCACCTTTTGTTGACGCTGATGTCAATTTCTGCTGCTGCTGCTTCGAGCTGATTTTGTCTGTTCGGTCGTGTTTGTCGGTCTCTTTGTCGTAGTCTAGTTCCTTCTCTCTGTCACGATCGGGATCAACCGCACCCGGGGCATCATCTACTGTAGACATTGACTAGAGTAGATGTTGTGGTATTTGAGATAAGCTTCAAGCGGATTGTGTCGGCGAGCAGAGAGAAAGAAGGAAAAAGAGATAAATGATATGGACTGGTTCAGATGGAGAAGGAGATGGAAATCGACAAAAACTACTATAGTGCACGTGGCTTATATAAGCCGCGGCCCGACCCCAAGCGTTCTGAATCTGGCTCCTCCTCCTCCTCTCCTCCTCCTACAGAACGGGTAGACGGACTATATATATATATTGCATGAGGCAGCCTTTGTGAATAGAATAGTCTGGGAAGTTGTTTATCCCCCTACGCGACCCGTTGTTGTTGTAATCAGCCTTTTTTCCTATCCTTGTACAGAAACCAAGAATTACATTGTACGGCAGAAAAATCAAAGTCTTTGCCGGACACTCTGGATCAGCCACGTATACACAAACTTCAGATTGGCGGCATTTGTCTACCCTCCTTTTTCAGGGGTTGTACAGGGTTTTTTGTCCATCCAGCCGCCATGCTTCACCAGCCTTTTATTATTATTATTATTTGAATCCTGCAAAACCAGCCCAGAAATGGAACGCCACTTTTCGCATGGTAGATACACCCTTGATCCCCCTGGGAGGACGACCTGGTCGTTCAGACTTAACTTATCATCACATCGAAAACATATCGATAGGTCACCTTTGTTTTCGGTAATCAATCTGGTGACGACGTGACGTTAAATATATAGAGAGGTCCTTTCTTTCTGATCCCCCCCTTTTTTACCTGGTTCCAAGCTGCTGCCATATAACGACTGACAAAGATGACAGATCAATTCTACCCTACCCCATTGATTTATGGCTGTCTCGGTATTGTGATCACTGAGGATCACCACCCCTTGAGCAGGAGTGTAAGCGAAGGGAGGAGGGTTTGACAGATAGGTATTTCAGACGAGTGTTCGTTGTTGAAACTCTGTCACTTGAAATTGCACATAGCAGAGTGATGATTCTGACTGACCACGACATCACATTCACATCTTTTTTAGTCCCATCTAGTCGCCTTCGGACTCCTATTTTACCGCATCTCCATCTAGTGAGAAGCTACAGTAGCTTTGGTACGCTGGCTAAGTAAACGACTGTCTGATTGATTGAGCCCTTGGCTCGTAACACTGACTGACCTTTGACGAGGGAATATATATAGGGCTCCCTGAAAAATTCATCCACCCGCGAATGTTCTTGTGATTTTTGAAATTAGGGTTATCAAAATTTTCTCACCCTGATTGATTTGGGGATTTACGCAACAGCCTGTGGGAGTAACCGGCGGGACGCGCGCAGCTGCGCGCCCTTGAATGTATCTTACGAGAACAAAATTGACAAACGTCCTTCAACTAAGCGCCTTCGAACAAGAAGGGAGGGGCAGGTAGGCCACGAGTCTTCCAGAAAAAAAGTCTCTAGACAGACCTCCCAATAATTCGCCTCCTTCTCCTTCGAAAGAATACTCTCTCTCATATGGTTACTTCCAAGATCATCGCATTCCCGACATGTCCGACAGCCGAAGGAAACTAATCTATTCTCGTCAGATATTTCTCACCAACGTGGTCACTAATCAGATAAGATCGCTTACGCCATCGATCCATCTGTACACTAATCAGATAAGGCCCGATGGAGCCGGTTCTTTTTATCAGATAAGCCCTGACACTATGATGAACGCTAAGCCCAATTTGTGGTTTCAATTTATGGGCCGACAAAGCCTTATTTTATTATGTGCCTTGTTTCAGCGTAGAAGGGGGAAGAAGAAGAGGAGGAGGAGAAGTTGACAGGCGAGAGAAATTTTAAATTGCTGTCATTTAGAGAAGTTGGCTAATATCAACGCTCCGGCGCACCACATCGTGTTCGGTTTAGAATTTTTCCCAATTCCGATATTGAACCCCTGGAAAAGGACCGATTTGTGCCTCATCAAATGTAAATTTCGGTTGGAGACGCCTATATAAACTTCTATGAATTCTTTCGAAGCTCAACGGCGCTCCACCCCTATTCCTTATCCTTTGTCCCTCCCACTTGGCATTGGGTTTCGAAATATGGTAGACTCACCTTCATTTTCAATCATAGACCATCTACCAACCAAGGTGGACGCCATAACCAAGGGCTCTCAAACTCCCAACATAGATCGTACTATTCGTGTTGCCCATGCCAACAAGTATCCTCTACAAGTATGGTACTTCCTCGCTTCATTCATCTTCCTCATTACTCTATTCAACATCACTGGACTCGGACTTGGTTATTACCGTGATAGACGCAACCGTCGAAGTCTCGGCCGGACTCCAGAAGCTCAAAATTTAAGGCGCGGATCGGCCAGCCTCTTACGTTTACCCCATGCTTTAGCAGATACATTCAAGGCAATATCTTTCCGCTGGACAATATCTATCGGACAGTCGTACACCTTGAATCTGGCGGAAGTCGTGCTTACGGCTATTTATATCTCTATCTGTTTCGCGTGGGCTTTGATTAACAGTGAGTATGCTTTTTTTGACATTTCGATCGTACGATCAAGTTTTCTCACCTCAACCGCTCAGCAACGTCCACCGTGGGTGTTAGGTTTGACCCTACCTATTATGCAAATATCGCTGGAAATATCGCCTCAATACAGCTTCCTCTCATCGCTGCATTAGGAATGAAGAATAATATTATCTCATGTAGGTCTTTCTGTTCACACTGCGAATTGAAAGCCAGGGTACTCAAAAAATTATGGATCAGATCTAACAGGAGTAGGTTTTGATAAGGTGGGGTTACCGGCTATTTGTTCGATTGAAAGGTGGAATTGATGAATTGCAACATAAGCTTTTGTACCTTCATTCGATGGTTTCCCGGGTAGTCGTAGTCCTGATATGGCTCCACGCCGGAGGAAGGGTATGTCTTCTACTATCACTTGTGGAACACCTACTTAAAGGTTCTACGTGGACAGATACATATTGGGTGAGTATAAATGATAATGAAGAAACAAGTATGGCATTGAGGTGGTCGTTTTCTCTCTCTCTCTCTTAGGCTTTCAGGTGCAGTCAGCATATATGTACCAGCAATTCAGGCTGGTATTTTAGCCGCCGTAGCCCTTACCATCCTTTCCATCGTTTCCATCCGTCCTATCAGAGACAAGGCGTACGAATTCTTCCTGATCGTTCATCTTGTCTTGGCAGTCATATGTGTTCTCTCTGCGTACTTCCATGCCGCCAGTCTCAAGTAAGCGAGCCTTCACTCGTGATAGCACAGGGTGAACAATACTCATTCCCATTTGTACACAGGTTTGGTCAGTTTGTTTGGCCTGCTATTCTCCTATGGAGTCTAGACCGTGTTCTCCGTATTCTCCGGGTTATCCTATCTATCTTTACGAAGACAACTGCGTCCTCATCAGCAGAATCGAAGGAGCATGGTTTTACAACGACAAAACCAAGATTAGAACTCCTCTCAAACGACTTTGTCGTTCTAACAACCCCTGTACCTCGTTTCTTCTATTGGCGTCCAGGACAGAGTGTCTACCTCTCCTTCCCTGGCATTTCCTTATCGCCGTTCGAAGCTCACCCTTTTACGATCGCTACCATCCCTAATAGAACAAACGATCATACTTCAGGTCATAATGGGCAATCCGCACGAGGGGAACTCAAATTCTTCATCCGTGTTCGAACGGGGACCACCAGACGATTGCGTTCTTTCGTTGATACAGGGAAAGAGTTTAGTGTGCTCCTTGACGGGCCGTATAGCTCTCCGCCTGTTTTGATGGGTTACGACTCAGTCGTGTTGGTTGCAGGAGGGTCGGGTATTTCATTCACATTGCCCCTCTTTCTACATATGATCCAGTAAGCAGTCCCCAACGATGTGTGATTCTCGTTCATTCAATTCTGATCAATGATTTTTCAGACGGACGAAAAAAAGTGGACCTGCTTGTCGAAGACTCACATTTGCCTGGATGATTCGTCATGCAGGTATGTTGACATCGTGGACGACATTTTCGCGGCTGTAGGCTGACAGGCTTGGTGTCGTTTCTTCTCAACGCAGAACACATTTCATGGATCCGGTCCTCACTCACATCTGCACTTGATACCATTCCTGATGATATCATCCTCAATATTCACATCTTCATAACTGGCTCTTCAAAGTCGTCCACTAGAGGTCGCGACAGAAGTCTCTCTTCGTCTGAAGAAGGAGATCCAGAAGCTCTTAAGGAGGATACGAACTCCGAGCTTGACGAAAAATTTGCGGACATTTTGAAAGGAAGTGGTCATGCAAAGGGAGGTGACAGTGGGACGAGTAGTCGAGGCGATGATGGTGCTTCTCCAGCGACTCCGAACATTCTCAAGTTGCCTTTGGTTCAGATCCACCACGAACGCGCTGATCTTGAACAGTTATTGACGGAGGAAATCGCTCTAGCTCGGGATTCTATGTCTGTCAATGGTACGTCATTATACTGTCCGAGATCGGGTTATGTATACTATACTGATGGATGAATTTTGACCTAGTTTGCGGAACACGTGGCTTAGAAAAAGCAGTACGAAGGGCGGTCAGGAAACCTCGCATAGTAGATATCTTGAGAGGTGGTCCGACAGTTTCGTTGCACATTGAAGGTTTTGGAAGCGGAGTGAGTATCTGGGAAAAGTTCTTTTTTGCCAAAAAAAAAAACAAGAAAGGTCTGATTTTTAATGCTTTACAGTGAATTCTCCATCGAAAGTTGAAAAATCTACTTGAAGTAGGCAGAGAAAAAAAAACTTAGAGGCGCTACGAGCATGTATTTGTATAACGTGCATTGCGTGTGAGCATGCTGTCGACCACGGGCGATGCACGAGCGATGATGATGATAACGAAGCAAATGATTAGACACCTAGTTCAGGAATTGTGTGGGATCAGTATCAGTGTGATAACCACTCTTGGGTAAGGTCTGAAAATCGAATGCTGCGGCGAACTATATACATTCAAAAACTTGCCAGAGAAGTCAGTTTGACTGCTGTTTTGAATTCCAACCACAGATATAATGGCGTTGGCACAAAATGTACTAAGTCTAGACTGGTGACTTTGTCAAAGTGACGTTGGCAGAAATTAGGGCAAATTTCAGCGTCCATTGGATACTTTAGAACCTATCTGTGATTTTGCTTTGGCTTTGACATCGCTTCACCTGAGAAGACATCATCACATCCCATGAATGGTGAATACAGCCAGGAGGGATGTTGAAGTAGATAATTGCTTGTCGCCATAGTGAGTGAGTGAACAGCCGAAGAAGCACAGTCACGACGACGATAGCATGAGGGACTAACCAATTTATACTTTTTAGGGTTAGGGTCATCTTTAATTGCTGATAATACCGAAGACGATCTCTGGCCTTCATCTTCAACAACAATGCGGTACTACGAACAGAAATACCCCGAAGTTGACGAACTCGTCATGGTTCAGGTCCGCCAAATTGCAGAAATGGGTGCCTATGTCAAACTTGTGCGTTCTAACCCAAACCGAACGGATTAGGCCCAATGAATGAGAAAGCAGAAAAACTGACTCAACATCATTTAGTTAGAATATGACAACACAGAGGGGATGATTCTCCTCTCAGAGCTCTCCCGTCGTCGCATCCGATCAGTTCAAAAACTAATCCGTGTCGGTCGTAATGAAGTAGTCGTTGTTCTTCGTGTAGACAAGGAAAAGGGTTACATCGATCTTTCAAAACGTCGTGTTTCTCCGGAAGATATTGTCAAATGCGAAGAACGATACATGAAATCAAAAACAGTTGCCTCTATCCTCCGTCATGTCGCCTCAAAAGTGCCTTCCTTGGACACTAACGGCGAACCCGTCAGTATACCTGATCCTAGCTCTCAAGCACAGGAATCGAAGAAGGCGATGAGAAAAGCGAGGCAACAGGCGCAGGAGGAAGATGGTATTGTTGGTATGGATGTTGATGCGGGTGCTGGAGCACTAGGAAGTGTGAACGAGGAAGAGAAATTGGAAAAATTGTATGAGAATATTGCTTGGCCACTGGGGAAGAAATACAGACACCCATACGATGCTTTTAAACTTTCTTTGACGTACGTATTGGCATTTTGAACAGTCCTCGCCTGACTCAATGCTTTATTTCCGTAGCGAACCTGATAGTGTGTGGTCATCGTTACCGGGACCGATTTTATCCAGTACCCTCTCCCTCTTGACTGCTACCATCGCCCGCCGTTTAACACCTCAACCGATTAAACTTCGTGCTGATGTCGAGCTGACATGTTATACTCCCCAAGGTATCGACGCCATCAAGCAAGCGCTGAGAGCCGGTGAGAAGCAAAGTAGCGAAGCCGTCCCTATCAAGGCAAAGCTTGTCGCTCCTCCCCTCTACATCTTGAGCACAAATGCGACGGATAAGGTACGTCATCGCTCCAATTTTCCGATGCTTAGATTTCCTATGTTACCTCTAGTATGTTGCTGTCGAACGCCTAGAGCGAGCAATAGAATCGATTCAGAGTACTATTGAGGATCGAGGCGGATCGATGGTCGTGAAGATGAAAGTATGTTACCTCAGGATTGCTCAAGAACTACTCATCTTATCGTATCTTCAGCCCAAAGCAGTCTCGGAGACGGACGAACAAGATTTGGCCCAACTTATGGCCAAAGCCGGACAAGAAAACGCCGAAGTGTCTGGAGATGAAGATGAGGAGGAGTAGATCTAATATACCCAATAGATAGAATCACTTTGGGTATTGCTCAACCCGCCCAGTCTTTCGACGGCACAGAAATATTGGACATCGTGAAATTCGTATAAATTTATTCCATCAACATAGATAATGGGTATGAAAAAACTTATTTATTGATCTCCTGCTTGGTCTGTCCCTTGTCGTGGCGAAGATTGCCTGCACGGTGGATTATGCCCGACGTTGGAGGTGAGCGACAAGAATACATACCAGAAGCCTCTTGACCCCTGTCTCCAGTCATAGCGCCGATAATTGTATCCTTCTTTCCGGCAAGACGATCAAAGGTGCCTTCAGCATAACCCTTGGCCTGAGCAGCGTTAATCTCGGCTTCACCGGCTGTGTGCTCTTCCTTTCCGGATTGTGTCCACGAATCCTTGCCCATGAGGTTCCCGACAGTCTCTACAGCTGTACCTTTCAGGGAATGAAGTTGACCAGAGGTCTTACTGCAGATAAACCGACATTAGCCAAACTGTGAAAGACTTGAAGAAGAGATAGACGTACGAGGGGTTGCCGGAAGTGGTGTTCTGAACGGAAGAGTTGTTGGAAGACATAATTACTTGTAAAATTGAAGCTGCTGACGATGTAGTCGTAGTTGGAAGAAGAGCGGATGGAATTGAGTCTAGAAACAAAGTTGGTTTATATAGGGCCCAGATATCCGTCCCCTATCATGATTTCTGACTTGGACTGACTCTGGTGGTTTTTTTGAGCTCAGATGACGTTCGCGTCAGCCTCTTGATGACGCACTTATTCACTGTCAAATTCTGAACTGTGCTTTCCATTTGCAGCAGGGATGTGGGTTCGGTGACGTCATAAATTGACTGCTATCGGCAAGCTTTGTATGATCATAGAAGCAAGCATTATCGCTGTGCTGTGCATCAGAATAGACGATGACAATGATTTTATGGCTCAAGTGCTACACTCTCTTCTCGAGTAATAAAACAAAGGCGATTTTATAGGTTCACGTCGATCCAACCGAATTAACCCTTCAACTAAATTATTTTTGAACTCCGCCATATCTCCAGTATATTGGTTATATCACTCCGTCAAGAGCATTCAAGTGGCGATTCTACTTCACGGAAACAATCAAGAAAAGACGACCATACACAAGGAGAGAAGCGAGATAAGTGACCCGAACACAGGGCTGATTTTTAACTTGTGATTTTTGATGGTTGGAAAAGGCCTGATGAATTACAGGCAATACACAACATGACAGGAGACAGGCACGACAGACTGATAACCCCCTTGAATCATGGAATGCCCAATGTTGATGTTCAGGATACCGTTTTTTTTTCATGTACAAATGAATCATGTCTGAGTATAGGACAGGTCATCGTACTGGAGTGTTTCCTTTTCATTCAACGTTGGTATCTCAAACACTTCGATTCGATGAGGTACTCTCATGCGCGAGGCATAGATCACACTTATCACCGGGTAACATAACATAATGTCAGCTGGTTGTTTGATATTTAAAATGATACATGTAATATGCTTCAGTCCAGTGGGATAAATGGCCACTGGGTAATAGAACAACTGCCATGTCAACAGATTTTCATCGAGTTCGTTCTCACGACAAACCCAAATTAAGAAAGTCGAAATTCAGTGAAGGTGCAAGTGACGTCGTGCGCGAAATTGAATATCGGGAGCGAGACAGATGGGCCTCTCAAAGTGGACACAATGCAAGGGCCAATCTCTCTCATATGTGTGCGTCCATCTTCTCGTACTCATCAAGTGTATGTACACCTCTTACCAACGGACTTTTCCAGCCTCTCCAGCTCCTAATATGAACAATGGTCTTATTGATGAGAACTCTGATATTGCGATACTCAGGAAAGAGTGTAGACAGCTGAAAGAGTAGAGAATAAATGTGTGCTGGCTGCCTCAAGGTGACTAATATTGTAGATCCCGCGCACAGGCAGTGGCAACAGACGATTAACCGACACCGGGGGGTCCTCTCATCAGTATAGCGGCTCAACATATCTAGTCAGTCAGCAATGTCGGTAATGTGCTGCTCGCAGAGAGTATGTGTTTGTGTATTCCAACTAGACAGCTGCCTCTGGAGAAAAAGCTGGAGCAAGAAACCCATTCGAAACCAATTCTTGAGCCGTATGAAATAAATTATTCTAAGCTTGATTCAAGTTATGGACATTTGAGAAAATCGACATGACTATGGTCGTGTTGGTAGCAGCCACTGTCTGTGAACCCTAGCTCCCTGGAGTCGGTGATGTGATGAGCCAAAGAAGTTGACGAGTCCATCAATCGGTACGGATACGCTCTAGCCAGTACTACAAGTTGCCAGGTAACGTATGGAATCCAAAGGCTGTCCCAAATCGCGATTATGGGGTCAGCGAACACTTGTCATTTAGCAAGCATCGATACTCGTCGAAAAATCGTCAATGTACTGTACCATCCGTCTGTTCTGGGACTTGTTCATACTCGTCTGACTCGTCCCGTTGATGGTTGGGGTTAACAAATAGAAGGTCCTGGGCATCAAGTGTCTCTAAAGGGCGAAGTGAACTGAAGTCATAATGGATGGGGACTACCAGATATGTCCGCATACCAGTTTTACGTGCATCCTCGTATGCCCGCTCTAATTCACTAATGATAGCTTCCTGTGCAGCTGTGACATCGTCGGAAGTGGTACACCTCTTGTATCGTTCGAGGTAGACTCTTGATAACAGATGAACTTTGTATGAGCTTCAGGAAGCAATGAAGGCGTACTGGTTGACATTCCAAAACGATGCGCCCCAGCCAAAACCACTGAGTAGTCTCTCAGCGTAGGCATCAAATCCTGTGATATAGAACGCGGCTGCGAGGGCTTCAACACAGTTTAATCTCCAAGGTCTGCCATAGTTGGTAGGATTCGTAGCCATGAGGTAGGGCACTACTCTCATCTCAGGCAAGAAAGATCACGAGCTGATGTCAAGACTTACATAGCCGTTCATGAGGGCTCGAGATTTTGCCAAACGGAACATCATCAAGGCGAGCCCAGGAACACTCCACTACAGCGACGCCGCCTTTCAAGATAAGTTCGCGGTCAGAGGGAGAGATCACTCGCATCCCTTGTGGACTGAAGGGGCATAGAAAGTCAAAAAGTGAAGAAATAAGGATGAACTATATATGAAAGGAGTACGAACAAAAGAAGGGAGATGCTTACGAGACCACGATTCCTCGGAATCGAGACCCAACTTTTAGTTCTTTGATTAGACCAAGGCGAGCAAGCTTTTTTCCTGAGCAGCGACGCGAATCACAATGATTGAAGTCCTACTCCGAGGTTGATTCTAGGATAAAGAAAATGTAAAACGGATATGCACTTACCCACATCGCTACTGGGACCTCTATTCGAATTTGTGAAACCTTGTCTATCGGTCTGCATATCAGACAAACACAAGTTAGCTAGAGCTGGAGACATGCCGGAGTCAGAAGATGATGAATCTATTTCGTCCACGTCGTCGACAGCACTTTCCGGTCGATCCTGAAATGACGGAGATGAAACGGCGGCAGATAAGTCATTAAAGCGTCCCTTTCTCGATATTCCGCGTCCTTTGCCTCTACCCCGTTTATGAGAAGATCCTCCTTGACCCACAGAGTGTTTCTTGCCCATGGATTGATTGAAGGTCTTACCGTGGGAATCCATGAACCTGCTTGGA
>Ga0157366_1000437_pt1 | contig 19154 bp, 26 predicted proteins | sample AttbisABBM1_FD_113149 | JGI IMG/M metagenome (GOLD analysis project Ga0157366, IMG submission 113149) | Fungus gardens microbial communities from leaf cutter ant in Botucatu, State of São Paulo, Brazil - Atta bisphaerica ABBM1 | ecosystem: Host-associated > Fungi > Mycelium > Unclassified ...
TACATGGTTTGGTATCTCTGTTACATATATCCGGTTCTACGCAGGCTTGAAGGCACAAGGTATTGATCGTGCGAAATTGCCGTTCAAGTCGAGTCTGCAGCCATACGCTGCATGGTATGCAGCAGGAATGACCACGATCGTCTGTACTGTAAGTGCTTATGTTTTACTTCTCGGACATGTTTTCGACACATCCCTCATTTTTCTTCAGACAAGTGGCTGGCAAGTGTTCCTGCGTGGAAATTGGGCCGTCGATGTCTTCGTCACCAACTACATTCCTTTCGTGCTTTTCCCCATATTGTACATTGGAGCAAGAATCTACTACAGACAAGGGCCTGTCAAGGCTGAGGACATGGATTTCGTCTCCGATTTAGCTGAGATTGAAGCCGAGTCGTGAGTCTTGTCTTGTTCATCCAGTGGGATTTCCTGACTTATGACAATAGTTACGACGACCCTCCTCCAAGGAACAAGCTCGAAGCCTTCTGGCAGTGGCTGGTGAGTGGAGTCGGTGTTCGCATATGTCGTTTCACCTCATTCTTCTCTTAGATGTAATATCATCGAAAGAATAATACCTTATCTATTTTATAATTTTCGCAATGTTTTTTTTGTCATCTGAATTTTAACCGTGTGCCAACGAGGATTTCATGAATTTTATTCCAAAATTTTCGTTCATCAAGAGTTTTGGATACAAATAAGTAAAATTTCGAAAACGAGACAGCGAGCGTAAATGTAAACGAATGGACCTTAGTACAATGTCAGCAGCTTCACACAAATGAATTAAAGATGGGCGATCTAAGGAGGTTCTGACCATAATGGAAAGGGGCGATGCGATATTTAGATATCACGAAAGGAATGTGAACACGAGAACAAGCCCATGCGACATGAATTGAGTGGGTCTAGGTTTTGGAGGCTGGAATGTGAAGATTAATAGCTGTGTACAAATGGTGAGCATTCCTATGAATTTTGAAGTGGACCAGCTCACCTCTATACCAATTTAATGCATCCGAAGGCGAAGGAGCATCAAAGTATAAAATAGCTTTATTATCTACAAGGCGTAATGCTATATCGCCCAGTGAATTAACCTCAAGTTTCCACAACATGTCAACTGAGCACTCACCATTTCCATGTACTATGCTTGCGGGCTGGGGCAGAGTTTGCATACGCAGCACTGCCCACAAGTCAACTTGATGGGTTGGATCTTGTCCATCGGAAGGATCACGACACAGGACCAGCAGGTCGTTGCAAAGGATACCGATGAGCGGTCGTGGTGTCAGTTCCGGAGCTAAACAATCCACCTGGACAGTCGCCGCATCTCCATGAGCATTGATCGTGTCAAACGAGACAACCGCTTTTCGCACGACACGGGTCAGGAGCAGTGGCCCGTCCATTATAAGACGGCTATCAAAGGTTGAGCCATTACGGATTTGAACATCATGCACAAAGGACTTGAGAGGTAGAGGGGAACCCACCGATGTGGCTGGACAAGCGGACTTGGGAATTTCCCTCGAATTCTTGCTTGCCATTGGACTAGTTTATGCCTGGATTCCGATTCACGTTTTCCTTCGTTCATATTGTTTGCAAGAGACGAAATCTCCGCAAGCGCTCGTTCAAGAGGATCTTCAATGTAATCGTACACAGGAGGGGTAGTTCGCAATAATTCTTCCAACTGTTGCATTGCAGGACCAGCGATCAGTAAATTGAAACGTATTCATATGGTTCTGAAACTTACCAGAAGTCGGTAACGGGGTATTCGCTGAACCGGAAGCAGGAGGTAACCTTCAAGATTCAACTGTGTGTGGCGAGGATTCATACGGCATCGTTTCAGGTAAGATTTGAGCCTCCTTCGTTGACTGGCTGACAGATTTGGTAAACCGGCTGCTCCTGGAGCATCAGGCACAACACCAGGGACGACAGACATGCTGAGACCGAGTGTGGCGAGTTGAGCAGTACTTGATGATGGAGAGCCGACAGCAGAAGGTGGAACCTGCTTATTTGATGTCCAGTACTTCACACGTTGGACAGAGTTGTCAAAGTTGCTGCAAAACATTGAGAAGATAAATGTATTTGCGTTATGGGAACTCACTTGATGTAACTCGAGTACATCTTCATAAACGCAGCATGTTTGAGGAACATTTCACCAACCGCCCTGGCGACATTCATTGATAGCTGTCCATCTGCATCAGCCTGTTGAAGCTGCTCCGGCGACTCCATCATCGGGGCACATGCTTTCTCCAGTGCAGGCAAGAAGCTCTCGCTATGGAACGAAAACAGTGCCTCGAGTCCACCGAACACAATCTTACGCTCACTGATTGGAACAATTGTCTCCTTGCTCGAACTGACGCCACTAAGGATATTCACCGGCAGTGATCCCGGCTTTATGTAAATGTCTACCAGTCCTTTGAGACCTTTGACATATGTGCGCTCAGTTCTGACCAATGATTTATTAGATGCATTGCACAGCAAAAAATGAAAAAGCTCACAAGAGGATCTCTTTGATGACCATTGCACGTTTGCCCTTGTCGTCCTTGTACTTGCGTTCTCCCGAACCGTTGCTGTCTGTAGTAGCAACACTCATCGTTTGCGAAGATGATCCACTCCGTAAGCCAACGATAGTTTCAGCAGGACGGAGTTGACCCATTCCGTCTTTAGTCATAGTCGAAGGTGCAATAGTCGTCCCAGAAAGCGCAATTGATACCTCCCGAAGGTTGTCGGCAACAGAAGTTGTCGTCGGTCTCCTAATACGTGCCATTATCTCGCCTGATGCCTGTCCATACATGCTCAGAGGGTTAAGTTGTTGGTGTGATGGGCTCAGGTCATTCATGTCCTTAAGGTAAGTCATGACGGAACGTAAAGCCCTCATATATGCTTCTTTGGCACGCTCTTCTTCTTTGCGTTGATATTGCTCTGGATCAATAATAGGGCTTGGGGTAGACACACGTGCATCAATCGTTAATGTAGCATCTTCAGAAGCTTCGCCCGTCGCTGTGACACCAGGCATGAGCTTAAAGTTGTCGGGGATAGGGATGTTCAATCCACCATTTGTAGGCGCATCGATCGGTAAGAAGCTCCGGCGTTTGCCTGCTCGACTGGTCAGAGCTGAGGTCGCAGGCGGTGCGAGGGACACTGAAGCAGTGGTGGAAGAACCATAAGTGTTGGTAGAGACCAAAGTGTTGGCTGATGCGATGGAGGGTGTGCCTCTGAGCAAATCTGTTGACAGTTGTCGTCGCAGCAGAGCCGACGTTTGAAGCGGCTGGAGTGGTGTGGATGGTGGCAGAATACCATCCAGAGACCCAGACGTGGAAAAACGTACATCAAGCTGGGGCGTCCTGCTAAAACGGTCGGGTATCGGGCTAGCGCCGGCAGATATCGTTGGTCGGATATTAGACCTAGGGTTGAGCGGAAGGGGTGGGACCGGTTCGACCTTCATTTTTCCCATTGACATCTTCTTGAGGAACCCCCAGCGACTATTCTTTTCTTTCGAAGGTCTTGATCGATGTGAACCCTTGCCATCATTAATATCACGAATTGGTAAATTTGGAACCGAGAGTGGCTGAGGGGAAGTTGTTGACGATGATACAAGAGAGGTTCGGGAATATGCGTCAGATGTGTCAATTGCTGATTTGCTGGGTTTTTCCCATAATGATTGGCTTAGCTGAGATCGCAAGACGTTTGTATTAGATCGTGGGATTGGGCTGCCAAGAGAGGAGGCAGGGCCAAGGCTTCCGTACCGCTTAGTATTTGGTGATAAAGCGGGAAGGAGTGGATTGTTCATTGCAAGATTAGTGCTTGATTGAGAAGTTGCGATTGAAGCTTTGGCGGACAAAGGAGGCGTTGGAGCTTCCTCGTTATGAGCCGTCGTTAGTTTTCCTCTTCGCAAGTCCCCTGCGCTTTTCATTTTGCGCAGTTCGGGGCGAATGAGGTATTCGCTTTGTTGCAATGGCTTTGGTGGAGGGCCCTGTAATTGACACTGCCCAGCATCCGCAGAACCTGAGTAAGCACGAGTCTGTTCAAAATAGGTACGGTTCGGAGTCGTTCTCGTTCGCGACAAAGTTCGTAACGGTTGTGGGCCAGCGGGAAGTGGGGAAGTCACTGCTCGACCAAGATGCGGAGCACGGTCGGGGGTGATAGTCTGGTCTTCATCTTCGGGGATCTGAACAAACGGCTCTTGAAAAGTCGAGACTGGCCCAAGATCGGATGTGTCTTCATTGTCGGTATCGCAGTTAGAATTCTGAGCGGCAGGCAGTGGAGAAACAGGGGTAGAAGGGGGATTCATTGAGATCATAGGAATTTTGGCAAGTAGGGGCTCCACCAAAGCCTTCCAGGGGCCCTGGAAGGGATTGTTGTCAACGCACAAAGTTTGCAGTGCTGGCATCATGCAGAGCCAACTAGGGAGGGCATGAAGTTTGTTTCGCCGAATACTGATGGTATGGAGCTTGTCGAGGTCAATCATGGCGTCGGGGAGCGTAGTAATACCAGTCGAGTCGGCTATGAAAACACGGAGGTTTGTCAGATCAGCGAGGAAAACAGGCAAAACTCGAAGAGGATTCGAAGCAACATTAAGCTCTTCCAAATTTGTACAAATGGCAAGGACAGGAGGAAGAAAGCCTAAAAAGTTGGCCGAAATATCTAGTGCAAGGAGACTATGGCAGATTTGAGGCAGCGTGTTGCTGAGGAAGGTAGGGACTGCATTTGGGGTGGTAGAAGAACCCATGAGAAGATGGGTCGTGCCTAGCAAATTGTATCAGGTGCCCGAAGCAAAGAGTAAAAAGGGCTCACCAGGCTGGACTTGAAGGTGGACGATTGAAGTATTGTCTGCCCGAACAATGAGTCCCCGACCTTCGTCGGCTATCAGGGCTGCAGACGTGCGTTCCTCATCAAGCGGAAGATCATGATCATCTGTGAGGGGCTGATCATCATCGGTTTCGTCCTCAGTTAGACCGGTCTCGTCCTTTTCATCAACAATCCATCCCATATCATAGCTAGGCTTTTCCTTCAGATTAGGCGGGCTAATTTCGTGGAAGCTGTTGTTGCCAAGGGAAGAAGAGCGCGAGCGAACACCGGAAAGATATGACTCTGACCACCTGCTCTGGTCATGGTGCACCCTGCGCTGAGGCACGCAGCATGCTGATGGTGGGTGGTCATCCTTGACGAGAATATAGTCCATGTGGAGCGGGAAGTGGTCGTCGCCAGAGGCAACGTGGACGTGGCTGTAGTCGCCAGAGACCATAGCGCTGCCTGAGCTTGTGTAGGCAGAGGAGCGGGTGGAAGAGGAACCTGCGGAAGAGAGAGCCGGGGGCGAGACGAGGAGGGGGGGTCTGGGATAAGAGTCTACAATGGTGGCAGGGGGAGCGTTTGGGCGAATGACGCGGGCGTCTGGGCAAGAAAGGTCAGGATGGATGTCGACAGAGATACAAAGATGGCAAAGCGTCTTGCTTCTCGCTCAATCTAGCCATCCACAAATACACTCACCGTTTCCGTCCTCAGACTCACTTGACCACTCAATGTACGACTGTCGCACCCTGTCGCACTGACCATCAAGCATCACAGGCGATGGTGGCAGTGGTTTGTACTGGAGAGCGACAAGTTCCAGATGGCGCGTTGGCGGGGTGCGAGGAGGTTCCAGTTGAGGTTCCAGTTGAGGTTCTAGTTGAGGTTGAGGAGGAAAGCTGAGATTACTTGAATTTGTTGCCATCAAATGTCTCCGCGTGTCACTCACAAATCCATTTTCACAAAATCTTCGTGGAGGGACAAAGCTTGTGCAAAAGGTTGGAAGCGTCTCAGGCTGGCCCCAAACCGACCCGAGCACTCTTTCTATACACTCCGTGGCGTGACTGATCGCCGAGCCCAAAAATTGTCAGCCCCCACCGGCGCTGACAATTCTGCCAATTCCTGTCCTCCAATCCGCGTAGGGAATTCAAAAGTCCCGTCTCCTAAGTATAACATAATTTTCTAGAATTTTTCATATTCATATTTCCGACCACTACGCAGCCCCTGATGGTTGCTATCCCGAGTCCACCTGATCGTTGGTGCTATGTATCAGAACTGCCGCTGAAGCCTGATCAAATTTCCAAAAATGCCTCATGCCTTTCCGGATAAAAATGAAAGGACCAAAACTGAACAGATAGCGCTATCTCGTACCCAGGCACTGGCCCACCAATAGTAACAGGGATTTTATGCTAGAAATTCGACGTCTAATGCTTCACCTCATATTCATGTTGCACTTTCCAGAGTACCCAGAGTACGGAACAAAACCATCATTTACGGTGGACTAGAAGGACGCTGATTTGGTCAGGGCTCACAAGAGAAACCCCGAAGCCATACGAGCCCATTTCGAGTACAAGTTGAAAGTTGTTAAGCCGGTCGCTGCCTACTTTTATTATCTTAGCAATAGACGATCAGGCTTACTTCTTTCATTGTGAACACACATTATCAATTTTTTCCAGGACAACTAATGGAGATCTGTACAAACTGCATACACACACACCCATGTACAATAGATAGTTTCGAGCATGCCTCGGGTAGGACCACGTCAATCTAAATAATCATTTATCAAAACCCACGTAGTTTTTTTTTCAAGCGGTACTTTGCAACTAGTTGATGAAGTCTTCTGGACCCCTTAAGTTCAGGGTAATACTCAGGATACAAATCATGACCATTGGGGCACGAATTAATGTTGTTGCGAGAATAGAATTTTGTCTGCAGATGAGAATATAATATACATTGGGCTGTGCCTGGGGTCTGATCATTAGGCTCCTGTACAAATATAAGCAGTTCCGAGATTTAGATCCGGAAATCGGCCTCAAGCTGTTTTCTGGGAACGCAATTCAGATCATCCTTGTTTATCACTTATGAAGCCAGAGTGCAATAAAAAACAGTCAAACAGTGTCTAGAAGCCGTACAGATCTGGTCTATCTCTATCTGACAGGAAGGCCACCGACTTCTTTTTTGCCTTCGCTGCTGGGGGTGGTTGCCCATGATCACGAGTCTCCAGGCACACATCTACTTTCGTCAGCTGCGTCGTCCTGTGACTATTCCCCCTCATCGTGCCCCGCTCACTGGTGTCTGTGCTCTCGGCGTCAACCGCCGACTGCATCACAACAGCGGGTGTCGTCCGTCTTTCAGACAGACCTCCTTCCATATCCAGATGCAGTGTTTCAAATAGAAGCCGCTTCTTCGTGCACTTGAACGCAAGATTATTTTCTCCGCCCCCGCCCGATGCAGATGACGACGCAGAAAGTCCACGAAGGACTGAAAACCGGTCGCTTGCTGACACAAACATGTGAGGAACAGGGAGCGTGTCGACATGCATCATGCCATGATGAGACGGGAACGTGCCCGTAAGCGATGGATCACCTGTGTGAAAAGAAATATCCCTTTCGTAGCATCGGGCAACACAATATTGAAGCGCCTAAGAAGTAAATCACTAACCTGAAAACGCTTCCAGGAAGACAGTTGCATCGCTTAGCCACCCTAGCCTCTGCCGCCAGCCTGCACCACCCCATGTCTCCTTGCACATGTGCGGCGGCACGCCTATAGATGCACAAGCCGTTGAATGCTTCCGCAAGCTTGACCGGAGAGAATACAAGAAGTATGCAAGGTTCTTCGAAGACCTCGATCAGGTCTTAGATAGGGTGTAAACACGAGCGATTTAATCACCTGGCTAGAGAGATGGCCCCAGAACGGGGAACCTAATGAGGGTACACAAAATCTGATAGGGGTGGAAACATCTTCTTGGGACGTCAGATCTATTGAAATGCTGCGAAGGACCTCGGTGGTTGACAGTTGTTCTGGGCTGCATGTGACTTTTAGAAAACGAAGTTTACCCTCCTGCATAGCAGCTTGTACAACGGAGTCCGGAATGCACGAGGACAAATCGAATGCATGACAATAATCATCAGACAACCTACGTCTCATGCGTTGAGCCACTCCTGTTCAAATTTATTATGTACGACTCACATACAATGATGATTTAACAGATGTCTGGAATTGTTTCATCTGCTCATAACGCCATGCAATCTTGATTTTCTGGTCTTGTCTTCGAGTCTCTTCATCGTCGCTATCCACATTACTTCTATCCCTACTACAACCATTTCTCGATTCCGGTGTCATGTAACCTTTAGGATACCACATGATATCGCGAACGAAGTCTTCAGGATCGCTGTCGACAACTACCACGCGATGTCCACAGGCAAGTCCCTCAGCCACAAAGTACTTCTGTACGAGAGAACCATACGACGAGTGCAAGTCCGGAGCTAGAACAAGCATACTACACGATAGAGGTAATCCTCCTCCTAAAATGTCGTCTAGAGAGGGTATGCCCGTCGATATAATGATAGTTGACGAAGATGCAGGAGAAGGTCGAGTGCCTGGATATGAAGATAGGTTCTTTGTTTTGGTTGAACCCTTTCTCTTGAAGGAAGACATGGTTCATATGGAGGGAGAGCAGAGTTCCAGATTAGATAAAACCAACGATTGGATGGCTATGTTGCCTTTTTCGGCTAGTCCCTTTTCGGGACCTCAGTCTCATGCCATCGTGAAAAGCTCATCATGATTCAAAGTACTTCTACAGTTTGTAGAAATCCTCTCCGACATGTCATAAATAGATCGTCACAGATTGGCACATTCTGTCTCCACGCAAGTGCATTCCGCTGGTTGTGTCCTCCCATACACTCAGATAATTGTTTCAGGTGATCAACATTGCGTGCGGCATACATCTGTGCACGCAATACCTAGTGCGAGTCTCCGTCGTAAGGGATGCTTTTCCATCCCTCTAACAGGGTTACTCAAGATATCATATCATAGATGGAGGGTCCTTCCATGTTTCCAACACTAGCCGAAAAAGGCGAGGTTGTCGTTGAAGACCGCCTCACTTTACGTCTCTTTCCGGACCGCATCGCACGAGGAGACCTTGTCGTGCTCAAAAGTCCCATCATGCCGGAACGTATCATATGTAAACGTGTCCTTGGACTACCCGGTGATATTGTCTGCGTCGACCCCACGGGAGAAGCAGCACCGTCCACTGAACATGTTGTTGTTCCCAAAGGCCACATCTGGATTGGCGGTGACAACGCACCCTATTCACGGGACTCAAGAATTTATGGGCCGGTTTCAATGTCATTACTTCAGGGGAAATTGATGATGAGGGTAATAGTTCTCTAAACACAGTGCCAACGTTCTGACATTCAATTCAGGTCTGGCCACCATCGAAGTTTAAAGTCTTTGAAAATACTTTGACATTCATTGACTCTCCCGAAAGATAAGTCAGGATCTCTCGAAATTCATCGAGTAGCCACCCCGTCCATTCGGCACAAACTTGAAGTTATCTGTCGATAGACCGAAATTGCCTGATACAGAGACGTCAGTTCGTCAGCTGTTAAGCATGGCTCGAAAATATATCTATACCGAGGAAGCTGTTGCCAAGAGTTTTGAGTTTGTCCAACATTTCGGCTGTTTCACGTTTTTGTGCAGTTTCTAGACGCGGTTTGATTCTCTGGAGCGCGTCTTGAATTTCTTTTGATTCTTTGTCAGTTGGTTGTAACTTTAACAACGTATTATAATCTGGAATTGTTGTAATCAGCGAGCAGGATGAACACGATGTAACCTGAACATAAACCTTCTTGTGCGGATGACAGGGACGACCAGGTATCCAGAATTTCATTCGACATCGCTCGTCTTCGCAAAGCTTTTATATAACTTGGGTCGTCCCTCAGAGCTACGGCAACTGATTAGATCACTTGGAACGCGTTGACTGAAGCACGAACCTTTGGTACACGCTTCAACAACTAGCTTGTGCTCTCCCTCTCCGAAATCTAATTAACATGGAACATCTCGTCTGGCAGAAATTGACTCACTAGTTTGACGTAGCACGCTCCAATATTTGCATTGAGGATTGCTCTTAATGTCGTACATGCTTCCCCGGTCTCTGTATTGAAGTCACTTCGCGGTGTCTCAGCCAAATCTGCGCTCATAACCTGAGGATCCCGAGGCGGCTCATCTGCATCTTTCCCTTCCTCAGTCTCTTTCGCGTCTTCTGAAGGACTCAATCCATCTTGAAGAGAATTTTGTCTCTGCGGCACATATACGACGGCAGATTCGTAGGCTGACAGTGCTTCTTTCCAATCTCCTTTGCGGAAAAAAGCATTGCCTTCGGCCTTGCGTACATTAGCCTCCCGGATTCTCTCCTGAAGTAGCTTGAGATATCAGGAAGACCTTTCAGACGCAGTTAACGACCCACTTCTATCGTCAGTGACTCTATAGCAAGTGGTATGCGTATTGTTGACTCTTCGGTCATGGTGGTGCAACAAAGACGAGCTGGCTGATCACCTAGCCTAGATAAAGCATCCTTTATTCAATTGCCTAATCTAGTACATGTCCGGCTGATTGATGACGACATCCGACTCACTGTGCTCTACCGAAAATGCCTGGCATCGAAACAAGCAAGTGTATACTTATCACTGGCGCTACTGCGGGAATTGGTCGTTCTTTAGCTCTTGCTCTCGCCAAATTGCCGTCTCAACCTCAGGTAATCGCTACGGGTCGCAGACAGGATAGGCTCGATGAGTTGAAAATTGCTGGGCTTGAGGTCTTCCAGCTCGAATTCGACACAGACATGGGTTCGCTCAAGAAGTCGGTTGATTCTATCCTTGAGAAATATCCACAGGTGCGTAGTTTCTTGTAAAAACTATGTGACATGCTGATCCGACTTACATTTTTATGCAGCTTGACGCAGTCATCTTGAGTGCTGGCGTGCAATATGAGTTCTATTTCGACAAGGAGATTGACGTCCTTAGTGAATCGTTCCTAGAACAATTTTCACTATCACTAATTACCGGCAATGACTTCCAGAGTTCCAGAAGGAAATGAACGTCAACTATACTTCTGTTACCACGTTTATCACCTATCTCTTACCCCACTTTTGGAAACTTTCGGTTCGTTGCCTCCGGAATTACTTAACCAACGCAGTAGTAGGCTGATACCTCTCCTCTCGCAGGATGCAGGTCGTCCCTCTTTCATAGTGCCGATAACTGCAGGACTTGGTATCGTCCCAGCTTCTTGGGTACCAGGATATTCTGCGTCGAAGGCAGCTCTTCGTTCCTTCACCCTGAGCCTGCGAGTTCAGCTCAAAGCCAAAGAAAGTAAGATCAATATCCTAGAAATCATTCCACCGTAAGTAGTTCCAGGTGCTTTTATTCCCTTGATTTATATCAGGTTACTTTTACAGACTTGTTGAATCAGAGTTGCATGACGGCAAGCATTTATGCCTGATACTTTGAAGAATAAGGAAAGTTAATCCAGGGTTCATTCCAGATGCAGGAACAACTGAAAGACTTGGCAAATTCTGGATGCCTCTGGATAAATACACTGAGCACGCCATTGAGGGGCTGAAGAGAGGAGACTCCACTATTACAATTAGTGGCTCTCTTACCTTGTATGAGAAATATGAGATCGGCAAGGAGGAGAATGCTCAACAACTGCTCGCGTATAGGCAGAAGTGGTAATCCAGCGGTTGTATGCCGCAGTATACTTCCCAATCTAAATTGTCTGGCAGCATCTAATGAGACGAAGACCTCCGGCGGTGACGGATTCATCCTTGCGGGTAACAGATCCGTATCAGTCGTATGCTTGACAGCAAATCCTATATACTGTGCTGAACCCTTTTCGAGTGGAAGACATATTTCTGATAATGACTGTTAACTCTGACATCGGAGAGGAGCGCTGTCACAATACGAGTCGTACACTACATTAATCAATAATGTGCTGGAATTATTCATCCACCAGTGCAGCATTCAGTCGGCGAACGCTGTGTAAGTATATAATAAACAAGCATAAAGGAAGGGAAAACATATGAGATAATCAATGAACTAAATTTTTTGGACTCAGATACCACTAATGTCTAAGCCTGTGCTGTGGTTACGCTGCGAAAAGAAGGAGTTCGAGCAGCGATCAGCGCTCACGCCTACAACCGCGAAGAAGCTCATCGATGCAGGTTTCGAAATCATTGTCGAACGCGATAAACAGCGGATCTTTAACGACGAGGAGTTTGAGAAGTATAATTTTTTCATTCAGTGGAGTTCAGTGATTGATATTGAGACTAGGGTTGGATGCAAACTTGTGGAGAACAATACTTGGCCATCTGCGCCCAAGGATACACCCATTATCGGACTCAAAGAACTCCCCGAGTCTGATGAACCTCTCCGACATACCCACATCCAATTTGCACATTGTTACAAGCGACAAGCTGGGTGGTCCAAGGTTCTCTCTCGCTTCCACAGAGGAGGGGGGACTCTTTATGATCTTGAGTTTCTCACTGATGCCTCTGGCCGCCGTGTGGCAGCCTTCGGTTTTCATGCAGGCTTTGCAGGGGCTGCTGCTGGTACCCTGGCATTCGCCGCACATATGAAAGGAAAAACGCTCGGTCACCTTGAGCCCTATGCCAATGAGGAGACTATGATTTCAAGGGTCAAGACGGCATTGGGAGGTAGTGGTAAGGGTGTTAAGGCGCTTGTGATAGGTGCGCTGGGCCGGTGCGGTCGAGGTGCGGTCGACCTGTTCAGAAAGATCGGTCTCAATGAGTACGTCTGGTCCAATACTACTTGGAGTGATTGCTGACTGCCTGGATCAGAGATGATATTTACAAGTGGGATTTGGCAGAGACAGCTAAAGGCGGTCCATTTTCCGAAATTCTGGAAGTTGACATATTTGTCAATTGCATCTACCTCTCGTCACAGATTCCATCTTTTATTACCCGGGAGACGATCGTTGCTGCAGGCCAGAAACGTCGCTTGTCAGTGGTAGTCGACGTGAGCTGCGATACGACTAACCCGTTTAATCCAATCCCGATCTACGATATCAACACGACATTCTCGAAGCCTACAGTAGCTGTTGATGGGCTTGGGTAGGTACGGTGGTTGCTTTGCTCTAGCTGATCTAATTCAGAGTAGGGAGGCCCCGCCCTTGTCTGTCATTTCAATTGATCACCTGCCGACATTGTTACCGCGGGAAGCGTCTGAGCAGTTCAGCGAAGATCTGTTACCATCACTTCTGGGGTTCCCTGCGACGAGGGTGTGGACAGAAGCGGGAGAGCTGTTCCAGAAAAAGTTGGGAGAGGCAGTCCGTGTTGAGGGATTAGGTGGATAGGTGGGAAAGTGATGGGGCTGGTTGCCATGTGTTGTTTGGTAGTCTGTTCTGAACCTCGTTGACCTTGCGGTTGACCTTGCGCCTGACTGAGTGAGATACTAATACTTTGTCTCTTTTGTGGCTGGCCACACTCTCATGGCTTGCATTGTCCCGACAATCCACGTCTCTTCCCCGCCTCTATCCGCTAAACACCTTTCTCCCCTTTGTCCCCCAGACACGCCAGTAAACAATAAGGGCCTTGACAGAGAGCGGTTTGAAGCTCTCCTTCAGGCTTCCAAGGAAAGGAATGCACTTGTGGGCGCAAAGAAGGCAGTAGACCTTCGCAAAGAGATTGCTCGCAGGGCACACAGAACTAAGCTGGGTTCGTCCTTTTCATCACCCCCCTTCCAACTGCATTCTGCTCACTTGCCTGTCCCATAGTTGAACGCCGTGCGCTCTTCCTCGCCAAGGTCCGTGCTCCTCCCTCCCCGACGGCTACGATGATTCCGAAAACCCCTCCCGACTCCCCTGCTATTTTTCACTATTCTCTTCCTTCCCCAGGGCTTGTTTCCCCACTTGCAATGTTTGACTCTTTTCACGGCATCAATGCCCCTGCTCCACGCAGATTCATTGAACAAGTTGACTTCCGCTTTGTCCATGACATTAATAAGCAAGTCAACTACAACAAGACGGCCAAAGGGCCACCATCTTTAGACCAAATCTCTGCTCGTTTGAAGACCTTGGCTTCGGCACGTTCTACTACCGTTGTTGATGGCCTGCGTTCCCCTTCGGTACCTACTCCTCCCTCAGGCGGACCAGCTACGATAGAAATTGGTCGCTTGAGGATGCCGGTTCGCGGCGCTAAAATTCCTGCCATTGAGTTGCCATCTCAATCACGGCCGGCTGCAGTCGCGATTCTTCCACCTCAAACTCCAGGCTCGTCGATTCTTTCGTATTTAAAGGTCCCGACGACGGTTGCCTCGAGAACGGCCACTGCATCTCCGGCCCAGCTTACCGAATCTAATCTTAAAATACTCGATGCAAGGGAACGCAGAGCACATAACATGCTTTTAACTCTCCGCAGGCGGACTTTGTCTACACCCCAACAACCATTGCAATCTGCACAACTCATTAATGATGGGATGCCTGGTAACTTGACCAGAGACATAGTAAGACGAACAACGTCCACACCCGTCCCAAAAGAGGGCATGGAATTAGATATGGAAAACCGCAAGACACGGTGGAAACGTCATAGTGCCCCAGCTGACTTTATGCCGAGAGGCCGTGTTGGGTTTGAACACCCAGTTTTCGCTTACCCTGGTGCTTTCTGAACAGGAAATGGCAATTAATTTTCGAAATTTCTACGATTGCTGCACAGATTTCAAGGCTCAGCGGTCAACCTTCGTTCTAACATTTCCTTTTCTTAGTGTTGCTGGACTTTCCCTTCGATTTTTTGATCAATAAATCCAATCGGGACGATGACTCCTTGATCCATGTACTCTACATTCTCACTTGTCCCCCACCCCCTTCATTCTGCCCTAATCTGTATTTTTGATTTACACTTCACCTGTCCTTATTGTCTTTTTATCTTCTTTTGTCGATTCAATACCTCTTGTCCGAAGGCGGAAGTGGTCCCACATCCTCACGCTCGTTTCTATTGTAGTTGCATACTAGGCCGGGCCCTCTGTGTGTGTATTCAATAAGCAGTTGACATTTGAGAAATACATGTGAATTTTTTCAAATGAAGTTTCCATCTCTTTATCCGAAGCCTGTTCAATCCTGGTTCCGTATCATTCATGCAAGTGGTTTCAAGTATAGAGTCCGTAACCAAGACAAGACGTGCAAAATTATGGAAAGGAGAAAGCAAGAAAGCAACAGAGGAAAACGACGTGGACAGCAAAACCAACAAAACAACCGCAAAACATGAGAATGAGCTGCCCGTGAACAAAATGATAGAAAGATGATATGTGATATGCACAAGAAATCGAAGATTAGGCCCCAGAGGAGATTCTGGCTGTGCACTTATTTCCGAGCTGCGGCACTCCGTGGCACATGTATAACGTTCCGGGTTGAGGGAGATACCGATGACAACGACGACATTAGGCCTGTGCTATTGTTGGAACTACTGGTCTGGACCGTCAACGAGGGGATCTGTGGCCCCATTTCACTGTGAGGTCGCGGAAAGTGCGCAAACTCGTACCATGGGGGAATGTATCGAGGAGTAAAGCGATGATATGAATGGTGTGGGTGGAGGGCTGGGCTATGAAACGGCAAGTCTTCGAATTCTGGATCGAAATGACCCTGCTCGTGCTGATCTCGTCGCTGGGACTCCCCTGATCGCTCTTGCCGTGGTTCGCACTCCTGCGGCTGCTCGTAACGACGTGACTGGGGATGAGAATGGTGTCTGCTATGAAGGCGTCGACGCTGCTTCCGGGTTTGCTGTTGTTGGGAGGACCTCTGTTGAACCTGTTCCATCGGCGGATTTGAACCATTAAGCATCCGATTAATGACATATAGACGACGTCCTGCAACATGTAACATTAGATTCCAAAGACACAGTTGGGTCATTTTATTGAACACCTACTGTAATCTAATAGAACTCGATCGTCTATCGATTCACCATCGTCAGAATCTACAAGAGGGTCTGTGGTATTGACGATGTGCCACGCCTCTGGAAGTGCATCAATAATACTTATCAACCGATGATAAGATGGGCTCACGTTCGAGCATCGTTCGCTCTCCACCAGGGTACCGGGGTTCAGGATATGAACGTCGACGGGGCTCTACAGCTGGAATCACTAAAAATGAAGAGGAACTCATGAGAATCCGAAGGTTCCCATCAAGCGAAAAGAGTACAGCCATCACATTCACCTGGACTAAGGGGTTGAACGGGGGGCGATGGGGGATCTTGCTCACGGTTTGGGCTCGGGACATAATACATGAAATTATCATCCTTGGAAGGCGCCTCCTGGCTCTGTTGAGTACATGAAGGTGCCGTCTCTGGGACTGAGGGAGAGAAGCATGAACTAGGGTCACTAATCATGGAGATCTCAGAATTACCTGATACGAAATGTGACAAAGCGAGGTTCTTAGGCTTCTTTTCGGTTTCTACGGAAGCAACGAGGCGTTGCAGAAATAGATTTCGCTGCGTAGTCATCTTTCGTCCCCATTCAATTTCCTCTTTAGTGTCGACATTCTCTCGATTTTGGTCCGCCTCAGTCACGTGCCTCATTTGGGGCACCCTGGGACGATTAGCCTTGGAAAATTCATCATCCCAAGGATTGGATCCTTCTGGGTCCTCCAGATAGTGGAACATGAACCATAGGAATACCTTAGATCGATCTGCTGAAGAGAGGCCTTTCCTGGGAAGGAAAAGATCCAGAAAATTGAGCGAGCCGTCAAAATGAATAGCTGCTAGAGGCTACATCAATTCAGTAAGGTCAAAAACGAATTCAAATTTATCAGCTCTCTCACAGCGGCATGATTAGACAGTACGAATATTAGATTGACAACACTGGTGGGAGGTCTCTGGTCCGCTTGCTTCGGGCGATAAACGTAAGCCTTGGAATTGATGGTGTAGTGTGATTATGATGCTCACTCTCTTCGCAAGAATTTCTTCAGGCGTTGACGGTGGGATTGCTTTGATCTCGGAGGGTAAAAGAGCGGCTTTAAGACAGTTTTTAATGCGAGGGGCATCCTGGGCATTCCCATCGGTCTTTTGGAGCGACGGAACAGGGTGGTAAGTCCGGAGCGCTGTTTTCATTTCTGGAAAAACTAGGGACAAAGTGAGATGAATCCCACTGTCATCCTGATGAAGGCAGTAAAATAGAAGCTTACAAGCCATAGTTGTATTAATCCGGCCAACGTTGGTGAGTAAAGAAAATTTTGCCAACTCTGTTGCAAACGCTGGGGTATCAATCATCTTGTCTTTGAGGACCTTGGAGCATTTTGCGGAGCTGTATAATGCATTGATATATAGTTCCGAAAAGCATATTTTTTCAGCTCTTCCGGCAACGGTGCTAGTGAAGGCAGCTGTCTTGTCTGAGAATATATAATTGAGGAGGTCATACTGAACGTCCTCTCGCGTGAGGGGTTCTGCATCATTCCTTTTAATCGGCAGGGCTTTTCGACTCAGATATCCAACTCTGAGGACAGAAGATGGGTCAGATTCTTGATGTTCAATGTACAACGGACTACGAACGGGGGAGTCGACTCGAGAGGCCAGGCAGGCTGATTCGAGTGAGATGAGCCAGTAGCGGACATGGAAGCCACGAAACAAGGATAGTACAAACACGAGGCAAGGAAGCGACAAGGAAACTCAACGAAGCCAGACGCCCAGCATTTCCAAATTTCAACCGATGTAACCCCCGAGGAGTGATATGTGGTAACGACTCTTCCCGGTCAAAGGTAGAGTAGAAGATGACAGCTGGCACACGGATAGAGACCGGAGATTACCAAGCGTTCGTCCGAGACCAAAGAAGCGCCCGGTGAGTCTGAAGGTCGTTAGTTTTGCAGGAAAGGCTTGTGGTCGGACTCCCAATTTCAACTAATCTGCTTCACCTCATACGGGAAAAAGACAATTTTTCAAGATAACATCGTCCACAAAACATCGTCTAGTCTAACAACATCGTGATGTTCACAAGTTTACGTTTACGTTTACTTTCAGTATTATGTCAGCAGAGTCCATTTCCGCTTCAATGGTAGTCTACCAGCTGCTGCCCTTCCATGGCCGACAAACTTGACCCTGTTGCTCAGGCGTGTAATGCTCTTATCTGTTCTGGTAATTTTGGCTCAACGGTTTTTAGCGAGAACTCACCCAATTCCTGGAACAGGAACAGCTACAGGTTTGTCCCGCCAGTCCACGCAAGCTTAGTGAGACTTGATGCATCCTCCTGTGCTTCTATTAGGCTCATATAAAATCTACTATCCACCAATTAACTTCAATGTGTTGGGATAAGTACGCCCAAATATTCCAGGCTGCTGATTCAGAACTAACAGTTTTACATATGATAGATGTATTACAGGTGCCCCTGGAACCTCACTCTCCCGGAATGAAGAAAACTGTCTGGCCAACTGCGTCAATCGGTTCATAGATGCCAGTATCCACCTGAGGAATGAAATTCAAAACAAAAGAGATGTACAGTGATATTATCCTAGATATCTTCAGTGTCAAGTACCTGTTTAATGTTTCTCAAATGAATCATGCAACCCTACAACAAGGATATGCTCAGTGCCTCCCTCTGCCCAACAAGTATACTAAACCAGCTGGAAAGAAGAAACAGAAGGCGTCCAGGACTTCGCGCTTGCGCCGCAACTTCAATGGAATGTCGATGGCTGTCGGACTGTCGGGAACAGTATCCAGAGTGCCATTCTCATGGTACTTGGTCATTGCTTCATCCTTCTCATGCCAAAGATCACGCAGCCAGATATCAAATTCTTCTTTCTCTTCCGCGGGGATATCGACTTCAACTGCGTCCTGCGCGGCCACGTCTGAATTTGACAAACTCGTGGATAAGTCTCCTATAGGTACGTCGCCACAGACGTCAAACAGCCGCAGGTGCATATGGATGACGGGAGGGGCAACATCGTTGAAAAAAATTGAGCGTAGGGTATAATAACTCTGGCCGTAGCCCATTAAAGGAATACCTAAACTAGCCGTGAGCGATAGGCGCCGAACCGGATTTCTGAAACTTGCCGGGGTAAACAACAGTCAGGTCGAGCAATTTGAGGTCCGGGATGCGAGGTGCAAGCGATCGTAGACTGTGATGCAGGCCCGTGGAACGAGGGAGAAGTATGTTCTTCATGTCGGGCTATCTATGGTGTTAAGCACCCTCTTGTGATTCCAAAGGAAGTAGAGCATACAATACCCATTTTATCTGCGAACTTCTTACTCACGGGCCTAGTATCCCTACTCACCAAAGTGCCCTCGGGATATAGCAAGAAACAAAATGGTCTGTCCTCTTTCCTTGCCTCCTTGCCCAGAGACGCCAGCTGGGAGGCAAGCTGAACTCTATCAGCAGCCCATGATCTTGCCAGAAAGA
>Ga0157366_1000440_pt1 | contig 19019 bp, 27 predicted proteins | sample AttbisABBM1_FD_113149 | JGI IMG/M metagenome (GOLD analysis project Ga0157366, IMG submission 113149) | Fungus gardens microbial communities from leaf cutter ant in Botucatu, State of São Paulo, Brazil - Atta bisphaerica ABBM1 | ecosystem: Host-associated > Fungi > Mycelium > Unclassified ...
ATATATACAAAGTCCTCATGGTCTGTGCTACTAATAATTAACCTTACTCTTATATCCATGCTCCTTTCTCATGTTTGCCTCAAGGCCACCATGTTGTATACATGTGCTCTGACATCATCTTCCAGATCCTTCTACCACATTCTAGGCCTATGACATCACATCATGTGACATGTCATGTGACTGCGATGTCATGTACCTCTTCATCGTCACTAAAAAGAAAAAGAAAAAGAAATTCAAAAGAAAAGAAATCAAGAAAAATAGATAAAAGAAAAAGAAAAATGTTAGTGTCCAAAGTGTTCCATAACAGTGAAGTCCAAACAGTTTTTAATAGTGATGGTTTCGACAAGTTAGCCAGTTGTTTACACTGGCATGCTTATTGTAGTCTTCCTTCTAATAGAAATGGAGAGATAATTAGTGGAGAGAGTTAGCTTAGTTTGTGATCTTTGGGCAAGGGCGGAGTTAGGGAGATCGGCCCATTGGGATGGGTTGTGACAAGTTGAGAGCATGATCATCTGGCTCCTGAGTTGCCAAGAAACACAAAAAATTGGATACTAAACTCATTCTTTGCTACGAACCTTTTGTGCACAGTTTCTCGAGCACTCCATGTGAAAAATACATGCAAAAACTGAGAATGTAAAAATATCGGTAACTCTGCTTACATATGCAAAGTGTCCACAGTCGGGATCCTGAAATACTTTCGAGGTTAAACCTCAGTTCTCACTGCTTGCTTTCTTTGCACCATGTCATCCCCTCAGCCAGAGGAACATCGTGGCAACCACTTAGGTGACAATGACGATGCCATGAGAGGCACTGGTGAGGAGGACGAAGGCGAAGGTGATGAGATCATGCCCAATGTGACAGATGATAGTTCGGAGGAAGGAGAGGAGGACGAAGAGGAGGCCCGCAGAATCAGGGAGGGCTTTATCGTTGATGAAGATGACGAAGAGGAGGACGAAGAGGAGGAGCGTCAAAGACGGCGAAAGAAACGCAAGAAGCACCACCGCAGACGTGAGTTTCCCTTTGTGCTTAAATTTTCTCGGCTGAAAATACAGCAGGCGAAGAGGAGGAAGAGGAATTGGAAGAGGATGACTTGGAATTGTTGGCTGAAAATACAGGAGGATCATTCAAAAAAAACCGTCTCACACGGTTAAGACGTGGACGTGTCTCTGACTCACCTCCCACTACATCTTCTCGACGGCGAGCTGTCGTCGAATCGTCGGATGAGGAAATAGACAACGACGGCACCCTCCCACAAGTACAGGATATCCAGAAGATATGGGATGATGAACGAGGAAGGGACGACGACGAAGAGTATGGGGATATGGATTTAGATGACTTTATTGAGTATGATGAAGAGAGTGGTACCATGGATGAGGTATCTCGTGCGGAGCGTAGACGAGAACAACAAGAGCTACAACGGCGGAAGCGTGCGTCTGGCAGTCGGACAGAGCTTGCAGGCATCGATGCCAAGTATGTTGAACTTGATGTTTCTCTCAGCCTCGCCTCACCAGTTTTATCAGTGCCTGGGACGAAATTCACGACGTTTTTGGGGATGGTCATGACTATGATTGGGCATTGGCTGGGGACGACGAACATGACCAAGAAGAAGAACGGTACAAACAAGACACGAAATACCAAGATGTATGCGACGTCCTCTTACCTTTGCACTTGCTGAGCATTTCCTTCCTAGGTATTTGAACCGTCAGAAATCCGTAAACGCATGTTGACGGACGATGATGATCTTGTTCGTGTACAGGATATTCCCGAACGTATGCAACTCGCCACTTCTTCCCTTTCACTCAATACTACCCTTTCAACTCATACTGCCATGACTGAGGCCGACTTGGATGGTGCAGCCATGTGGGTCACCCAACGAATATCTCTCCGTAAAACTCGAGAATTTTTTGGGGCCGATGGTCAGTTCCAGCATTTGAAGGGTGCTCTTGTCATGGCTGTCACATTCGCATTGCGCTACTTATTTGTGGAGGAGTTTGAGGTACCTCATATTTGGGCTCACAAGCGGGACTACCTTTGCCACTTTGACATAACCGATATCAGCACCCGCAAAGAACTTCTTTCCCTTAATGAGCTGTGGCGTATCTATACTTTGGGACAGAAGTATCGGTCTCTCCTTGAACGTAAACGTTCCTTGGGGATGCTTTACGAGCGTTTGCAAATTCAAGATGAATATTACGAGAGTGAGATTCTGCCCAAAGTAGACGGAGTTGAGCTCGTGGCAGATGCAACGGAATGGCTTCTGTTGAAGTATAAGGAGAAGAAGAATGATGTTGCAGAGACTCATTTGCAGGATGATGAGGAGATTGGTATCAGAAAACCGAAAATGCCAAGCCGTATCTCCGCGTATGAGATCGCGAAGAAGGGTTTGGTATCAAAATTAGCTGAAGTGAGTCTTAATATCTCTCTTTCTACCTTTGCCTCATTTCGACTAGGGATTCGGGATGGAACCACGTCAAATAGTCGCGAATTTCATAGCTCCAGAACGTGTGTACTTTGTCCAAGATCAAGAATTGAACCCCTCTTCATACGCCGAACAATTCGCGGACCCCGATCCGATGAAAGCTCAGACACCGGAGGAGCTGCTTGGTCGTGCTCGATTGATACTGTCAACGGAATTGGGTAAAGATCCACTGCTTAGAAATTACGTCCGCAAACTTTTCAAGGATGAGGCGCAAGTCACTGTGGAACCCACAGAACGAGGTGTCATCAAGATCGATCAAAATCATCCCTACAACGTATGTTAACCTTCGATTCGCTTTGATTCCGCTTATTCTTGGTCAGAATTTCAAATATCTGCTTCGTAAACCCATCCGTGAAATGCTTGAGAGTGCACAGTTCCTGCATATTCTAGCGGCAGAAGCAGAACATCTCGTGACAGTTATGATTTTTCTTCCTCATGAATCAAAATCAGATCTTGAGCAGAAACTAAACACTGCATTCAGCTCTGACAGCTTCAGTGAAGCTGCAAGAGCGTGGAATATTGAGCGAAGTCGTGTTACCCAGGACGTAATCGAGCAGCATTTTGTACCTCTGGGATCGAAGTGGGTGAGAGAGTATCTCCGAGAAGAGGTGGAGGATTTCCTCTCCCAGAGTTGTGCTGCTAAGCTGCGAAAGGTTTGTTCACTCTCCCTGTAAATTCACGGGCTGATACACGTCCAACAGCGTATCAACGTAGGCCCTTATACCACACCTGCTATGAAGGGCAATATCTCTTCCGTCCTTTCTATCTCGTGGGGCAAGGGTGATCCCCAAAAGGATGCTGTTTCTATGGTCTATCTTGATGCGGCTGGCCGGATGCGGGAGCACACCAAAATTGACAATCTCTATGATCCTGACAACCTTGATGAATTTATTGATCTGCTCAAGCGTCGCGATCCAGGTGTAATTGTCATTGGAGGTTTCAGTATGACTACCCTGAAACTCATCCAGCGGGTGAAGGAGGTTCTTCAGGGCAAGCACGTTCAAGTGCAAGGTGAGGGAGGGAACTGGCTGCAGACATTCGACATACCCGTCATATACATCAATGATGATGTGGCTCGTATTTATCAGCACAGCCACCGTGCAGCTGAAGAGTTCGGTAGTCTCTCATCAAACGCAAAATATTGCGTTGGCCTTGCTCGCTATGTCCAGAGTCCTCTCAATGAATTTGTAGCTTTGGGTCCAGACATCACAGCAATAACTTTCGAAGAGGACGATCAGCACCTTGTGAGTTAACATCTTTGAATCGCTCCCTAGCTTTGCCAATGCGAGATTACAGGTTCCAGTCGAGAAGCTTTTAACTGTCTTTGAGCGTGCTCTTGTTGATGTCACCAACAAAGTCGGTGTTGATATCAACCGCGCTGTGACTGATGGTTATTACCAGCATCTACTTCCATTTGTCTGTGGTTTGGGGCCACGGAAAGCACAAGCTCTTATCAAGAAGATCAGTGCCCTCGTATGTTCCACTCCGTATCCCATCTGATATTCGCTTACTCGCGCTGGAGGGCGGGACTCTTGTCAATCGTGATCAATTCATCAAAGGAAATCTACTCACCACCAAGATCTTTCTCAATGCTTCTGCATTCTTACGAATTTCTCGCGAAGGCAATGAGATTCGCACCTTGAAAAATCGCCGCGATGACGATGATGCCCCCGATCCTCTTGATGATACTCGAGTTCATCCCGAAGATTATGAGTTTGCTCGGAAGATGGCCACAGACGCTCTGGAGCTTGACGAAGAAGATATTCATGATGAGCATCCATCCCACGTTGTCACTCTCCTCATGAATGATCCAGACAATGAGAAAAAGTTGATGGAACTTAACCTCGACGAGTTTGCTATCAGCCTCTACCAGGCTAATTACGACCAGAAGCGGCATACTCTTAATGTTATTCGGGAAGAACTGCTCAAGCCGTTCGCAGAGCAACGTGAGACATTCGTTTTACCACAAGACATGGAAATCATCACTATGCTCAGTGGAGAGACTGAACGGACATTGCGGCACGGTCTAATGGTCTCTGCTGTCGTGTACCGTACTGCACGGAACATGGCATTCGTGCGCCTTGATTCAGGTGTAGAAGGAATCATCCAAGCCAAGACCCTTTCCCCTGATGGCAACATACAGATCGAGAACTTCATGCGGAAGGGGCAGACCATCTCTGGTATTATCATCCACCGGGCCATGCAACTTGACAAGGGCCAATTTTTTGTGGAACTCTCCTGTCAAAGACAACTTCTGGAAGAACGAGATGACGAGATTCGTAAGATCAGGCCCGACATTTACTATGACGTCATGCGAGAGGCCAAGGATAGAGATATGTTAAACCGAAAGAAGAGGGCGGAATCAGATCAAAGCCGTCGAGTCATTAAACACCCAAATTTCCACAATTTCAAAGCTAGTCAAGCTGAAGCATTTCTGGAAAAACAACAACGCGGAGACGTTGTCATCCGACCCTCGTCTAAGGGTATTGATCATCTGGCCGTGACCTGGAAGGTGGACGACAAGTTATATCAGCATATCGGTATGATGGTCAGATTCTCATCAATTTCATCGCTATGAACAACTGTCTCTAGATGTCATTGATTCTAATGCCGATCCCAATGACCAAACCACTGGTCAGCTCATCGTGGACACATCGTATACTTATTCTGACCTTGATGAACTGATCGTTAATCATGTGCAAGCAAAGGCTCGTCGTGTCGAAGAGTTGATGGCCCACGAGAAATTCAAACAAGGTCCCGAAGATGAACTGCGTTAGTGCTTTGCTGTTCCTTACTCCGTAGTTCCTGATCATGTTGTAGACCTCTTCCTAAAGAACTCCCTCGCTGCTAACCCAGCGAAGAGTATGTATGGATTCACATTGAACCGCAAGAAGCCTGGCCACTTCAATCTTTGCTTCCTAGCTAACAAAAGTTCTACTGTTCAGACTTGGGTCTGTGTTCGAAATACTCAATGAAATTCTAAAGTTGATCCCCTTTCGACTCCTCTTCTCAGCCAGTTCGTGTTAACCCCGAGGCTTATTACTTACTTGAAACACCCGCCGCTGGCGTTCCGGAGTTGTGCGATGCCTTCAAAGTCAGGTAAGGAAATGTTGCATCTTGCTACATGCACAAATGAATTTGTCTTTCAGACACCTACACGAATCTCAGGTCAATTCATTAGGGAACAAGACTCCTTTCCAAGGGGCACGTACTCCAGGGAGACCAGGTGGCGCGACTCCCGGTCATGCCTCAACTCGGCAAGTCGGTCGCACACCAAATCCTTATGGTGCACAGACTCCCTACGGCGCAGGACGGTCTGGTCCTCCTCCTGGGCCCCCTTATGGTGCTCCTATCCCACAAACCTATGGTTACCAAACCCCTTCCCATCACCCACCTCCGGAGTACTTAAATTCACGATTTGCGGTTACGGCCGGTATTCACCCTGATCGTGTTCAAATGATACATAACCCAAGCAAAGGTCCAAGTCAAGGGTGGGGCGGGGCCTGGAGCTGATATCTATAACGAAAGCGCTTTCTTTACTTTTCCCTTGTTTGTATCAGCGTTTGGATTAGGGAAATGTGTACCATATATAGAATCAGGACCTAATATGCGTTTTCATTATTGCTTTCTTACACAGTTGACCTTTCAAGCGATAAAAGAGAGCCGAAACGACTGGCTGATAATCTATGTATATGGAGAAGAAATTACCCTTTACATGACAGGTCTGATATCATGTACAAAAACCGTCTTGGTTGATTCACCATGCCACCCCCGGTTACTACTTGCACTGACGAGGAAACGACACCCTGGGTCAACGACTATTGCACGAATGAAACCAGCCACACAAGCGCATATGAGAGAAACTCACGCATCTGGGAAATATATCCTCCATGATGCCCGGGGATGATCTTGAATTGTACCCCACCCCTAGACCTACCAGATTCAAGCTCTTTTGCCTCCGCAACGTTCCAAAGCCGTAGATTATCAAATGAAGCACTGTTGGTTCATAAAATGAGCATGCAATAAATACCACGAGCAGCGATACGAGAGATTCATTATAGTCAGAGGTCATGTCTCGACAAGTTACATAAAAGACCCGAGAATTGGAAGTCAATCAGAAAAGTCAAGAGACTAACCAAGCTAGATGACGGGAATCCGGAAAAGCAACCACGCAAGAGACAACTCCGGAGCTGGCTGGGTTCCGAAGAGTTTTGAGAAGGCGAGGGGTGTTAGAAGGCCCTGACCGCCCAAGGAGTCGTGCATCCCAAACATCAACCGTCCCATTCCGCCTGCCAGCATAAATCTGGCTACCATTAGCCGACCAACACGCCTGTATTGTGAAAGACGAGTGTATTAGAACTTGAATTCGCTCATCAAGAGCGAATCATTACCGAAAGACACCAAGGGGGTGTTTTCTCATTGAGACAAAGTCGACCGACACCTTTTCCTGGTGTATATGTTCTCCTGTCCCAAAGTATAACCTGTCCATCAATCGAAGCTGTTAACAGCAGATCTGGTGAAAATGTTGCATAGTTTATCGGGTCAAGAAGAGGAGGTGCATTCCTGGGTGGCGTTACTGTTACGAAGGAACGTGATGCAGTTGGGAGAACCGGTTGTGAGAAATCCTGCCGACCAGGCATAGCGATCTTACTCTCGAGAAGTGTTTGTTCAGGTTTAGGATGTTCTTCTACCAGGTTCATATTCTCATCTCCATCATCTCCATCGAAAAGGGGATCAAATGAGGCGTCCGATTTTGTATCCGAGTCGGTCGCCCGAGGCAAATTCTCCGCACTCTCTAGCTTCACACTAGAGTCATCGGGTAAGGAGATATCGTTAGTGAGAGCATCCGAAGTCGATGCATTGATTGAATCTAGCATAGTACTTTGTCTTGATTCGAGATGATTCTGGGTTTCTTGCAGGGAATTGCTGGATCGCGGCTCGCACGGCTCAGTACGAGCCAGTCCGGGAGTCCCAGAGTCAGAGAACCCGGAATTCTGTGGCCGAATGGCAATAGCAGTCATCTGGGCGCCGTGTGCAGTGAAGTTACGGACGCCCTGGCCAGTGTTCAGATCCCATTGCTGAGGGAATCACGCCAAATTAGCTTCTCAGGAAGCCGACAAAAACAGGGTGCTCACAATTGCTTGACCATCCCAACCCGCACTGAAGAAAGATTTTTCATCATAGTCGATTGCAAGTGCTGAAATCGGGCCCCTATGACCGTTCATGACATGACAGAGGCGACCGGGATCATGTCGTACAGTGAAAAGATTAATATGCCCTGTCTGGATAGAGTTGAAACGATGAAATCAAACACATCCTGGAAGATTCGCTCACATCTGAGCCTCCAAGTGCCCAAAGAGCATCAGAGTGCATGGTCAAACTGTACACTGGTGCTACACCAAGGTCATCATCTGCTATCGCCCCGTTCATCTTCTTTGAATCAGGCGCTGCAGTATTCTCCCACCAACAGTATAAATGACCAGCTTTCATGAGGCCCTCAACGACACCAGAATGATGTCTTTGAGGTGCAGAAAGAAAGGTCTTGCCATTGAGGGCGGTGAATATATCGTAATCACGTATATAACCATCGTCGGCGCCAGTGAGGACATGAGCCATGCATGCCGAAGAAGCAAGAGAATGTACAGGAACCGGATGAGGCAATGCACATACTGCCTCAGCAGTGAACGACCTCGGTTGAGGAAGCTTCGGGTCCAAAGGATAACGAAGGGCCTGACGTCGCCTCGTAGCTGGAGATGGCGAACGTTTGAGCTGGGAAGCTAAGAGACGGAACTCTCAGCCGAGATGGAACCAGACTCTGAGCAAACCCTCACGTGTAATAATATGTTGTGCAGAGGACTTCTTCACATTGTTATGAGAAACACTGGCTTGACCAGTCGTAGGTTTTGTGACAGCCGGATGGGGTAGAGGGACTTGTGCTGCTGAAACATCTACGTTGATTGAGATCCTCTCGTTCCCGAATTCTTCCTCTTCTTCCTCTTCCTCTTCTTCTTCCTCTTCTTCCTCCTCCTCCTCCTCCTCATCCTCATCGTCGTTTTCATCCTCCTCCCCTTCTGAGGATTCCTGAAATTGATATTTATGGGTTCCGATAGGCGGGTGAAAGGAATTCTCGAGTACGTACATACCTCGTCGCTGTCCTCCGTTTCATCTTCTTGTGGGCCAATTAAAACATTTTCGTCTTCGTCATAATCTCCTTCTGATTCCAAATCTTCGAGACCATCCTCTTCGGAGTCGCTCGTCATGATAGTTGTGTTTACCGCATACCACCACCATTCGATACGACTAACTTAAGCGGGCCGGTTGATCCGCTACTCCCATTTCTCCTTGCCGCTTCCTCACACCATGGTCCTTGCCGACCTAGGGCGCAAGCTTAATGCGGCACTGTCGTCACTAAACAGGACACCGGTATTGGATGAGAAGGTAACCCGCATATGTCTGGTGGTTGGCGTTCTGATCCCGAATCATACAGGCCCTCGATGTGATGCTCAAAGAAATAACAGCTGCTCTGCTTGGATCAGATGTAAATGTCAGGCTTGTCGCATCCTTGCAAAAAAAGGTGAAACAGAAAGTGAAAGCATTACTAGAACAGAATGCCGGTGATAAAAGTAAAGAGATGAATCGGAAACACCTCATTCAGAAAGTAATGGTCCTCAAATCCCACTTTTCGGCTTCTAGCTTACGAATTGCAATTGATAAGGTAGTATTCGATGAACTTGTTTCCCTTGTCGATCCAGGTGTTGAGCCCTATAAACCCAAGAAGGGTCAACCCAATGTCATCATGCTTGTTGGACTCCAGGTAGGTATGCCACTATATTGCCCTCTAGCGTCGTCTCAAATATCTCCGGAAAAGGGTAATGGGAAAACAACGACCTGCACGAAACTCGCTGTTCATTACCAGAAACGTGGTTTCAAGTCTGCCATAGTTTGCGCAGACACTTTCCGCGCTGGCGCATTCGACCAGACCCGTCAATCAGCAACAAAGGCAAAAGTCGCTTACTTTGGCTCTTACACGGAAACAGACCCTGTATCCATTGCTGCCCAAGGTGTTGCCAAGTTCAAGAAGGAGCGATTTGAAATTATCATTGTTGATACTTCAGGGCGACATAAGCAGGAGTCCGAACTGTTCCAAGAGATGGTGCAAATCGGTGATGCTGTAAAGCCTAATATGACAGTGTTGGTCTTGGATGCCAGTATTGGACAAGCTGCGGAAGCACAGAGCAGGGCGTTTAAGGAAAGTGCGAATTTCGGTGCTATCGTCGTAACGAAGATGGATGGCCATGCAAAAGGAGGAGGTGCAATTTCTGCGTACGTCACATACATCTTGAAGTACCAGGCTCATCAATCATTAACGAATATACAGCGTTGCAGCGACTCAAACGCCCATCATTTTCCTGGGTGTCGGGGAGCACCTTCATGATCTCGACCGCTTCTCTCCACAACCATTCATTTCTAAACTCCTAGGCCTTGGAGACATGCAAGGTTTGATGGAACATATGCAGGATCTAGCAACTCAAAATCCCGACAAGCAGAAAGAAATGGCTAAGAAGCTTGAGGAGGGCAAATTGAGCATTCGTGACTGGCGCGAACAAATCCAAAACGTCATGAACATGTGTGTGTCCTTATACTGAAATCCCCTCGAGGTTTTTGACTAATCTTGAATATCCAGGGGACCAATCAGTAAAATCGCCTCGATGATCCCTGGGCTACCACAAGAACTCCTACAGGGTTCTGATGAAGAAGGTTCACAAAGAATGAAACGCATGATTTATATTACAGACAGCATGACGGCCGCTGAACTTGATTCTGACGGATCACCCTTTATGGAGTATGGAAAAGATGGAAAGCCTATCGGACTCACATGGAGAGTTACTCGCGTGGCACGGGGAAGCGGAACGTGTGTCCGCGAAGTTGAAGAACTGCTCTGTCAATATCGCATGATGGCCAACATGGCAAAGCAAGCTGGTGGCAAGAACGGCTGGTAAGCTTGCACGCGATCTTCAACCGATAGTGCAGTTTCATTATTGTTGCAGGCTCCAGGCCATGCAAAAAATGCAGCAAGCAGCTGGTGGCAAAGGCCGTGGCCTGAATGGAATGCCCACACCTGCCCAAATTCAGGCACTTCAGCGGTCAATGCCTCCTGGAATGCTGCAACAAATGCAGCGGCAGCTCAGGAATGGTGGTAATATGCAAGAGATGATGAAAGCCATGATGCAAGGACAGGGTGGTGATCAACTGGATGTAGAAGAGATGCAGCGTACGTTTATCAGCCCTCATTGACAACTCAACTCCTGAGCTTATTGATATCAGGCATGATGGCTCAAATGGGTGGTGGACGAGGTGGACTTGGGAACTTGGGCGGCATGCCAGGTATCGCAGACATGATGAAAATGATGGGAATGGGCGGGGGACGATAAAAAAACCATTATTGTGAAAACCACTATCAGAACTGATATGTAGAGTTTTCATGCAGAGTAAGCGTGCGTGTAAGATATATACAAACCTCCATAAGTGCAATACCGAAGACTGCCCACTGAAACCCTATCACACCACCATATAGAGATAGAGTTATCAATCCTGCTGCCTCCATCGTTTCTTGATGTTCGAGGCGGCTGATACATTACCGAATATGAAGCTGGAAGTATGCTTATCAGAACCCGTCGTCTTGGATACAAACGTCGTCCCTGCGAACATAATCTACGTTGTCGTCCTAATGAGCCAGGAGAAAGCATCGCTACCAAGAGAACCGACATACTGCCCAGAATCCCCATACTCCAATAATAAAGGAAACAATGAACATAGCCAAAGAAAGTGAACCAACTGACGTTGTGTTCCACGACAAAAACGCAGATAGACTAGCAGCAGTGGTAAGGGGTCCGAGAAGAGGCTGATACGGCTGAGTTGATGGTTGGCCCAGGGGCATTGACTGAGGGGGAGAGGGGATCTGCGTTGAGAGATATGGAAGCATCACCAATCTAGAATTCAAAAGATGGGTTCGGGCACCTACATTTAACACAAGAGCCAGAGCAATTGCAAACAGCCAGATGCCGAAATGTAGAGCAAGAAAGGATTCAAAAGCAGTGAGCGAGCTTCGATATCCCCAGGCTTGTTCCGAGATGAAGAGCAAGAAGCGAGGAAAAAAGACCAGACATGAAGCCAACACCAGTAGTCTGTGGAACAGATAGGTAAATTCGACTCAGAATCAGCTCGGTTGAAAAAAAGAATTACAGAGCAGCTGAAGCCCAAGACCATGCTGCGAGTGTATCTGTTGTTGAAGAGGGCCTGTTGGGAGAGATTTGCCGCTGCGCTGGTTGGCTGAGTTGGTGAAGAGGATAGTCGGACATGGTTGGAAACTGAGGTGAATCCTTGGATGTGACTAGCGCAGCAACGTCGAATGACGGACCATTTATTTGAGCTAAACCTGTAAACTTACTGAGGGTGGTTTCTGGTGTATTTCCTCTAGGTAGTCGACTCTACGTGGGTCGGAATGTGAACTTTCTAGGACAACAGCTATGGCTGATGCACTTGCTCACAATGATTCCATGACATTTCACTTCATTAACCTGTAGCTCGTGTTAGTGTCGATTCTCTGACCTTCCGTAAATTCAAAATTCACCAATTCCGTATATCATTTTCTATGCAACGTCTGTTTCACCCACCTGCTACGACTGCTGTTGGTTCTGAACATCTATTGCTAACTCACACAAAGTAAGCGGTTGTAATACCTCTATTCCTTCAGTAAGTACACATAAACAAACGGCCGACACTCAATTTCTACGAACACAAATGACAAGCACCAGCCGTAATGGGAAAGGGAGATACAAAGATGCGGGGAATGAGAGATACAACAACATCAATCATCACAATGAAAAGCACGAAAGATGGCATGAGGATCAAAAGAGGGGACGAGCCATAAAGCCCAAAGCAAAAGATGAGTCGATTTGAGGCACTGATTATTGAGGCTGTTGGGCAGCATAATCCTGAAGAACTTTCAGGGCCTCCTTAACCTTACCTTCCAATGCCTCTGGGGACTGTACCAATTGGACAAGCACCTCGGAATCCATCTCAAGTAACATGCCAGTAATCTTCCCGGAAAGGTCACCCTGAGTGCTATAGGAAGATACTCAATGCAGCAAGGTAAGTTGAAAGTAAAGAAACTCACGGAAAAATCTTCATGTAGATAAGTTCACCAAGCACTTGTTTCTGCTCCGCAGAAGGTATCGCAGCCAATTGTTCCGCCGTAATAATGGGAGTTTGTTCAGAAGAAACGGGTACCACAGCAGCGGGAGCAGTAGGTTCATCAGCCGGAGCTCCTTGAGGGCGAACATGAGGCTTTCTATGGCCGGGCTGAGAAGCGCGACTAGCAGGAACAGGAACCTCTGTTGAAGCAGTGCGCCCGGGGATGGGTGCACCTTGAGGACCGGGTCGAGGAGCGACGACATTGGGAGGTCCGTTTGCACGTGGAATAGGGGCATTCGGGAGAGTCGGCGATGAACCCGGACCACGAGGAATGGGGGCACGGGGAGCTCCACGCGAGTAACCTGACATACCGTAAGGTTGAAGGGTACCTTGGGGGTAAAGACCAGCCATAGGTGACGACATAGCAGCAATCGATCCATTTGGGGGGTAACGACGAGGCATCATGTTAGACTGGCTGTAAGACATAATGCGATTTGCAGGGTATCCAGGTCCAGGAGGATAGTAAACTGGACTGTTCAGGTAGCCGCCCGGAATACCCGCGGCAGCAGCCTGCTGCATCCTGATCTGATTACGCTGGGCAATTTGACTCTCGAGCTGTTGTCTGCGAACCTCACGACGCTGTGCGAGCGAAACGTACAAAGGCTTGCTTCCAATCATCTTGTTGTTCATCTCGGCGACAGCCTTGGTAGCCTCATCAGGGGAGGAGAAACACACAAATCCAAAACCCTTGGATATGCCTTTTTCATCACGCATAACCTTGCAACTGGTGATGGTCCCGAAAGGCTCAAACTCAACACGAAGTTTCTCGTCATCAAAGTCATCCTCTAAATTCTTGATGTAGAGATTGACTCCTTGATATTTGGACAGTTTTTCGAGTTTGGCTTGCTCATAAGATTGACGAAGCTCCTCCTCACGCTCAGCCTTCTTCTGCGCGCGAGTTACGAAGAGCTTCTTGCCGTAAAATTCAGTGTCATGGAGCTCATCAATAGCCCTTTGAGCCTCCTCATGACTTTCGTAATTGACAAACCCGAAACCCTTGCTCCTCCCCTCTTCGTTTTCGGCAACAATCAAGGAGGTGATTTTGCCCATCTTAGCAAAATGTTCGGCAAGTTTCTCGTGAGTAACCTCAGCATCCAGATTCTTGACATAAAGGTTGGTAAATTGTGCCCTCATTTCGTCGAGTTTAGACTGGCGCTCCTAATCAAGTCACATGAGTACACTATCAGCTTAAATAGCGCTGCGCAAACCTTGCGAGAAATATGGTACCCTACAAAAACCTTTTTATCGTTAAGCAGCATTCCATCAACCGACTTGATAGCATTATCGGCAGCATCGGAACGTTCAAAATGCACGAAACCGTAGCCCTTGGAGCGACCATGCTCATCGGTAGCGACTTTGCAGGATAGGACGTTGCCGAAAGCCGCAAAGGTATCATGCAGAGCCTGTATGTTGATCAGATACACATATACTCGGGTCAAATGGCATAAAACAAACTTTGTTGTCGATACCATCATCCAAATTTTTGATAAAAATATTGCCCTGGCCAGTTTTACGAAGAGCAGGGTCACGCTGAGACCACATGATCCGGCTGAGATAAGGCGAAGATGTCAAAACATACTAAGAACTAAGAACTTTATTTGCGCACATACCATGCACGGTTCTTGATCAGCGAATAATTGAGCTGCTCAAGAGCTCGTTCACCTGAATACCGAATACGAATGAGTAACTGATCTCGACATTGATCAAAACCAAAATTCACCATCGGCAGCATTGAGGTAGTTGATATATGCATACCCGAGGGAACGGCGAGTGACTGCATCACGGCAAACACGAATGCTGTAGAATTAGGACTAATTCAGAATTTGATTCACTCCATCAGAAGAGGAAGGATAAACCTGGCAACAGGACCGATCATGTTGAAGATTTCAAAAAGCATAGCCTCGGTGACGGTAGGGTCAAGCTCGCCAACATAAAGGGAAGCAGAAGGAGCAGACGATTGAGGAGCAGGAGGATTGTAAGGAGCCGCGACTGGCGCAGCAGCAGGAATGGCAGGCTCGGCGACTTGGACGGATTCAGGCTGCTGGACAACAGGAGAAGACATTTTTTTAGTGGAAATTGAGGGGTCGTTACTGTTTTGTGTCTTTTTTCTGCGACTTGGTAAACCGATCCCGGTGTCAGATGGACGGTAGGTGAAAATGAGGCACACGCACACAAGAAGAGATAACAACACAACCGCTTGACTTTAAGTTTTTTATAAGTTTTTATGTCTGGTTTTGGCTTTGGCAGTCATCAGCGTCGACAATGACGACGGGGAGAACGAGTCGAACCTTTAATGAGATGGTTGGTTAGAAGAAACTGTCACTCGCTTGCTCATTTTTGATCATGAGACTTCAAACTCCGCTGAGCGCAGTTAGACGAATATGATCGGTTTCTGGGCCATACCTTCTGGCGAATATGAAAACAAATATAAAGAGAACAATCCCTACCAAGTCATTTACAAATACTCGTTTAGTGGTTCAGGATCCCGTCTCGGCAGGCCCTTATTGTTCGGAAGAGGTCTGGCCTGTAATACATGAAGAGAAGAGAACCTTCCGTGTATTTGACTGTACTCCTATATTTTCTGCTCAGCTTAGGAACAGGTTAAAATGTGAGGCAGCCAGCTCCTGATGGGCGGCCAAACGGGGGTAAGTGATCTCATTAGACCACATTCGTCTGTGATATACTATATTCTGTGTGTTTTGGATTCCAGTAACTGTCTTCCTGTACACTTGAAACATTACCACAACACTACCACTTGAATCATTTTGTGAAACATCAGATGGGACTACGAAACAAAAAACCGTCTTTTCAGGCATATATATACAACTTCCCACGTGTGATCTACAGTGGTGAACGCTGAACGTTTACGGTCTCAAAACTCCGTTATACCGGCAGCTGGTGATTGATACTGATTTACATCGTTCACTTTCACTCTTGCTTTGCCCATCTCAGCCCTGTAACACTAGTCTAAGTTGTGGTAGAACGTCCGGTGACTACGTATGTTTTTATCATTCAATGTTGGGATAGATTCCCTCCTTCAAGTATGATCTATTCGGGATCTAATCGACTCGAATGAATGGGGTACCACTGCCTTGGCAGCCCATCATCAACCGGAATGCCGAGTTCGTTTATAAGCTCCTGTCGAGAGTTAGCAACACCATACCACTGACTCACACCTCAAACTCCTTATAGGAGGGATCAATGCCGGTTTGGCGGAAGGAGATGCAATCAGAAGCATGGGTCCTATTAGAAGCTGAGAAATTACACAGAGGAGCATACAAACAACTCAAAGTGAGAGAGACTTGGACGAGAATGGTTCACCACACTAAAGATACATTATACAATCCTTCATCCTCGCGTGAAATATGCTTTTGCGCCATGTGTGGCTAGCTCTGCTTTGGCCTGAACAGATCAAAATCAGTCAGACTGGTCACGCACAGGGCCACTCTCAGAAGGTGCGGTGATAATACTGACCTTTTCCATTGTGTGCCCCGCGGCGTTATGGTGGTTGTATATCTTGAAAACGGATAATTGTCAGAGAATCATGCTCTTTGGAGCAATGGAATAATTCAATCAGAGCGAACTTACCTGGACAAAATAGATCGCGTTCCCTACGCCCTGGATCGTCCAACCAACAGTGGCTACAGTACCAAGGATAGCGGCAACCCAGTGATGGCCGATATACATGCGGATAGTCTGGATCAATCCAGCTGAACCAGTACTAGAGCGCAAATGCGGAGGAGGATAAGAGCCTTCGGCCTCGGACTTTGAATGATAAGTGCACACCTAGGTATACCAATGATCCTGGTGGCAAGGATGAGAAGGGGTTAGGTTAGAAGAATGCAGAGGGAGTACTCACATGTAACCACTGAAGAGAAGATGAAACCCTCCGAAGAAGAAGTACAAGTCTGAGCAAAGAGATTGAATCACAATTGCGGGTTCTAGTCGGCTGGCTTACAGAAGTAAAGGGCTTGCTCCTGTGATCAATCCGAGTCAGCATAAGGTCTCGGCTTCGCGAATATGTTTTGCTCGCCTTCATATAACCATTATAGATGGGTCTGAGACTTGACATGAAACAAGGCCAAGTGGAGAAGGAAGATTGCACGTACCGGTACCAGAGGAGGAAGGATAAGGCTCCAATGATGAAGATATAGCTGAATTGACTTAATTAGAGCTTGGACCGACAGGGAATGTTGATGAAACAATATACCCTATGCTGGCGCCCAGGTCACTGCCACCGTCTTTGGTGTCAGAGAAAAAGACGAAAAGGCATGCAACCATGTTCAAAATCAGTGTACCCAGGAGCACCAGCCATAGCTGATATATTCGTGCAATAAGCGGCCGCGAAGCCTCTGGTATCTCGTCCTGAACAGAGTGAAAGATGAGGGGATAGACTAAAGAATGGTAAGCGATATGGATGTGCAATGGGAAAAGCACAAACAAGGGGGCCAGTTGTTTCTGCCGTGCTTGCGTATATGTTCAGATTTCGAGTCAAGCTCAGCCTCTCTGCGCTGCAGGTCAGCCTCTCTGCGTTGCAGATCCTCGAGTCGGGTAGAATAAGGGGGATCATCGAAAGGGTTGGTATCTAGCGAGTGAGACGAAGCAAAGGGGTTTTCGATGTGGTTGCCTGAGTAATGGGTCTAACTAAGCACGGAATGAAGATGGACAGCGTGCGGGGAACATACTCATGGTTTCGTCGTCTGACGGTCGACACAAGGGCAGTGGAGCAGAATCGCCGGTGTTCGCCGGTATTTGTGGCGGCCAAACAAAGAGGGATTCTCGGACTGATGTGTGACGGACTGATGTGTGACACCGCTATTCGGCTTGGCAGCTGGGTATAAAGGCTTGAGATTTGCTAACGCGTGTCTAACAGGAACTTCATTTGTTCATCCTTCTCGTCTTCCGACTCTAAGTGAGTGCTTTTTTCCTCGTGCTCTTCCTTCATTTCTCATTTCTGCCCATCAGCCTTCTTTCCTTTATATACACATACGTACTCCCCTGCTTTCCTTCCCCAACTGTCCTTTGAGCTAGCTCTCTACCTGTGTCCACCATGTTCAATATCCTCTCTCTATCTGTCCTTGCCCTTGCTGCCTCCTGTGTCTCTGCTCTTGCTTTCCCTCGTGCTCCCGATGCTTCTCACTGGGATTCTTCCCTTGAGGTGCGTTGCTTATGACTCAGCAAAAAATTAATTCTCTATTGTTCTCTGTAGGACTATGCAGTGTACCATGAGCGTTATCTTGCCATTGGGTGTGAAAACAAGCATTCCGATGTCAGTTTCTTCAACCGATGCTGCCATCCTCTCGCCGTAGGCTATCTCATTCCTTCCTATTTATGTCGCTCTCATCGCCAACTGAACAGAGCGGATCTCAGCCTGATCCTTCTTGCGGAATATCTGCCGCTACCAGGCTCACTAACAGTGACTCGGGTTATGTTTCTGGTGGCTTGTACGTGAGGTTTCCGATATCCCAGGAACACAAGTATTAACTCCTTGGGCCAGTGCCACTTTCTTCTACCAGAATGGCAATGCCGGCGCCTGCGGTCAATACCACAGTGACAACGATTTGATTGCTGCCATGGGTAACCTTGATCGATTTTTTTGTCTGTTCATTCCCTCATTTCTCACGCGATAGATGTTGACCGATACGGAGATACGGGCCGAAAATCTGGTCTCTGCGGTAAACGTGTCCAAATTACCAATACCAAGAATGGAAAGGTACTAGAATCCTTTGTATCATCTGAATTTTTGACCATAACGTTCTTTTCACAGTCCGTCACCGTCACCGTTGCTGATGCTTGCCCTACTTGCCAAAATGGGAATTCCATCGACCTCTCTCGTGGTGCTTTCACAAAGATTGCTACAGAGAGTGAAGGCGAGGTCCCCAGTGAGTTTCTTCTTGTTGGAAGCCGGGGGTCCAGTTTACTGATGTTCGATTTAAAGTTAAATGGAAATATGTCTAAATTTTTCAACTATAGATTTCGTGCTTCATCAATTCTTTCTATCTTGGGCTGGTTCCCTGTGTGATGTCGATGAGTGACAAATTCGTAGCGGTTGTTTCGAGGCTATCGGCACCGGGTGACGGTAGAATTCTCCCAGTGAGACCTCGGGTTTTCCGGAGAGCATTCAAGTTGGTGTTGCTCTGGTTGTATCAATTATGTTTTGGATACTCTGCCACACCTATCAAACTATGTTGTACAAATTTGTTGGGTGACAATCACAAGAATTGAGTAACCACAGTTCGGACTCAGGGAATGGCGCCCTCACCATCAGTAAATTAATATTAATGGG
>Ga0157366_1000441_pt1 | contig 19007 bp, 21 predicted proteins | sample AttbisABBM1_FD_113149 | JGI IMG/M metagenome (GOLD analysis project Ga0157366, IMG submission 113149) | Fungus gardens microbial communities from leaf cutter ant in Botucatu, State of São Paulo, Brazil - Atta bisphaerica ABBM1 | ecosystem: Host-associated > Fungi > Mycelium > Unclassified ...
CAGTTCTATTTTCTTTTATATTTATTTTCTTATTTGGGACTTAGAGTTAGGGTTAGTGTGTAATGTCAGATGCAGTCACAGGTCACATGGTCACATAACACAGAGAAGGTTATAGAAGGTTCTGGAACAGATAATATCTTATAGCATAGTATTACAAACTTAAGACCTTAGAGTTGGTCAAAAGAATGAACCTTGTATTAGGGTTAACACAAGAGAACTTGATAGAGAACTCTGTACAGGATTGTCTACCTTATATACCAAAACCTCATGGTCCATGCTAACTACTTCTAGCCTATGCTAAACAGCCATGTGTTTTACACATTGTTGTCAAGATTGCAAGAAGTGGACTTAGCTTTTCTTATTTTCTTTTCTTATTTTTATTTTCCTTTATTCTATTTTTAAAACTAGTGTTAGGATTAGAGTGACAGGATCATGCTGTCACACAGCAGGTCACATCAGATAATATGGTCACAAGTCACATGATACATGGAAAGATGTAGAACATTCTGGAAGAGATGAGGTTATATAATATATAATACACATGTTAACCTTAAGGCATATACATAGTCATTTAGAGTAGGCTAGAAATAGCTCACACAGACCATTAGATATTAGTATATAAGGTAGACAGTCTTGTACAGAGTTCTCTATCAAGTTCTCTTGTGTTAACCCAATACAAGGTTCTTTTACTTGACCAACTCTAAGGTCTTGTAATTGTAACAATTGTATGACATTATCCTTCTAGAACCTTCTACATCTTTCCATGTGTCTCATGATTTGTGACCATATCATCTGATATAACCATGTGATCTTGTCACTCTAACCCTAATCCTAAGTTCTAAAAATAGAAAAATAGAAAATAAATCAAAAGGAAAATTAAAATAGAAAAGAAAAGGAAAATAAATTAAGTCCACTGCTTTCATCTTTGACATATGGGTATAGTATGTTGGCCTTATAGAGAGCACATGAACTTTAGAATAGGTTAGTTGTAGTGTATGCACAGACCATGATCTGTTAATAGTACTCAGTCTGATACTAAAGGACTGTATTTCATACCTATTATTATATATACTAGTTACTTTAGTTAGCTTATGTTAACTTGAGCAAGCTCACCTCAGTCTAATACTAAAGTATGTAGATAGCTGAGGTTCATTGCTCTGGATCAGAGTCCCTTGGTAAGTGATGGATCCATGAGGACATAAACTATATAGTTAATGGTCCAAGCATTGGTAAAAACTGGGTTGTGGACCAAGTGTTGTTCAGCAGTTTATTAGATTGTTAACCAGATATAATTGAACAGGTTTGTTCTAAGGAGGTTAAGTTCAAATAAGAAATAGAGGCAATTTATTGCCTCTACAGTGTTGTACCTCAGTCAACAAATAATAATTTGTTGTCATGTACTTTGGAATAATCAAGAAATTGCAAGAACTCATAGTATAGGAAAAATAAGTATGTGTTGTAACTTATGTTAATGTGTTAATGAACTGGCAGTATTGAAACTTGGTAGATTTTAGATATCTCCAAACCTCTGAGCTTGATTTCTGAAAAGTCCAATCATCATTCTTAATATCTTGGAAAACCAACACCACTTATAATGATCAGTGTCTTCTGTGGTCATGCCAGTCCATTTCAGTTGATATTTCACTTGTTGTCCCTCAGACCTGCTGACCTTGGTCTCATCTTGCTTTGAGCACTCAACTGTAGGCAACATAATGATATCCAAGGATGAATAAGTTTTCAGAGGTGGAGGAGATGATTTCAACCAGGGAAAAAATAGAAATTTACAAAAAAATAACAACACTGTTTTTCTAGCCCATCCCATCTCTCTCAGTGTCGGGTCGCCACACGTAAAAGTCAATCATAAATTAAATATCATAATATGGCATTGTCTGCACAAAACCATAACATAACCAATCATTTTAACACCACCAACCACTACCACAGGCAAGGAAGAAAGGGCATATGAATAACAAAATACACATATCGCATACACCAAAAAAAAATATGAGTCGAGTCTTGCCAAGCACGATTATCATCCCTTCATCATCATCAAGCGAGCGTATATATAAATAAGACCCAAACCACCAACAAGAGAGAGAGAGAGAGAATGGGAATGGGAATGGAATATCCTCCCTTCTCATTCCGATCTCACCTTCCAAAACACAGCAGCAGCGGTAACAACCAATACAACCATCGCTCCCGCAGTCTGAAAATTCACGGCCACATTCTTATGATCATCATGAGTAGTCCCCACAATCTCCGAAAAACGAAAAAGCGAACTCACCGGAGGCGGTCGTTTCGTATGAACGCTCTCACTCGTGGTTGTTGTTGTTACCGTCAACTCTGTCACCCTGATATCGTCGCAATCCTTCGTCTTTTGCGTCAGGGATCTACCACCAGGAATCCTGATCCGAATCGGCCGTCCAGGAACCTTTTTCCCTTCCTCGACCTCTTCCTCACTCGCAAATTGTGACGAAGAATAGGATGATCCTGTGTCATCATACGACGACAGCAAGGGATAGTGTTCTTTTTGATGAGCGTGGACGCGGAGAGGATAATGAGAAAGGGGGTACGCACGAGTCGTTGCCGCCATCCCTTGTTCCTCAACGAGCGTCGTAGAAGGGCTCTCAGTGACTTTAACCGCATCCACGACCCCACTAGTCCCTCCACCCTCAGTGGCGACCTCTGGAACATCACTCTCGCTCCCACTCAACGCATCATCCACATCTTCAGTCTCGCCCTCCCTCTCTCGCAGAGTACCAGCCGCTCTCGCTCTCGCTCCACCCACAGCTGTGACACTCAGACTGCCCCTCTTCTTCCTCCTTCTCCTCCTCGCGGCTCTTGCACTCTCTCCAGAATCTGAACTCTGACTTCTCGGACTCGGAGGTGTTACGAGGCCACTACCTCTGTGGACAAGCTCTCCATTGCCCACGCCAACAGCGGCAACGGTTCCTAGGCCAGCCAACTGGAGCTCTCTCAACTCTTTCTGTACCTTTGCCATCTCCTGCTTGTGGAGACTCGACTCTTTGACGAGTGTGGCCGTCGTGGTATTTTGCAAGTGAGACATCCTTTCAAGAGAGGTATCGATGTTGATGATGCGTGAATCCCAGTCTTCTGTCGTTCGACGGATATGTTCACGTTCATCGCTCCATTCGTCGCGAACTCGGTTCCACTGAGAAGAGATGTTAGTGAAAAAGGATTGAAAGTCTTGTTCGACTGCGGGTGGTTGGTGCTTGGCCTCCTGGACCGCTTTCTCGAGCTCGCCGACCTTGGCCTCCAAAAATCGAATTGTATCCTGTGCGGCGGCATGCTGGCTCTCCATAGCACTGGTCAGCTGGGTCATGACAGAGACCTGCATGCTGAGCTGGAGGAACTGCTCCATCATGGAGAGGTCATTTATGGGGGATGAAGGGGAACGGTGAGAGGCGGGAGCGAGGAGAGTGCCTGAACGGTTACGGGGCGAAATAGTGGAAGAAGGGGAGTCTTTGGGAACGTCAGCATCGGCTCGTAAATCAAAAGAAGGTTCGGGGGTTCTGGGTCTTCCGACGTTGAGATCCTCCTGTTTTCTGATGGCTTCTCTGTGGGAATCTTGAGAGGCCTCGCGCTCACGTTCAGGGTCGATGGGATCTGCTCTGTCACGATCAGCGCCGCCGAGCTCGTCAACTTGATCGTTGTCAACGGCGGCTAGTTGTTCCTCGTCCTCCTCTTCGACACACTCGAGCTCATGGGGTATGATGGTTGCCAGACTGCGTCTATCGTCGTCATCGTCGTCGTCATCGTCATCGATGTCATCCACATCATCGACCTCGTCCAACATACGTATATGTTGAATGTCGTCGTCGTCGTCATGGTCGAAGCCACCCCTTGGTTCGAGGAGAGGGTCCTGGTCGTCGTCTTGGGGGAGGGAGATTTCCTGTTGACGGGACTGGAGGAGCTGGCGAAGGTCGTGAAGGTCTCTCTTGATACATTCTTGGTCTGCGACAGCGGTCTCGAGGACACGGACCTTGTTGGCGTATTCTGCGAGAGAGGACTGGGCATTGTGGACTTGAGACTGGAGGTGAACAAGGAGAGGTTGGTCTGGAGAGTTGCGGGTGGGACGAGCTGGAGGAAGCGAGAGGGTATAGTTTTGGGGCTGATAGAAACAAGGTCAGGCAGGGAAAAGGAACAGGAATATGACCAAGACACACGATGTTTCCTGCAAAGACCTGATGCATTTCTGCCATGGAGGAGGTGAGTGAGTGCAGCTCTGAGCCAGTTTCGCGGCTCTTTTGGAGTTCGCCCTGGAGGCGGGTGAGGATGTGTTCAAACGACAGGCCAGACTTTCCTGGAGGACGCATACTAGCGCCCATACCGCCCATGCCTGCGAGACCCTGGCCTGCAGGGCGTCGCTGGGCCAAGTGGAACTGGGAGCCTGGGAGGGCATTGGGGAGGGGCTGCTGGGCGTAGTGCTGGTGTTGCTGCTGAGCATAGTGCTGCTGAGCATGGTGCTGCTGGACATGGTGTTGCTGTTGCTGTTGCTGTTGCTGTTGATGTTGTTGATGTTGTTGATGTTGTTGCTGCTGTTGCTGTTGCTGCTGCTGCTGCTGCTGCTGCTGGTGATGCTCTGCACGGGCTGCGATCTGGGCGTCTTGCTCAGAAAACACACACACCGCACGCGCAGCAACCTTATGGTGGATAATCGTCTTATTGTCTTCGCCGACAATGTCAATGCCAAATTCCTGTAGATACATGATAAACAAAAATGAAAAAGATAGGGAAATGGCTAACGTACGACGATGTCGTCGCTTTTGAGGGGATAGGGCTCGGACTCGACGCCCTCAGGACTGAGTCGCTCACCGTTGATAAAGGTGCCGTTGCTGGACTTGACGTCGCGGATGTAAATCTGTTTCTGTAGTCAGCAAATACAGAACTGACGATGGCTGTCTGGCTTCAACCTTGTGTGCTTCCTCCCACACCTCCGCATGCTGCCGACTCAGTACCTTGGAGTCAAAAAACCCATTCCTTTCCCCCGGCGCGGTCTTTGGATTTGTCTGTCGTCCAATCTTCACCCGCTGGCCGCCAGCCAGCGATATATGTTTCGGTTCAAACGAGTGATTCAGCGGGTACAGATACAGCGCTGGTGGCATCTTGCCTAACCCTAACCCTCTCCGTCTGTCTGCACCACTTACTCTCCATCTCACGTGCTTTCACACGGGTCACATGGACCCCCGCGACGACTTCGGGCAAACGATAAAGTCAGCCCAGCACAAGTCGATCCTTTAGGTGTATGTCTGTTCTGTTTGCGGCACCTCATCGGCTTATGCTTGCATCCTTATCTATCCGTTGCCGTTGTATTTATGGCTTTGGTCATTTAACCGCCATCAGAACACACCGTGCCCTCAACTGAAATCGAGCGGTAGAAACAACTCCGAAGTTGACGCTATGCTTTATCTCAACTTCCGCCACCTCGTTTTACCGTTAAACCTAAATAACAGAGTGCCTGCCTCACTCCAGTCCATGTGCCCATACTCGACTTTAAAAACCCCCCAAGGTGTCATAGAATTGACTCTGAATTCCAGATCATGCATTCCCTGTCGCTGTCAAGTATTCTCGCTGCTACCATCGTCTCTGCTTTTGCTTTACCCACTACAGTGCATACAGTGCATACCTTCGCCGGTGAGAAAACTGGGAGATTGATCGTCAAGCTAAAACCTGGTGTGGCGAGGACCAACGTGCTCGCACACGTAGGGGACAATGTTACAATCACACATGAATGGGATCTCATTAATGGATTTGCCGGTCATCTTGATGATGAGGCTCTGAATGCGTTACAAGCTAATCCTGATGTCCTGAGCATAACTGAAGACGGAATCGTGTATGCTCAGGTCACCCAGTAGGAAGATCATAGGTATTTTATGTGAAGAGAATGTTGATGTAATCCCCCTGCAGAACTAATGCACCTTGGGGTCTTTCTCGACTGAGTGCGATGAATAAACTCATTAATCAAAATACTAGGTATATATTTATATACATGACCCGTGATTAGTCAGTCTAATCACATTTCTCCAAGCTTACTTAATTTCACATACACCTACGACGCTAACCCTGGAGCAGGAGCCGACATTTATATCCTTGGTGAGTGTACCTTTTTCACAAATACAGGATCAGTGCTGCTTGATGGACGAATTCACCATTTTAGACACCGGTGAGGATTGTCGCCGTCCAACTGATTGCATTCAAATGAGAACTCTTCCATCTCCCTCACACAGGTATTTACACCCAGCATGTGAGTGAATGATCCATCACAGTATTTTGTATCTCATGTCCTTTTTTGATAGTCAGAATTCGGTGGACGTGCCAAGTGGGGTGCCACCTTTGGAGGATTCGCGTATGTGCTCTCTCTCTTCTGAGACATTGTCTGAGACATTGGTGATTCATGATCGGTTGTCCTATAGTGATGTGGATGGGAATGGTCATGGAACACACTGCGCGTACGTGTTTTTTCTTGTACCAAAAATATCCACTCTCATGAATGTTATTCAGCGGTATCGCCGGAGGTAGCCAGTACGGAGTTGCAAAAACAGCCAACTTGATTGCAGTTAAAGTTCTTTCTGACGATGGGTAAGAGGTTCTTGTGTTTATCAGGCGATCGCAGTCATAATCTATTGACTTTATATGACATAGTGGGGGTGCAGCAGCTGATATGTAAGTATCTAAAATTATCCTGAAAACTCTCACACAACTATTTTAGTGTGTCTGGTATGAACTGGGTGGCGCAGCAATTCGCAGCGACAGGACGTCCTTCCATAGCATCTTTGTCACTCGCTGGATTGCCGTCAACACCTCTTGATGACGGTGTAACTGCAGTAAGTATTTTGACTCTCTCTCCATTTCCATTTGCCATTCCAAAAAGATATTGACACTTGGAAAATTCTTTGAAAAATAGCTTACCGAGGCTGGTGTCCATGTCACCGTTGCAGCTGGGAACAATGGAAACGATGCATGCGGAATGTCTCCTGCTCGTTCAGCTTCCGCCATCACAGTCGGTGCAGCGACTATCCTTGACTCTCGATCGTCATGGTCCAATTTTGGTTCTTGTGTGGATATCTTTGCACCTGGTTCCGATATCATTAGTTCATGGATTGGGAGTACGACGGCGACTAATGACATTTCTGGAACTTCGATGGTGAGGAATTTATTTTTTCAATCGATAACTTGTATATGCTGATTCATTTATGGACCAGTCCACCCCTTATGTTGCTGGTATAATCGCGTACTTGATAAGTTCTCGTGGTAATATGACACCAGCGGCTATGGCTACCCTCCTCAACTCTGTCAGCCTTCAAGGCATTCTGGCTGGTATTTGTGGGTTGTCTTACGCGTCATAGGTACGGGTTTTCTGACCTCTTTTGTCTCCAGACTCAGGAACAGTTAATGTTTTGGCGCACAACGGTAACTAAATTGATATGCCCATTTTTGTAATCGTAATCGTAGAATGTTCATGAGAAAGGTCACGAGACCGTCACGTGTACATGTGACAAGACGTGTGTATTCAGCGTGTTGCGACTCATTTACCAGTTCGGCCGTGTTGTGACTCCTGGTATTTTTATTCTCACTATTTGACGGCTCTTGAATGGGCCTCTTTGAAAACATACGATACTATGTCGCGTCGTCCATACCCCCACACCGGCAGGAACAACTCGAATACGCATTATCTAAGAACGGAGCGACGAAAGCTGGCTCAATACTTGATGCTACGCATGTCATAAGTGACTCTCCGTGGCTTGAGGGCGCAAGTGAACTGGAAAACTTGAAGGAGGCCAGCAATAAGGAAAGTTCTAATGTACCTCATATTGTTTCTGTGAGTTTTGTGCTTTTGTGGTGTGAGAGGATGACCAACTGATGGGACTTGGGGGGTGGGTGAGGATGCTTGGGTTGATCGGACGTTAATTCTCGGAAAGATCCAACCGTAAGTTGTAGTATTAATGTTTAAACAAGCATTGAGCCCGACTTGTGGGGGGACGCCAGACCACAGTACTATTCTGTTGATCCTGCGATGGTTTTCTCGGGTGTTGTAGCTTGTGCAGCAGAGGTCCGTCTCTTTCCCTTCTCTGGTCACAACCTCTCACATCATTATATTGCAGCTCCAAGCACACGATCTTGAGGTACTTTCCGCAGGCATATCTGCACTCGGTGGCCAGTGGCGTGTTGCACTCACTAACGACGTAACACACCTTTTTTGCATCTCTCCTTCTTCTACCAAGTACGCTGTAGCACTCGCTCATCGCGAGGGTACAGGAATAAAAATCGTCTTACCACATTGGTTTGACGATTCAGTACGGTTGGGTATGCGGGGATTACCTGTCGAACCGTACGAGTGGCCAGATCCTCCGTTTCTAAAAGAGATCGGGGTGGACATGAAGAATTTGACACATGCAGGGCAGAATGATGATGATAAGGAAGGAAAGGAGAAGTGTCAAGAAGATGAAGGGAGATTGAAAGAAAAGGCGAAGAAAAATATGATGATCACCGCTAATCAATTCACCCCCTCAGTAACGAATATCCGGACGCCATTGCCAAAGGATGTGGACTTATTGCCTGTCAAACGTGGTGTGTTCGATCACAAGCAGATTCTTCTTAGTTGGACGTTGTCGCTATACGGTTCACGGAGAGAAGCTGTAGAGATGGGTATTAGAAGAGCCGGAGGATTGGTTTTGAGGTACCCTGGTGATCATGATGACGACTTGAGTACAGAGGAAAAGGAGAGGCGGCGGGATAAGAAAGAGGCAAGAGCTGTGAAAGAGTGCGACATTCTGATCACGAGATGGAGGAATGGCAAAGCGTATGGAAAGGTAAACAAAATCATTGACGTGCAATGGTCATTTCACAGTATCTAAATTGAACCCGGCAGGCGTTCAAGTTGCACAAGACGATTGGGACCATGGCGTGGCTATATCATGTTCAATCCTCGGGACTGACGCCAAGACCAATTGACCAGCTTTTGCATTATCCTATTCCCCGGAAATCGATTCCAAACTTCCTCCAACATGTATGTCCGCGGAATTTGTGATGGCATTGGCACTTATGCTATGTCTGCAGGAAATCACGGTTACGAACTATACCGGTGAAGCTCGCGAATACATCAAGCGTATCATCACTGCCATGGGTGCCAAATTCACTCCTATGATGACAGGTAAAAACACTGTTCTAATCGCTGCATAGTACGTTATTTGTTCCTATATTACATTTACTTATTTACTCATATTGTCAGCCTACATGGTCAGAAAACCGACAAAGCGCGCACGTGGTCATTACCCATTGTGAATCATACTTGGCTGGAAGATTGTTTCATCCAATGGCGACATCTCACCACTTCGACGGATAAATACATCACGTTTCCACCTGGAATGGATTTCAGCCGGTTACTCGGCGAGCGGGGAGTTGGTGTACGTGGAGTCGAGCTGTGTGACGAGGAAGAGACGAAGGAGGATGAGGGAAGCAGTGATGAAGAGATATACGGGGCGCATATCAAGATGGACGAGGAAGAAGATGAGGTTTTGAAGGACGTAGAAGAGGATATTGATATGATCAGCATGCCAGATACAGACCAACCTGGTCTGGATGTTGCGTTTGAGCATATTGACCCGGATAATAGGACATCAAATCTCCCAACGAATGCGGGATCATCGACGAAGCAGGGTGCTGTCGTCGTCTCTTCTTCCCCAAGAAAGCAAAGTACCAACAGTGCTGCAGGTTCCTCTGCGATACAGGTTTCGCCTCTCAAGTCGAGGTCGAAATCAGTGTCTCCGACGAAACGGCAGTTGATCGCTTCTGTTGCTGATGATGATGATGAAGAGAACGACAATGTAGAGCAACCTGAGCATTCTGAAAAAGAAAAGAGTCGGATTCGAAAACCAAATTCAGCGAGTCATACGCCACGAAAGTCAATTGCTATGGACGTCAGCATCGAGGAAGTGGTCACACCAGCAAGGAAATTGAAACCGAAGCCGAAGTCGATCAAGAAGAAGACACCATCTAAAAGACGATATTCAGTGGACTCGGAATTGACGGATGACACTACTAGTGAATTAAATAAGACTCCAGATTTCATTGCGAAGATCAGGGCAAGGGCTAATGGTGTGGAGGAGGATGATAGTCCGAAAAAGAAACGGAGGATCGACAACGAGAAGGAGAAGTCACCGAGGAAGAAGAACCCGGTCTCCAGAGTTGAATCAGATGAGGATGTAGAGAGAGAGCAGGTAGAGAAAGATGTCGACGGGTATGATGCGAGAGGGGGTCCACCTTTGTTAAAGCCGAAGAAAAAACTTGTACGTCGACTGACGAAAGAAGCCAGTCTCCAGTTGACGGAGCAGCGAGAGAAGGAGAAAGCAAAGGCAGGAGCAAGTAGTTCTACGGCCGAGTCAAAACGTCTCACCCGGCGAACCACTGGTAAACCACTACGAATGTCAACTTCCAGGGAGCCAACACCACATACTGAAAATGGTGCCGAGTCTGCGGTGTCCACCTCCAAGCAAAAGTCACCTAAGAAAGAGAAACTGGATGTACAAAAAGTAAGTTTGCTGGATGTTAAGAGAGGTGATGCCCGTACTCGTGTTAAAGCCAAATCCGCAAGCGCGAAAGCGAGAGAAATGTATTCGGAGGGTGAGGTCGAGGAATTCATGGTGGAGAAGACGCAAGATAAAGGGAAGAGGAAACAGAAAACAAGGGCGAAAAAGGGGGTAAGGGGGAAAAAAGGGACATCGTCGTCTGAACAAGAGAAGGAATCTGCGGTCGTGGAGAGCGAGAGCGAGGATGGGGACGAGGATGAGAAGAGGAATGTTTCGGGCAGCAAGACGTTACCTTCAAAGAAAAGTGTCCCTGATGCGGCTAAATTACCCTCTTCAATCAAGAAAGTGGCGACTAAGAACTTGTATAGAGGGCTCAGTAGGGCAGAGGAGGAGGAGGCGGTGCAAGGGGAGATACAAGGCGACGAAAATGAAGAGAGTCCAACAGAAGATGGTCAAGAGTTGCTCGCGAAAAAGAGCCCAAGACATGACTCTGTGAAAAATGTGGAGAGCATCCATGTCGAAGCTGACGAAGCTCCGTCCGCGTTCGTCTCTCGTCCGAGATCGAAACTGAAACTGAAGTCTGCTCTGACGAGATCATCGCCAATTTCTACTTCCCGCACGGACCTTAAGCACATTAATACCGACGGCAATAGTGAAGATTTGGATCAACTTCCAACAAGGCGAGGCGCTGCAACAAAAGCGGAGGCAAAGCTGAAGGAAATGATGCCCGATGCGTCGAAATACGAACAAGAAGCAAAGCAAGCGAGGAAGAGTGGTGGGTGGACTAGTTTGTGGGAGAAGGAATTGGAGAAGGAGAAAGGAAAGGTGACGAGCAAGAAGAGAAATTTGGATGTTGCAGAAGACGCGGAACAGGAAGGTCCGAGTAGGAAAAGGAGGAGGTCCCTTGGTGTAGTAGGAAAAATAAAGGAAGAAATTGAAGAGAACAGGAATCAGGCGGAGGCAGGTGCGAAGGAGGCGAAGAAGGGGAGGGCGTCGACGTCCGCACCAAAAGAGAATATGTTTCTGTTGACTACTCAGGTGGCACTCGCTTCTGATGTAGTTAAGGTGGGTTCTCCGTTAGTAAATTGGAACGTGGCGTAATGTGGCTTTGTTAAAGGCACTGGAGAAACTTGGTGTCATCATGTCTACTAAAGTTTCGCAGTGCACTCATCTTATCGCCCCAAGCTTGGTTCGAACGGAGAAGTTCTTGTGTGCGTTGGCGTTTGCTCCTGTTATTCTGCAAGAGGCGTGGGCCGTTAAATCGGTCCAGGTGAAACAGCTCTTACGTGCGTGTTGTACCTCTTTCATCTTACAAGTCTTAAGCCTTGTTAATGGCCTTTTATTTTCATTCAGCTGTCGGCGAGTTTCTCCTATATGACACTGTCGCTGAAACGAAATACCGCATGAAGCTCAGCGAAGCGCTTACGCGAGCGAAAGAGAACAAAGGGACGTTGTTAAGAAACAAGACGTTTTATGTTACTATGAAGACCAAAGTGGAATATAAGCTTTTGAAGAACGTCGTTACTGCTCATGGAGGCCAAGTAGGTTTTCACTTTCACATACCACCTGATGCTTTCTCATCGATGGACATTTTCATCTAGCTTTCACACCAACCACCGACTGTCCGTCTTCTTACTGGGCATGCTAATCGGCATGTTATCTCGTGTCCTGAGGATATTTCGATTTGGAGACCATTAGCAATGCAGGGTATACCAATCTTCACGCATGAGTTTTTGTTGACTGGGGTGTTGAGGCAGGAGCTAGAGTGGGATTCAAAGGACTTTAGGGTACAAGGGTCTTTGTGATCTAGGATTATGGACTCTGCTGTTAACTGTACATGGGTGTTTTGTTTTGTATGGAGAACTTCTACTTGTTATTGAGCTTCACTTTGTGAAAGTTGTTCATTCGGAATTCATGCAGTTAGGCAGATTGCCAGTGTCTCAAAATCCTGAATTTATACATAGTGCATGTTATAGACTGATTCAAGGACATTTGCCTTCTATTATGGATAACACTTACTCCTCTTCTGGCACAATCTAGGATTTGTTGCCTTGACTTCTATTATCCATCTCCCAGACCCTTGTCATTGTTCTTTTGGGAATTGGTTCCATCCTGTTTTTCCACTCCTGATCATTGTAAGGGGACCACCAAATCCAATGTCAACTCAAATATCCGAGCTCAGAAAATGCAGAGTTCATCACACAGTCCACACTGCCCTTCCCTGCAAACTCTGGTAACCACTCCTGTTCATGCCTTTGCCTCACCATGTCCTTAGTCACCATCAGATGTGTTCATCAGATGTGTTCCTTCCAATTCTGGACATAGTTCTCAATGTTTCTAAGTGTCTCTGACCACCTGGTGCAACCATTCTAGCTTTACATCAGCATTGTTCTGCCTGATTGTTATGGACTAGTAAAAGTACTTAGGGTAGCTGTTGCCTCCAGGAAACCTCATTCTATTCTTAGGTTTTCCTAGAGCTTGAAGCACCATCTCCATGCTTCTATCCTTAGTTGCCTTAACAATCATTGTTTTAGAAACTAGCACTAGTATTTAAGGCCAGTAGATACACTGTACTTTTTCCAGTCTGATAGTTGAATTTAAGTAATGCACTTCTTTTCTATCTTCTATTCTCTTCTTTCTATTTCTAATATTATGATCACATAATATATAGTTGATACAATATGCTAGTTGAAGCCAAGGTTGTCATCCACACCTAATTACCTCAAATTATAAATAAGTCATCACACTTGGTCTGCTCATAGATAAGCTTAGTCTATCCCTCTTCTGTATGACATATGTAAATTTTGACTTGAAGTGAAAAATATGCTTAATAGTATGTATCTATATCTCCAGAAAAATGTTCAAATAATAAATACTAGACTACTCACCTCCAGAAGATCCTAAGAAGACAAAATTGTTGTGGATATCACTAGCAGAATAACTCTGGATTGGGCATACTACTGTAGACTTACTTGGACACTCTAGTAATGCTATTAACAAAAGCATTACATATATATTTATTTACACCAACCTATTCTAAAACTATGACTAAGACCTTCTAACAGGTTCTATGATGTTCTATCTAAGCCATATAACTATATGACAGTAATAGGTATCATATATGACACAATATATAACATATGTCATGCTTCTATTATGCTCTCTTGGCTGAGTCTGAAATAAGAAAACTAAATTATAAAAGAAAAGAGAAAAAGAAAAAGAGATTATAAAAAACAAGAAAAATAGAAAACACCTAAGTTCACTCTTATAAATTCTGTTAAGTAAGACTTTACAAGAGAACCTAGCAAGAAGTCTCTGTTTTATTTTTTGTCTTACATAAGGTTTATACTAATGATAGACTAGCCTACTCTAAATACTATCTAGTTATTACCTAATCATAATCCACTCACTATCTAAATAAGTGTGAGAAATCTACTTATTACTAGTTGTTACTTAATTATGTTATCTAATTATTCTAGAGAGTTTTATATCATATTACTGCTATCATCTATCTATCAATTATATTAAACTATAGAATAATTATGCTTTGATAATTAAGAATAGTTGTCAGGTATAGTTTATATCATCCATAGGCTTACTTAGAGTTTGTACCAAGTATGGAAATTCATACAAGATATGCAGAGTTATAGACTTCCTAGAATAACCTTGGCTTCAGCTTATGTGTTGTGCCATCTGTCTGCTATGAGATCACAACTTCAGAAAAGAATTGGAGTCCAAGAAGTGTGAGTTCTAATAAAAGATGTATTGCTGTAGAATACTAAAGTTAATGTTCAATGATATTCAATTATTAGACTAGAAAATACAGTATATCCATTACTTCTTATATAAGAGAGAACTTAGAGGTTTCAGAGTATAGCCAAATGTTAGAATTGAAGATAGTAGACTTCATTTTCATTTATTTTCTTATTTTCAGACTTAGAATTAGGGGTTAGCATGATGTCACATAGAAGAACATAGAAGGTTCTGGAATAATGATATTATACAACATGTTCACCACATATTGATCTTATAGATTGTATATGGCCTTTAGAATAGGTTAGATAAGATTTCATACAGACTAACTAGCTAGTGTATATAAGATAGACACTTTGTACTTGGATCTCTCTCAAGTTCTCTTGTGTTAACTAATACAAGGTTTTTCTTTGACCTTAACACTTTGAGATTTAAGTCATAACATTAGAACTTAATCTCCCTTCTTGAGACTACCCAACTCAGGGCCTTCTCTTACTTATTCTCTCATTATCTTTGATCAAGAGCAACACTGTCCAAAGTCAAGAAGAATAGCCAGACCTTAGGCTTAAGGAGTATACTAACTAAGCAGGAGAAGCTTAGCTATTTGTTTTATATCAAAGCCCACTGATACTTAGCAGATATATCACTAAGTTGGATAAATTTTTGCATAGTAGCTCCATATTGCTGATCCACTTGTGATTAGTCCACATAGAAGAATAGTGAGAGCTCTTATAGCATTATCTAGAATAGACATTCTCTCTTTAGAGATATTCATGTATATTTTCATTAAAGCAGTAGTTAGTTGAATAGGTAGTTAGTAGATAGTGTGAGGCAGACAAGAAGAGTACTACTAACACTTACTGAGATAGAGTCCAGTTCAGAGTACAAATCTAAGAGAGAGACCAGTACTGGCTCCACCTTACCACTTTATACTTCTTTATCTCCTACCTTATCACTGCAATTATCATCACCTACACCTATCAACTCTCTTTCCCTTTATTACAATATATGTCAATATGACTCAATCAACTATAAGCAAATTATCTGGCAGCAACAGAAACAGCTTACAGCAATACAGGCATAAATCCAAGCACTGCTGGCAGAAGGAGTAGTAGAAGGAGCTGAGGCAATGGTTCTCTAATCCAATACTGGGTAAAATGTAGAAGTGGCCAAGCTACAAACATTCAATGGAGAAGCAAGCAAGGTTTCTGGTTTTTTGACAGTATGCAGACTCTACATTAGGATGGAGATAATAGAGGCAGCAGTGGAGGAATAGATGTAATAGATATTATTATATGTACAGGAGAGTTAGCAGATATCTAGAAGGAAAACATCTTGAAAGATATAGAGGCAGAAGCATTTGAATACACAATAATAGGAGAATTTTTGATCGGCTTAAAAAGAGTTTGACAGAGCAGATGATAAGATAATAAAAGTGGCAGAGATGAAGAAAGTGAAACAGAGAAGTAAAATGGTAGAAGAATTTGTACAAGAATTTAGAAGGGTAGCAAGAGGTAGTGAATATGAAGAGAGACCATTAGTAGAAGAGTTCAAGCAAGGCATGAATGGTGGGTGTAATTAGGCAAAAACTAATGAAATCAGAATGTCTCCCAGAAGTATTGAGCAGTAGTATGAATAAGCAACAAATCTGAATAGATATTGGAGGGAGAGTAGGTGAGAAGAAGAGAGGTTAAGGAGAAGGAGGGAGACAGGTTGAACACATTAGCAAATGCTAGTAAAGCATAAAGGCAACAACTGCCTCAGTCCCAGGTTTGGCCAAGATAGCAAGAGATATAGCAGGCACTAGTAGGGCCTGATCCAATGGAGAGAGTGGAAAGAATAAACACAGTCATGGTATACCCACAACAGCAAGCAGGATTTGTGCCTAGGTGTGATATATATACCATAGATATGGATTAAGAGAGAAACTGTTACAGTTGTAGAGATTTTGGTCATATTGCAAGAAATTGCAGAAATCAAGAAATAGTAGGACAAGGAAGAAGAATTGATTATGAGAACAATAGTAATTTAAATGGGGAAGAGAGTCTGGTAGTCCTCAACCAGACTCTAGTAGTAACAATAGGTTTGCAATGCTCAGTAGAGTAATAGAGAATATATTCTGCTATAACCTAGATAATAGGAGCATGCTAACAGAAGTAATGGTGAAGATTGGTCTTGAGAGGATTGATATGCAGAAAGAAGTGACAGTGGAGATGTTGTTGGATAGTGGTGCAATGGGGCTAGTTATGAGTTCAGAGTTTGCTAGAAAGCAGAGGATTAAGTTGAAGAAAATAGAAAGACTAATATATATAAGAAACATAGATAGTTCTTTCAATAAGAAGGGACCAATTGAGCATACAGTAGAAGTTAATATTTATTATCAAGGGCATAGAGAAAGGACAGAGAATGATGTGGTTGGTGATTAGAAATGGAGTGTGATTTTGGAAATACTGTGGCTTGCTTAACACAATCCTAAAATTGACTGGAGAATAGGAGAGGTGAAAATGATGAGGTATTCAGAAGAATGTGGAAAGTAGTGGAGACCAAAGCAGGGAAATTTGAGGTAGCAAAAACAAAAAGAAGAGAAGAAGAAAGAGGAATAGAAAAAGAAATGAGAAGAGAAGGAGTAAAAAAAAAGAAAAGAAGAAGACAAAACAAAAAGAGAAAGAATGATAGAGATAAAGAAAGTGGCAGAAGAATAGGAGATCTGGGATGAGGAAGTAGAAGTAGCAAAGTTTGAAGAAGAGAAAAAAAATTGGTTTCTCAAAGGTTTTACAAGTGGATCTATATTTTTGGAGAGAAAGCAAGTAACAGAATACCAATAAAGAAAGTGTGGGACCATGTGATAGTATCAGACATAGTTCACACTGGGAGATAAAAGTTCATAGGATTGGCTTAGAAATACATAGAGTGTGTAAAATCTGTATTTGGTAATGCAAAATTGTGGAATGACCTTAGCTTCAGCTTATGTGCTGTGCTGTCTGTCTGCCATATGGTTACAACTTCAGATGAGTGGATGAAGTCTGAGATGGAAGTGAGTGCTGATTGGTATGTCGCTGTTGAACACCAGAGATTGAGTTCAATAAGAATTATCTTCATTAATTATCAGACTAGCAAATTACAGTATAACTACTAGTCTTATATACAAGTAGGTAATATAGGAGATGCTTGGAGTTTCAGTGGTGAGATACTGACGGGAGTAAGGTAAGAGAACTCTGTTATAAAAGACCAAGTTAGATAGGAATATCTCCATCATGGAAAACTGGATATTCAGTAGATTTTTACATCACTGTTTGTTATAATATGGTAAAAGATGAAGCAGTAATATTCTTTATATATTCTTTAGGATTTTATATTGAATTTTACTTTGGATTTACTTTTTTTTTATTGATGATGATGATGATGAAGAGGCACGTGACACTGCAGTCACATGAAATGTCACATTATGTGATGTCATAAAAGCCTAGAATAGCCTAGAGCAGGCTAGAGCAGTCTAGATAGATGATATCAAGGAGCATGTTAACTGCATAGCTATCTTATAGTGTATACATAATATACTCATGGATGACACATGAACTTTAGGGTAGGGTTAATTATTAGTAGCATGGACCATCTGTAATTTATATAAATAGGATAGCAATCCAGTAAAAACTCCTTGTCGAGTTCTCTTGTGATCCCTATATCAATAGCCTACTAAGAGCTTTACTTGCTTGTGTGATTATTGGACTTTGTGTCTAGTGGTTGCCACAACACTGTTGCAGAGATATGTTGTGGAAAAGATAGCTGTTACAGAAGATAGGCTTGTATCATGGATGTTGAGGGAGCAGTATCACTGCAGGGATGTATTTTCCAGTAGGGTGAACTTGGCATATGACAAATAGAAGTAAAGAAAGGGTTTATACCAAGAAAGAGAAAGATGTATCCATTATCAAAGGAAGAGAGAGGGAAGGTGTATGAGTTCATTAAAGAATAATTGAAGAAAAGATATAATACAGACTTTCAAAGTTGCCTCAAATGGCACCAGTGTTTGTTATAGGAAAGAAAGATAGTAAGAAGTGTATGGTTTAGGACTAGAGGTATTTAAATGAGTGGACTATTAAGAATAATTATTCTTTGTCTCTTATTTCAGATATTGTAGAGAACATTAGTACAAAGAAAGTATGTACTAATTTAGATCTACAATGAGGTTATAATAATATACAAATGAAGGAGGGAGACAAGTAGAAGGTGGTGTTCATGACTCTAGAAGGGTTGTTTGAACCTACAGTTATGTTCTTTGGACTAACTAATTTTCTAGTGACATTCTAAATGATGATAAATAAGATCCTACAGGACTTGATCAAAACTGGGAAGTAGCAAGCTTCATTAACAATGTAATTGTGAGAATGAGAGAAGAGAAAGGACATGATGAGGTGGTAGAAGAAGTAGTGAAGAGGTTGGCAAAGAATGATTTATATGTAAAACCAAAAAAATACAAGTGGAAAGTTAGGAAAGTAGTATTTTTAGGAGTAGTGATTGGACTGGAAGAAATTAAGATAGAGAAGGAGAATATGAAGGAAGTGTTGGATTGGCTAACCCCAAAGGGAGTCAAGGATATACAGAAGTTTTTGGTTACTATTAGTGGTTCATTAAAGATTTTGCATCTATAGCCAGACCATTGCACAACCTAATAAAAAAAGATCAGAAGTGGGATTGGACAGAGAGACA
>Ga0157366_1000446_pt1 | contig 18916 bp, 17 predicted proteins | sample AttbisABBM1_FD_113149 | JGI IMG/M metagenome (GOLD analysis project Ga0157366, IMG submission 113149) | Fungus gardens microbial communities from leaf cutter ant in Botucatu, State of São Paulo, Brazil - Atta bisphaerica ABBM1 | ecosystem: Host-associated > Fungi > Mycelium > Unclassified ...
ACAATAAACTTAAATACTAAGAAAATGTCTATAAAAATAAAAGTAGAAGTAGTATAAGATTACTAGAGACTTTTCCACCTTCAGTGAGGTTACTGCTGCTGTCTAGCTCTATGATGTAACTGAATATGTGATCAAATTGATCCATGTAAGAGCAGAGATAGAGATCAGAGAGTAACTCCATTACAAAAGACAAAGTACTCATGGCATTTAGGCAAATGTAATCTGTTGCAAGAAATAATATTACTCAGAGTTTGGACTCTGATTGCTTATAAGTATAATTCACCAAGCTTAAGAAGAGTCTTTGTGTCACTGCTATGCTACAGTAGTATAGAAGAGCTTCTGTAAATAGTTCTCACATACAGAGTGAAAGAAATCAGAATTACATATTTATCATCACAAGGTGTCAGGTGATGACTGGCAAAGTCCCCAGAAGTGGACTCATGGTTAGTGGATGTCATCTCCATCCTTGGTTGATATAATATCTTCCTCAACTTCTTTAATACCTAAGACTATATAAGCTCCAATGTTAGAGCTGCCAATGCAAGTTGTGGCTGGTCTCAAATTCAATTCCTGGTGTGGTCATTATCTTATTGTAACACAAGCCTATCTGATACATATAGTCTTGAGATCGTAGGTGTGCTATGATGATACTAATGACCTTATGTCATGGACAAGCTAGCCAGGACTGATCATATGCCCGTCAGACAGGAAAAGTTTTTTTTCGGAGCTCACTGTATATCCAACATGTGGATTAATCACTCCAATTTGATTTGATGCAATGCCAAAGCGCTTTGGAACGTGGGTACAAGTGGCTACTTGTTCATCTAGGCTTAATCCAGCTACTATCTTTCCTGTCCCTCATTGGTTACGGATGTTCATCCAAGTCAATTTCCTGATTATGAGACTACATCCCACTCTTACACGCTCCCATAATTCAACTTGACTCCCCTCTCGGCGTTCGATCTCACCGCCAACCTCCTCTGGGGATCAAGGTCTCGCCACCAGCCTTGTCCGGACATGTAATCTGGCCACAAGCCTCGCCCAGGAAATTGAGTTCGCTCTCGCCACCAGCTTCGTCTGGGAATGTGGCCTCGGTCTCATCCCAAGCCTCATCTAGACATGTGAGCTCACTCCAGCCTCTCAACATAACAATTCACAGCGACAAGAAAGAGAAGGAAGGTTGTCCGATCCCAATGGAGAAGAGCAAAGTAGTGCCCCGAATCAACCCACTCAAGTTGGCGCGGCCAAGGGAGATCTTATCCGTTGTCTGGGGGAGACAGCCATGAAATGATGGAGGCAATCCCACGCACACGGAATGAAACACAGCAAGACGAACAAGACTTGTTGAGGAGAGCTCCAGGGTGCAATTTTTCGGGAGTGAACATTGGAAAAAATTTCGTGAGTCACCCTCCATCGGAAAGCTCAACCGTCGTTGAGTGCACAGTGTGTCATAGAAGGAAGACACAAGCCAACACAAGCCAAGCTGTAAGGGCACGAGAAATGTGCACGGATCACGAATCATGCTATTGCACCCTAGAATACCAGTGGCCGCTGCCACTTCATCCTCCTTCGAAATTTACACAAACATTTATTGCACAAGTCTGGTTATTGTATCTGCAGGAGACACGAGAGTATGAAGAAGATGAGACAAACCTCGATATTTTCCGTGGCAGCAGCACAACCACCGGCTGGCATCTGGCATGACTGCTTAGGCAGCGCTCTCCCGCTCAAATCAATCATATGACGAGGGGCGGAGCAGACTAGCAGTAGTCCGATGAAAAGAACGCATACCACAAATCAAACACTTCTAAGTGGATGACCCTGTGTCTTTTTAGCTGTTGAAGCAATATCGCTCTACGACATCGTCTGTCCACTCCACATTATTATGTGTTAGCCTTCCATGTGGCTACCTAAATAGGGATGCGCATGTAGAACAGTAGAGCCGAGTGCCCGGTTACTGCTAGTGTCACACTGCACGTTGCTGCTTCCAACATCAACCTCTTCCAAAATGACATCTGCAAGCCATGATGATTAAACCGCACCTTCTTTCGGTATCTCATGAAAAGGCCATATACTGCGAATCGATTATCCATACTTGAAAAACAATAGCCTGACATGTGTACTAGATTTATTTGTACCACATCACATTTTGTTACCACTCGGTTTGAATGCCATGAGCACCAGGCAGCGCCCAACTAGATAATTCACTTGATATACTGTCTATCTCTGGTGGTCTCAAGCTACAGAATATTGTTCAGGGAGCAACATTGTCTGAGTTTCTGGTGTAGCCCACAATGCGCAGCATGGCATCTCGATCATGGATGCGTTTCCCTCCATAATACAAGCCGAACGACGGACAATGGCGAGTGAAGGGCAAGACATCAAGGGAGAGAGACCATGTTGCTCCTGCTAGTCATGCTTGATATTGAATTTTAGTATTTCTGATCCAAGGAAGATTGAGCACAAACCTGAAGCAGCTTATAGGATCTCCTCTCATGTCTGCACTGAACAGATGTCCAATATGCATGGTAGAGTGTTCGAACAAAGCGATTCAATAGAAAAAAACGAGTCGGAACTTATAGCTTGGTAGTGTCACTCGACAGTGAAAAATTGAGTTGGAAGCGTTCAGGCCTCGGAGGTAAGCCGATCTACTGTCGGTTCAACTTCGTGGAAACCCTGATTAGACAGGAGGCAATCCAATACCCGACACCCCGTGCTAGTTGAGGTGTTCACCAGATTTTGTTTGAATCTCAGGAATTCGTCCAAAGGTCTGGATCAGGAAATTAGCAAACTCTAGTCATTTTCAGTCTGGCTGGGGTCACAGCAAATGAAAAACATTTGCTTCTTCCAACATATCGTCTTCTAGCCGCCTCGAGAGTTCCTTTACGATTATTCGCATGGCATCGAGAGAGATATAAACGCCTAGTCAGGAGAACGAAACCTCCAGTAACAGGTGGAATTAATCTCGGAAGCAGGTTGTTATCAGATGATTTTTCCAAGTCTTGATTTGTAAAGTTTTCCTTTGTGACGTACGGTGGATAGTCTCAGTGGGGCTGGACCTGTAGACGGATCAAAAATCCGATGTGGGTATATAATTAGACCTATGGTATAATACTGGTCAGAATATCTTTACAATTGGTTCGAGCTCATAAGATGGATCATCCATGTGCACCTCTTCAGGGTTGGTTTCTTCTGAAAGGAGATCGCCCAACATAACACCAAACTTGTCCCTGTGACCGTCACGAACTCTGACTGGGGAACATCCTTCGCGATATTTTCACTTCCGTCATGTAGGCGTTTCGCAGCCTCCCTGTAGAATGACGCAATGAGCCGGCAGTTGCCGTCTTCAGGCTTCATGTCATCTACGACGAAATGGCTTTTATTTTCCGTCATTTGGAAACCGGAGATTATTTACCATGGGCTGACCACGTTCATGAGCCCCACATTAATTGATTTCACTACATTTACGTCGAAAGCAGTATGATAGGCAGTTTATGCTATATTTGGCTTGTCCACCCAAGTCATGGACAAATATTAGCAGTTTCACTGCTTGCTCTTCGGTGATCCCACGTATGTCATCCATGATATAAATTATGGCATCCATCTCTTCCCCATGCCCATTTCACTGGTATGCTGCTCAAAACTCGTGTTCCCTCTCCTCCTGGAAACTCTAATCCACCCCTGCTCACACGAGGAGTCATCGCCGCTCTCGTCTTGTCAAGCTTCCTATGCTTTCTCGTGCTTGCCGCCATTCTTTTCTATATCTACATATGGAGACCCAGACAACGTCGTTCAAGACATCAAAGCAGGCGCGGAGGCCATGTCCATCTCAACCAACTCCATTGCACAAGGAGATACAGTTCGCGAGCTCGCGGCGACATCGCTGATCCTCAGGAAAAGGATAAACTTGACTCGGCGGTGGAACAGCCATTCACAGGTGTGGTTCTGGACATCGGACACGATCGTAATCAACCTGACGATGGCGAGAACAACGACACCAACGCTGTCCCTGACGCCACAAGCATCATCGGCGTCTGTGGCGGTCGTCGTGACAGCTCAAAGAGCGCAAGCAGTGGGCTTGAACGCTGGAAGAGGGGCCTTAGCACACTGTCCGGTTTGGCTGCCCTGGGACTCAACTTTCGGCATTCAGATGAGAAATCTCCGGTGTCAGACGAGGGTGGTGACCACGGAGGATGTAATGCTGGATTGGGAGTGCGTGTGAGTCGTTCCTTGGGCCGATTTGGCAGCAACGGCAAGGGTAAAGGACGCTCTTCCGGCTCACATGATCACTCACATGATACCGAATCATTGTCGGGACTAACCTCCTTGTCGTATGCTTCGAATATAGCAGCTTACGTACAGCCTCCCTCCTATGCTGCCTCCATTTCTCAGAAATCGCAGAAATCAGGCTCAGGATCAGCTGCATCTTCGCCGCCGCAGAGTCCCCCGAGCAACATCATCCGCTCACCGCACAGTCCGGATTTGGGTATCTCGTTGTCCCAAGATGTTCTGAAAATTCCTCCTATGTTGGTTGCTGAGCGCTCATCATCACAATCCATTCGACTCGATCGAGCCAGAATGTCTGGAATTCATATCTTGGGAATTGGCGGGAGTCTATCCGGCGTTGGTAGTCCCATCTCAACGCATATTGCTCTCCGTGGATTAAGCCCGAGGATCAGTAAATCGAGGATTTTGGACCGGGGAAAAGCAAAATCAAAGGGCAAAGCACGGGAAAGGAAAAAGGAACAGAAAGAGGGAGTGATGATGGAGAGAAAACGGAGAGGACTTCCCCGACTACCGAGTGAACAGCAAGCGAGTGGTAATACAGCTCAAGATACTTCATCGCTTGTCCCTCCTACCCCAATAGCCATGACTGGCTCTCCTATTCGCGCTCTTCCACCAATTCCTACATCTCAGCCGATGCCAGGCACTTTGAAACCTCAGCCTCAATCTCTGCTCCTTTCAACGCCACAACCCACGCCGTCCCAAGCAAAACCAAGAGAACCTCCCTCTTCGTCGTACTTGAGTGTTCCTGAGTCGTCATCATTCAAACTCAGTTTTGACCAGGATCCATGGGTTGCTGGTGCTCCCACTCCTTCGTCTTCACTACCATCCTCCAATAATAATAACGAAAGAAGGTTCAAACCCCACCCATCGCTAGGCAGTGTCGCGGGTCTTGGGTTTCCAAGGGGCATACAATCCTTCGCTGAAGCGGCCGCTCTAGCTGCCAATCTGACTACACGTGGAATTCTCGTTGAAGGACGCGGTGTTGGTTCGAGTGGTATTGGATCTGTTGGTGAACCTAGCGAAGATATCGCAAGAAGATTGTCTGCAGCTTCGAGAGTGCATTTTGAAGACGATCCCACCAGTTTGAATTCAGGAGAAGCAAAGTTTAGGTTGACGCTTCCTAGTGGTCAACAACCACTTCCTGCTGCGTCTGATCCATCATCCCCATCCTCAGCTGAATTGAACCAAAGCTCGAGTCGAACCTCCGAGCACGTCGGTACTGCTTCTTTCCTTGACCTAAGTTCTCAGTCCTCCTCACTCCAATCTCGACAACAATCTGAAGCGACTGGGGTGGAATTTACTACAGACATTGGCACGACCGCTGATACCCGTTACGAACCTGAATCCAGTCGTATCTGGTCTATGCAGCTCCCGGGGCGTCGTAGTATGGTTGCACCCCAGGATTTGAAGCCGGAGTGGAGTGACATAACTGTACACACATCTCATACTCGACCTGGATCTTCTTCATCTAACTCGGGTCATGGAAGTCTTCGTGCGCAATTATCCCCTGTCGTTCCTGCCCCTGCCACCGTTACTGATGTTGGGACGTCCGTGCCCTCATCAAATCGTCACATTTTCCCGTTCCCGCTTGCAATTCCTCCATCGCCATATATGCCCGAAGGGTTTACTGGTGTTGAACCCTCACCCTCATTAATGTCGGCTACTACCAGTATACCAGTTTTCAATCCTTCCCATCCTCCCCCTCTTCTTCCTTCCCAACGAGGCGATGAACAACAACTTCATGTACCGATCAACACGAGTGAAACCACAAGTAAAACTACAGAGACTTCCAGACAGATGATGCATGTCCTCAACGACAATAATGAACGTTGCGAAACCTCTCCACATCCCCACGAAATGGCAGTAAACTCCCCAACCGATAGCTTCCCTCACTCTATTTCTGAGGTCCATTTTCGAACGAGTGTTGGTGCCGATTCTGATGCCGATTTTGAAGCGGGACGATTGCAATATGCTCGTCATTATTCAGTCGTACACCGTCATCGCCATCGTCATCATCAACAACATCCGCCTTTACCTTCGATGCCTTTGACTCCTCAGAGGTTTAATCCTCAGCAGGAACAATCTCAATCTCAGTCACAGCAAGGTTCTGGCGGTAGTTCGATAGTTCAAAAGATATTTGGTGGTGGTAGTGGTGGTAGATAATTCAAATGGATGATAGTGTGTGGCCGTGGACGCCGCGTAATGGATTTCTGAAACCTCAGCTTTGCTTTTTGTTTTTGGTCATTCATTCTTTGTGTTCTATTATCAGTGCTTCATGTTCGTTTATATACCCCTTTCCTGGTAACAAAAAATTCGCTGCTTCCACTGTATATTACAATGCACACTCTAGAGCATCAGTCACCCTCAAAAAATGCTTCATGATTGATGAATGAACTGATTATTATCATTGAAAGCCATCCCAAAAATTACAGTTGCCTTTGAGAAGTACAATTACGATAATCCCGTAGTATCCTTTCTCAACCCAAAACTAACAAATCTCCTAAAATCAGAAAACACTTCTCTTTTAGTCTCGCCCATCATACCAGCACTATCAGGTGCATTCGTCGTCGCCACAGCTCCACTTGAGCCCTGTGTCGAAGCACTGAGGCTATGGAATAATCCTTCCGTAGCTGTTCCTGAACCGAGAGGGAGAATAACCCGACTCGCTGCAGGACTAATGAGGCCTCCTCCTGCGCTGCCACCACCAAATGCATAGCCTGTGAGTTGAGGATCCATATCTAGCGAAGATAAGAAAGATATGCTATCCAAATCTGTCTTAGTACTTGTTATCATTAAGAAACTGTCTTCAAGCTCTTGGTCCATCGCTCGAGGTGTTCCTTTGAGGTCAAGAATCTACAAAATTCCCAGAAACCTGGGAATGAGAAGATACAGAAACAGCTGCGATCAATCCTACCTTCTGGAAATTAATCAACGAAGCATCACCAATGAGAATTGTATAATTGAGTATGAAATTCTCCTTTGGGTCCTGCCAATCAGAATTCCTGTCAAGTACGGGTATCGTTCTTGTCCGTTGATTGAAACATACTAATGGCGTTACTATGACTTTCAGGAGGGACTCTAGTCGCGAGGTTGTCTTCATAAGGGCTTTAGAATATCTGTTATTTATTTGGAGGTTATATGTCAGCAATAGAAAGAAAGAAAAATACAACCCCCAAAACGTACACATTTGTCATTAGGCCTTCTCCGGGCATCTTGGTGAGATAACCCTTGACAACCTGTAGGTCTATTAAAAGCTAGATGAGCATAAACAATACATCAATTCAACCACATGAATCCTCCATGCTTCGAATTCAATGTGCACCTGTTCCGCTCCAATCTCCTTTAATGGTCGGCTTCTCACAAGGGCATTGGTAAACTTGATCAAGAGTAAGCTAGAGAAACAGGATATTCTTAGTCACATCCACAAATCGAAGGTGTTTCTAGGGGGACTGGTACAAACTAGAAGAGATGTTGACGACATACCTACAGACTTTGTCCAATAAATTGCGGAGATACTTCTTTTGTTCCACCAAAGGCTTGATGACTTCCACAATTTGCTCTGCAGTTTTGACCAGATCCCCAACGTATGAAGATTGTCCGCTGACCTGATTGAGACTTGACCAATTTGACCGCGACATCACCACAAAGTATGTGTCAATGGCGTTCTCTACTTCACGAAGAAGGGCGTTGATGGCTCCAGACACAGCACTGCGGGAAGGTGATTAACTTGTATCTTGACATACCAAGGAAGGAGGTACCCAACAAAGAGGTCTCGTTCGCCCTGCAACGTTATCTTATCCTTGAAATTGGGATTGATTTTTTCTTTGATTTTCTCCTCCAACTAGATTCGCATTCACAACATGAAGACCAAGCCTCTAAAAAGGCGTACCTCCGAGGATGTGGTCTGACAGTAGTCTGCAGTGTTGATTACCAAACATGCTTGTTTGATTTCTTGGAGATCATATCGCGATTCAGTTGACTTCCGGACGTTTGAACTGGACAACAACAATCAGTCTTCTCTTCTTCATGAAAACTTGAGCTCTGAACGTATCACTCACCGTTGTTTGGATCCACTCAGGGACAGAACCTCCTCTAGTAGTTAACGATGAGTTGCAGGAAACAAGAGTGGAGTAAGAGAACAACAAACCTGCGTAGATACGCAACCATTTTTTGTGGAGATCGCAAAGGTCAAACAATGGTTGGCCTGTAGACAGTTTCGCACATTGATCTAAACTTTGCGCATAAAAATAAAACAACTCGGTAGACGAAGGTAAAACAACCATGGGTTGTTCGTCTTTTGCCATTTCACCCGACAAGGTGCTTGTCGTCTCAAGGGATGTCCGCGGTGGGGGCTTTCCCTTCTTTCTATGAGGTGCAAGCATTTCTGCCAGGGCCCTTCGAGCGTGTTACGAACATATAAACCACCAGGGAAGAATGTCACTCACTTATCCTGAGCATCGACAAAAATGCCAAGATAGGGCTCAAAGGCGGCAGAGATGGCTTTTTGTGGCTGATTCGAGATACTCGTAAACTTAAGGATTTCGCCAAACTATACTCTCAACATTAACATCGAAGGGAAAGCAAAATGAAAGGCCTACTCACAGGGGTGGCCCATTTTTTTGCCGTAGATGATTCAAACTCAACTGTTTGCTGAAGGTCATCCAGCAACGACTTGACAGTCAAACTCTGCGCAGATTTTGAAAGAAGAGTCGCGATATCATCTCTTGTCGAGATTCAACAAACATGTAGTCCTAAATAGAAGTAACAATCACCTAGTAATTTCGGCAAACTTGGCCAAAAGAAACCACCCAACCCTCCATTGTGATGGAAAAACACGCCCTTGCTCCATTTCATGGTTGTTTATCAATCGTCGAAACCACGCGAATCTTCTTGAGATATTATCCAACTGACCAGCTTCATCGTTCGTCCTAAATATCCGACGGTACTCCCTGAGTTCGAGAGTGACGTAGCGATCTATCAAGTGTGATCGAAAATCTGTGCCCAGAACATCCACAACAAGGCACGCCTGAGTTATGAACACGGGCATTATCTGCTTTGCGGTGTCCTGAAGAAAGCTTATCCACTAATGAGCTCAGGTACATTATATCAAGAGCACTAAACTCACAATGCGTCAAAGTCAGCATCCAATCGGATCCGGAGATCGCCCTGTATTTCTTGTATGCGTCTCAAAATACGCGAAATTCGTTGTATAGAGGTGTATCCCTTGAATGTGACAGATATCTCTTTGACAGTCTAAAATGCCAATTTCAGTCTGCAAAAAATTCACGCGCAACATGCGCTTCGTACCGCCAGGGACTCGGAAGCTTCCTTATACTTTTTCTCCTTGATATAATCTTCCAACTGTCCCATAGCATTAACTGGGAATAGCAGGTCAGAAAGAATGGGCGACGAGAAGGCTATAAACGAACCTAACATCTGCAACCGACGCAACACTGTCATACTTGTAATTAAGTTCTTCTTCGCGAGGTCAAGAACCTGAATGTCCTTGGTAATATTACGAACTACAGCCTCCGATTCTGTAGCCTTTTCTCGTATACGAGATATTTGACCAAGCATATCCTTGATTAGGAGCATTGAGCGATAACGATAACGGTGATTTCCTGCTGAACTCACGGAAATCATCTCCTGGAGGAGGGTCATTCTCTCGGGATCTTGGTTCCTCTTCAGTTCATCCTGAAGTTTGTTTATCTCTTCCCATAACTTTTCCTGCTTCTCGTTCAGCTTCTGGTTCACGGACTCAATATGTACCAAAGATGCCTCTAGAGTTTTTCATTTTGAGCCTAGGAGAAGTTACAGCAGAAAAGATGATTCACCATTAGGAAACAAGTCATTCAGTATTTTCACAGAATCGAACTCATGAGGTAGCACGTTTGGGTGTTCAGAGGGAGCTTCAAGCACGCGTTGAATTGCCAGAGTCACTTCGTGAGTAAGATCATCACTTTGCATGTCCCGTTGGAAAGGACAGTAGACAGGTAAAGTGAGCTGGCAATGCGACCCTAACCCCAATGGATCTTTGATGGAGAGTCTCACTCAGCTGGACGGTCTGCTACTGGCCGTTACATGGCCAGACTTCTAAACCACTAGAGCCTTTGAATCATACTTCATGGCACATAACACGGTTTCTCCCAGTTCTGATACTAAAACCCAGGTGGTTCTAGTCTACGACAATCAGCCAATGTTCATCTGTTCCAAATGTTCAGCAGTCATTGTAGGGTACACTTTGCATTGATGTCGACTTTCTCTCTCAATCTATCTCAGGCTTTACAAGACGAATTGATAAGCAAGGCATTCTCAGGACGAGATGGTCGCGGCTTGTGTGTATTTCCATGGCAAGGCGAACACTAAATTTCTATTGATGCCCTCTAGCCTAATGCACTCTGCTACGAATATTAAATTCGGTCGACGCGAAGAAAGGGCTCTATTGTAATATCAACTTACTATGGTTCTCAAGTTTCATTTATCCACCAGTTCTCAGGACCGGAGTACATACGGTAGCCGATGTCTTTTGCATGGGATGCAATGATAGGCTAGGGTGGTACTACTACAAAGCGGCCGATTCCTCTCAGAAGTACAAAGAAGGTATGCCAATCTCAGCTTTTTGTATATCGCCTAATTTTCCAAGGTAAATTTCTACTCGAACGCGAGCGACTTGTGAAAGAAAACAATTGGAATCTGGATGAATGACATCCATTGACAGAATGAATTAACACATGTATTAACAATATTACCTATCTATTCGGTTATAACGTGAGACTCTGATCTCAAATCAAACCGAGTACTGTACTTCACGCTTATATCACAATGAATCACGACCACAACATACCCATGTTCGAGCACGGTAACCACGGAGGACACGACATGCCTGGCATGCCCATGCACGAATGCACACTGGATATGCTCTGGTAACCCTTAACCATTTGTGCTGACGCCTATAATCTGATGGAAGTAATCTCAGGAATACCAACATCATCGACACTTGCATCGTCTTCCGCAGCTGGCACATCACCTCTAATACTGCATTCCTCTTTTCCTTCTTCCTTGTCATCGCCCTCGGCGTCTTCTATGAATATCTCCGCATCTTCTCCCACCGTTTTGACCAGAACCTTGTGTCCCTGCATGAGAAGTCTCCCATCCGGCTTCCAAGTACTAGGTCATCACCAGAACGCAATGATAGAAACATAGTTTCGAGTAGCCAATGGTCAAAGGTCAGTTCTCCGGGGTGAGTACCGTTCGAGAGGTGATACGTCAAGTTTGTTAATGGTGAGCATACAGGATCCCAGTTCCTCTCATCCCTAGGCTAATCAGAGCCGCGTTATACGGCGCGACTGTATTCCTGTCCTTCTTTCTCATGCTAATCTTCATGACTTACAACGTATGTGCCCTCTCAGGATTGTGGTTTAATTGTTCCAACAACTAGTACAGGCATATCTGATCCTTGCTGTCATCCTCGGAGCAACAATAGGTCACTTTGTATTTGGTTCGACAATTGACATCAGCACCAGCGCCGGTAAAAGCATGGCATGTCACTGACTGTCCGGATTGTACCATCAGTTGTACAGATGATCCCCTCATTATGTTTGTAGAACATCAGGATAAAAGTACAGCAATATGAGATACCCTATGTTGATTTCATCTCTGTATCGTCATCTTTCTTTATCAGCCCCTCCGTCTGCAACAAAGCATCGATCTCTGCTGGCCGATAAATCTTGGCCTTGGGTGTTTTGGTAGCCTCATCTAATGTCAGGACTGCAAATTCAACTATGCAAGCCATCAGTGGTTGAACGATGCATATCAAGCTAGAAAACCTTACGCTTCTCACTGCTAAGCGTAGTGCTGTCCATCGTCTTGCTCATAGTCCTTAGAACTAATCCAATGGCGTCCTTAATGGCAATGTCATCTTTGTACTCCTGCTTCAATAAGCTCTGGGCGGTCCCGTTATTGGCACCAATACATGTAGCTTTCCATCCCGAGTAATTTCCAGACGGATCGGAATGATACAGTTGGAATTCATACTGGGGATCATAACCAGCGTATAGAATAGATACACCAAATGGCCGAAGACCTAATTACAGGAGTCAATCTCACACATCCAAAACCGTATTAATTGCGACGCACCTCCAAATTGTGTATATCCCTGCTTCAAGTCACATATTTTTTGAGCAAGAAGCTCAACAGGTATATCTTCGTTATATGCCAACAGATGCCGCTGAGCTGCTGAGCGTGCATGGTTCACTAATGAATTTGCATCAGCCGTTAGACCAGCTACACCACCGATCACATTCCTGATATATATGAAGATCTGAGAAACATTCAAGGGGACACAAAGGAAGGGCGCACGAATTGAGCAAAAAGATCTTCTCGCCGCTCCCGCCATAACCTCCCTCCTTGGCTCCTGAGAGGTCAAGCAGTTTACCTGTGACCTTCTTTTCTGCAGCAAGGACAACACCATTCTTTGCGAGGACACCGAGGACAGTTCCGGCATGTGAGATTGCCTCCATGGCATACTCGACTAGTAAAGTCGATTAACATCGTAAATTCTATCTCAAGGATCTGAGGAGACAGATTACTTTGATATAGACGCCCTGGGAGTAGCCTATCAGGATTTTTCCATACAACTCGACCAGGTGTTCATACCTTCAGGCGAAAAGATGGTTGTACGACCTGGAAAAGTCATATCATTTTGATGACTACAAGTAATCTAGTTTGAAATCTTACTGTCGTATCGCCGAGCCTGATTGTGGAGTGAATGTCAGATATACCGGAAACTGAGCAGCTGAGTAGACATACCATGGTCAGTTAGGTGAAGATCGGAATGACGCGTCAGCTTGCACAACGCGTCTTCGGCATCTGCCGATAATCTGAATACTTGAAACTGAGCTTTAGAACATAATAATTCATGTACTTATGGATCCTAAACTTTTCAGCTTCTCTACTGCAGTCTTCACCTGCTCTTCTGTATCTACCTCCAGCGGCACAGCTATTACTCCCTCCTCCCCTTGCGGGCTCTCTAGGGCCTCCAACTGACTATCCAGCAACGAGGCCTTGAAAAAATGCCCCTGCCTCTTCTTTATCCTCTCTTCTAACAGCTCTCTCGATCCATTAATCCACACAAAATATGTAATCAACTGTCCTTTTGGAGGTTCGAGTAAAGGGCTCTTTGACGACGCAGGTTCTACCCTCCTCCCTCGAAGAATATCCCGATAAGACTTCTTCAATGCCGAACATGTTATCACGACTCCACCCCTTTTCTCCACCGCCTCTATTTCAGCCGTCGTCCTTATCAACTCTAACCACGGTTCCCTATCTTCATCCGTCAAAGGTATACCTCGAGACATTTTTTCCACGTTGGATTTGGAGTGTAACTCATCTCCTTCCACATAGAACATTCCCAGTTCTTTAGCTAACGCACTTGCCAGAGTTGACTTGCCCGTTCCACTCACACCCTGTCACATACAGTTGCACAAGTCAAGTTACAATCAGCATGTGATTGAGCCCAGGAGAAAGAATCCTTCGTGACAAAACTTACCATCACCACGATGAAGATTGACTCTGATGTGTGCATGCTGATGAGGCTCTGAGTCTAGTCGCTGTATGGAAGTCTGTCTTGTGTCAGCAAACAAATTATGGATGCTGACGTGGAGTCAACCGGGCCGAAGCTCCTATCTGATGACGACTGCTCAGTGAGAGGCACAAAACAAACTCAGAGCACTTAATGTTAAACAATAAATAAACGAGACATATCATATGCATCGTATAGGTCGCGCAATGTGTTTACACTATACAGTGACCGAATAAAAATACACGTATATGCAAAGTGAAAATCAAGGCAAAATAAATTAAGCTCTGTCTAAGAACCTCGTGTCCACGGCTGTTGATGTGATGCGCCAAAATCTAAGGAAGTATAGGCAGGGGGCAGCTGTTCAAATGGCAGCCGGGGAAGAACCGAGTCAGACCGCCCTTGTTCACCGCTACCCAACAGTTGAATCCATGTGGGAATGTCTTCATCGTTATCAAATGACTTGCGGAGAACCTGTACACCAGATCCCGCTGGTGAATTCAGCCCCCCCATTGATCTTCCCCTGGACAAGTCAAACGGCGTAGGAGGAAGAGAACGTCCTGTTCTCGGGGAGGTCGGTAAAGGGATCGGTGGTAAAGGTGGAGGGGATCTCGACAGCCACGGCTTTCTGAAACCAACGTTTTCATTACTACGCATATGACTCTGTACTCGGCGAATGACATGGTTGTCACCGCCCAGATTACTCGGTGCCTTGGGGAGTGGCCGCCTCACCGAGTAAGCATGCATGAAGGGCTCTGACGGACGTCTTTTCGTAAGGGATGAGGGCCCGACAGGAGATTCTGCCATGTGATTTGGCTCGGAAATCAACGTCGATCTTTTGTCAACACGAGTGTCCTGCACATCTGATAGTGATGCATTCCTTTCAACTAGCCATGGCTCTACGGGCAATGGTGAAGATGACCGCGTTTGATCTGAATAACACGATAATAGATCGCGATCGGGCAACGGGTCAATGGAAGCATTGTCTGGCATGGGACAGAAAGGTGATTCTGTAAAGGTACTAGGTGACTCATTGCGCGTGACACCTGAATGGGAGTTGTCATCGCTACCCTCATCTGAAGAGAAGGAAAGCACGGATTTCCATTCAGGCTGGATTTGCTGCAGCAATGAATTTCCATCTACAAAATTGGGTGTTTGATCTTGCTGAGAAATAGCAGGACCACTATGAAATTCAAACTGTCGTAGAGCAAGCGAAGGCGGCTGGGACGAGTGAGGTTCCCTGTGTGCTGTTGCTCCCAACTGGAGGCTGGCAATCGTTAGCGTATCGCCAGCAGAGGTTGCGTCTGAGGATGTGCTTTGGACAAGTATCCACTCCTGCGGGTCGCTGACAAGGAGGATGGCAGTTATCAGGAGGTAGTCGAGGAGAAATATTGAGACACCCTGGTGCAGGAGCATGGGAACAGCCTTACGCTCGTCATGCAATGTCTCGTAGACACTCAATCTTGCTGGAATCTGGTCAATAGGAGGGTTGAAAACGGCAATCGGCCCCTTGACAGGGGTGGAATTACACTGCACAGCAGTCAACCCGAGTACTACACTCGAGCTAGTTGACACGTACCCAATAGGCCGTACCTTGCTTCTGCCACTTCATCGAGTGAGAAAAATAAGGCAAGTGAAATTTTCTGGTCCCACTAGGAGAACAAGTGAGTAAGGTGATAATCTGAAGGCGAGCACGACTCACCTTTTGAAGGTGCTCGGTCTCAGGAATGATTCTCCGCCCCTCCAATGATGGCCCTTGAGCTGAACGAGAACGCCATCCAATGTAGTCTTACTCTTATTCTTGGCTGGTATGACCTTTGGCCACTTGATGCTGGCGGTCTTGACGGATTTCTGGCCTGGGTAGGCTCGGATGATGGTAGTGGTCACACCGACAGTTGTGATGGTATAGAGAGGAGAAATGGAGGCATCATCTTTGAGGGTGGAATCAAGCAGCGAGCGAGAAGAAGAAAAGTTGAGTGTGAGGAGAGGAGGCTTGGGTATGAAGCCTGGTGGACTTGCAGACTCAGAGCGATGCAGATAAGGAAGTCTGACGGAGGCGAGGAGAGACATGTGTCGACTCAATACTGAGGGACATTTTAAAAAAGATATTTTAAAAAGCTGATCCTAAGATGCAGTATCCAGCCATCACATGCTCTGCCCTTTTCAGCCCCGGTCCACACGCCTGGACCGGTGCACATTTGTCACTCCGTCCCAAAAAGGTAACCATGTTCAATGACTGCTGCCATCTCCCCAGCCCCAGTGGGAAAAGGCCGTCTAACCGCATTGTGAATCACCACAGACTTTTTTGTTGGCAGCCGCCTCGTGGCCAGCAGCAGCAGACGCGGCCACCCAGTCAACAAAAACAAATCAAAACGTGTGAAATGCAAAGACACAAGTCAGAATTAATTTAACCAGTCGCAATGAAACTATCAATAACGTGATTGCAAGACACATCCAAATAAACGCGTCTCTTAACCCGTTGCCGCCATGTCTACTAGTTTTACCGATCCTACCTCCGACGCGTGAGTCTTATCCCCTGCACGGCTACCTATTATTGATGCACCTGTTCAAAAAAAAAAGCACGTCTGCTGTTGACAATGTCACTGCTGCTTCACCAAACAAAGGCAAGGGGAAAGCCCCTGCCACCGATGACCCCATAGATGGAGATGAGGAAGACGACCAAGATGAGGATGATGAGGGCGATGAAGATGAGGAAGACGAGGATGAAGAGGTGAGATGAACACGTTGGAAACGCTTAGCCGCAACGCACTCCGGTTTTGTTGACGCTTCTTTTCTAGGAGTCCTATGATGATATCGACCCTTCTGCTATCCTCCAGGAAGGTGGTAGGACCCGCGGCCTTCGTGTTGATTATGCCTCTCTGGAGGCCATGGAAAAGGCAGGCCTAACGCCAGGGGATGCTGACGACGACGAGGATGATGACATTGCCATGAACTGAATTTATTGCTCAGTCTGCGGAGCTTTTTTTCTGACTTCGGTTGTCAATCTTGGTCACTAAAATATGCTATATTTGTTCCCAGCATCATCTTCTTTGGACTAGCGATTTGCAGCCGAGATATCCGATACTTGTCCATGTGGACAGCAAAAATTCCTCAGGCTCGTCACTGTAAATGCGTTTGAATATCCTCTATTTTGGACGTTTGCCGTTGGACTAGTCTACAAACGCTGATTAATCCTCAATTTGTCTATTCCGGTCCTAACTCAATTGCAACTGAACATCTGCATAGCCTGTGTTCGGAGCTTTCAGTATTCCAACCCATCTTCCCAACTGCCGTGGTAATAATGCCGTTGTCAGGTGTGAAAGTGTGACCCTCAAAAGAAGCTCTCGACGAAAAATTCCCGGGTGTCATTGTATTGATTGACTAGGGGTAACCACGCAACGGCTATGTGCTAGGTTGCGCACAGATTTCTACTTGCACCCTTGATCCGCGATGATCTACTGCAAGTCAACAAAAAAACTGCTTCCGTGCCGCGCCACATCGCATCCACTTTTTTAATTTCAAACGGAATTGGAAGTGAAATTGTTGCGTTCTCTTGATTGACAGATCATTTTTTGGAATGATACTGGTTAGCTTCCTCATAGGCAGTTTTGAGAAAAAAAATAGGTACTGATACCAATGCACGTGTCAAACTATGTTTACGGGAATGTAAATTATTTGGGAATGGTTATGTTATATAGCTATCAAACACTAGTGATTCTATCAGAGGTTTCATATGCATCAGATTATAAATTAGATAGACTGACGTAAACATGATCTATAAAGACCCGAAACTGGATAGTTTGCTATTGTGTTTCCTACAAGACTTCAAGATGAGACTAGGCTTATTCTCCTGAGTTATTTACTTATATTATCAGAAATCTAATTTATTAATTAGAAAAAACTTGTCACACTATTGCAGTTTAGAAGTTTGTTGTTAAAAGAAAATATTTATTACTATCTTTCAAGTACTAAAGAAAAATATTAGAGTACAGTTCACAGTTCATACTATCATATTCTGATCTAGTATTACATCCTGTTTTCTGACTACATCCATCCCAACCCATAAATAACCTCTTCCTTCTCACCTACACTCCCCAACCTCTTCCAATATAGATTACATTACCTCAGATATCCCCACTAGACACTTGATAACTCTATGAAACTCCACTCTCTAATATCCAAGTATCACTAGAAATCAAGGTAACTTGTCAGAGTCAAAGATGATAGACTTAATATTTCATTTTTCTCTTTTATTTTATTTTTGGACTTCAAGTTTGGGATTAGCATAATATTACACATGACTGTCACACATATGTCACATGTCACATGAAAAAAAATGCTGTCACATGATCATATATCACAAAGAACATTTTAGAAGGTTTTGGAACAAAAGACATTATACAGCATATTTTACATATATTAACCTTAAGAAAAACACATAATCTTTAGAGTAGGCTGAGTCTAGTATAGCACAAACCAACAGTCTAGCATATATAAGATAGACAGTTTTGTACTAGGAACTCTATTGAGTTCTCTTATATTACTCAATATAAGAATAATTTTTTTACTCTAACTCTTAGGCTTAAGTCTTAACACAACTTGCTTAATAGTTTATATCCTAGATAACTATTCTAGATAACATGTCTAGTATATAATCTGGTAGTTTACACTGTATTAGTTATTCTGAAATTTGACTAAAACTAACATTTATTTCTAATATTAGCAATAACATACCTTGCTATCCTTTAGTGATTTTCCATCTATTAAGTTCTTCAAGTTCCATTCTGAAATATACAACTAGTATGGCTAGTAGAGGCACAGTATATAAGCTGAAGCTGTCATAATACACTATATTTTATTTTGATTTTTTTTCTTTTTATCTATTTTCTTTGATTTAATTTTTCTTTTTCTTTTATTTCTTGGACAATGAAGAGGCATATGACCACAGTCACATAAAATATCACATGACATTATATCATAAGCCTAGAACATTGTAGAAAGAACTAGAAGAAATAATGTTAAGACATATATCTATAGCATGTTGACCTCATG
>Ga0157366_1000448_pt1 | contig 18853 bp, 17 predicted proteins | sample AttbisABBM1_FD_113149 | JGI IMG/M metagenome (GOLD analysis project Ga0157366, IMG submission 113149) | Fungus gardens microbial communities from leaf cutter ant in Botucatu, State of São Paulo, Brazil - Atta bisphaerica ABBM1 | ecosystem: Host-associated > Fungi > Mycelium > Unclassified ...
AGGCTTTAAAGCCAAAACAATGTTGTTGAAGATGTAGTTTTTCTTGATGTCTTCAACCACACTTGAAGTGATAGGAGAAACCAAGTTTTCTTGAAGATAGGGAATGCCTATGATTTTCAGATAGGACTTAGATTGAGGGAGCCTAGAAGATTCAATGTCATTTGCATTAATGCAATCTGCACTTTTGACATAGTTTTCAATCATTTGAAGATCTAAAGCTGATACAACTTTGTTAGTAACAATTATGATACCTACAAGGTCTTGTTGAACAAAATCAACCATAACATCTGACTTGATGTTCTTCAAGGCTCTATTAATGTTACAGACATGAGAACTACTTTCTTCTATAAATGTTTCTTATTGTCATCATTCATAGGAATGATAATCTGCTTCCCAGACAGACCTTTTGTTGTTATATTAATGTGAGGTTTTGGTTTACCATCACCTTTGATAATTTTTTGAATGTTTTCGATGTTTTTCGCTTTGAGAGTAGGAAACATTTCTTTGATTTTGAGGACTTCCTCAGTATTGCCTTTTGCCAAAGAAGCTTGAGTGTAAGATTTACCAGGATTTGTCTTAGCCTGGGATGGTTTCGTTGTCTTGAAATATTTGGAGATCTCTTTGATCTCTTTGGGAGATTTTGCGGGGATGGGAGAAGGAATTCGTTGAATACTTGCTGGCTTGTTAGTATCTTTTTCCCCATTCTTACTATTCTTGGCAGGAGTGGTGAATTGATGCGCAACTTTTTGTCTGAAAGTGTTATTATGACTGTCAGCAAAGAGCAAGTCCCATTTAGAGCTGTAAAGGGTGAACATGAGTTTTCAGGCGGCCTTGCCTATACCTTTGAAATCATTAATTTCATTGGCTTGAAATGGTTCGATTTTTTTGTTTTCTATATATTTGGCCATGCGGACCAAAGATTTCTTTATATTGTTAGAGTCAGACGGAAGATGCTCTAAAAAGCTGTGGAGAGAAATTGAATGGAAATTACTGTCCCATAGATCCAGTTCAGTCGGCCGATCAGGGTCGTACGGCAGTTTGTATGTTGATGACATCATCATCATCAATGCGCGGGGGATTACTAATGTTAAGGGCTGGTGCCTCGTTTTGAAACACATTGGGGTCCCTGAGGGGATACAGGGTCAATCGCCATATTGACACGACTATTTGCTTGACTTTTGTCTTTTGTACGACAGCTGAGAGCTATCAATAGGTTCCCTGAATTCTTCATCAGGGGCGTCGTTATTGATGACCATCCTCTCATGGTAAGGAATAGAAGAAGCCTTCGAAACTACGGAAGCACTTCTAGAGGAGACATTGCTAGAGGAAGGAGATCTCCCCCTAACATCGTCATAATTGTCAACTTTATTGTCTTTGTCGATGTCCATCGCCGAGTCAGCAGGTAAGTGAGCCATTTGTGAAGCAGAAGATGTAAAAGCTGAAGGAGAAAACTGTTTATTCCCTAAGTCTCTATTAGGTGCTACCATACAAGATGGTGGTATAAGAGAAAGAAGGGATGGAGGTCAAGATAGTTGAAGGATAGTTGAAGACAAGCTTAGAAGGAAACGAGTGATTAGAATATTAGAAGCTTATCAAACAGCGATCCTATGACATTCCCCTTTGCAACAATACCATATCCAGGGTTGGACTGTCTCCCTACAAATGCTTTGCCAGGCCTCAAGAATAGAGCAGGTCATAGAAGATAATGCATGGATGTCAGAACGGATGCTTATGTATGAATGCTTGTGTATGAATGCCGGTCTGTTGCGTGTAGTGCCCGCCACTCAAGCATTACCAAATACATGTCAATAATGCCCATGTGCGTCGGGCTAGAGACTGCTATAGAGACTTGCTATCAATGCATCTCTATAACCTCACTCTCCAACCTCCCACCGCTGCAATCCAAGCAATAGTAGGCAATTTCTCCGGCGCACGGCAACAAGAAATTATTGTCTCTCATGGAACTCGTCTAGAGCTTCTACGCCCGGACCCTCAGACTGGAAAAGTCGCGACAGTCATCGCGACAGACGTTTTTGGCTCTATTCGTTCTATAACTTCATTCAGACTGACCGGCGCGACCAAGGGTGAGCACCCTGTACGTATTTTCAGTCTTTGTCGTGTCTTTAACCCTCTGTTTTCTCAGACTACGCCATATTAGGATCGGACTCGGGGCGCATCATCATCCTTGAGTATGATACAAAGACCAGTAGCTTCGTGAAACTCCACCAGGAGACTTTTGGCAAGTCTGGTGTACGTCGAATTGTTCCTGGTCAATATTTGGCCGCCGATCCAAAAGGACGCAGTGTCATGATCTCTGCGATGGAGAAGGCCAAACTTGTCTATATTCTCAACCGCGATACGGCTGCACACCTCACAATATCTTCCCCACTTGAAGCGCACAAGAATACTGCAATCATTCATCACATCGTTGGATTGGATGTTGGATTTGAGAATCCTGTCTTTGCAGCGTTGGAGGTGGATTATTTTGAGTCGGACCAGGACACCTCTGGGGAAGCGTTCAGCAGGACCGGAAAGGTCACTTTTTGTACTTTAATCGTCAAAATGAGACTGATCCGCCTCTAGATGCTCACCTACTACGAACTCGATTTAGGTCTGAACCACGTCGTTCGCAAATGGAGTGAACCGACGGATCCACGGGCTAACCTCCTTGTACAAGTTCCTGGTGGTCAGCTCGCATCCTCTGACCGATACGATGGCCCTTCTGGTGTCTTGGTTTGTTGTGAAGACTACATCATTTATCGCCACATAGACGTTCCCCAACATCGCGTGCCGATCCCACGGAGAAGACATCCGTTGGAGGATAAAGACAGAGGCGTCATTATCACTTCAGCTGTCATGCATAAGATGAAGGTCAGCTTGACCTATCATTCAAAGCTCGTTCATTCGACTAATTTCCTAACGTAGGGTGCCTTCTTCTTCCTGCTCCAATCTGAAGATGGTGACCTCTTTAAGGTGACCATTGAGCACGAGGAGGAAGAAGTCAAATCCTTGAAAATTAAGTATTTTGACACTGTCCCAGTTGCTTCAAGCCTGTGCATTCTGAAATCAGGCTTCCTCTTTATCGCTTCCGAATTCGGTAACCAGTAGGCGTAACTCTTGCTATCATCTCATTCCCAGGCTTATTCGATTCGCTAGCTACCTTTACCAATTCCAAAAGCTCGGAGACGATGACAATGAACCTGAATTCAGTTCAACTTCGTACCCCAATTTTGGAATATCAGATTCACAGGTCGGACTTCCTCGTGCATATTTCACTCCTCGTTCTCTAGAAAACTTGGCTCTTGCCGATGAACTCGAGTCATTAGACCCCATCATTGATTCGAAAGTTCTCAATCTCCTCCCAAACTCGGATACGCCCCAGATTTTTGCTGCCTGTGGGCGTGGTGCGCGAAGTAGCATACGAACTCTGAGACACGGTCTTGAAGTTGAAGAATCCGTGAGTTCGGAGTTACCTGGTATTCCTAATGCTGTCTGGACAACAAAACGCACCGAAGAAGGTAAGTGTCGCTTCACTAATGATCTACTCCCGACATTGACATCCTTGACAAAGACCCCTATGACTCCTACATCATCCTCTCCTTTGTCAACGGTACCCTTGTTCTCTCCATCGGTGAAACCATTGAAGAAGTCCAGGATACCGGTTTCCTCTCTTCCGCACCTACCCTCGCAGTTCAACAAATCGGCTCTGACGCCCTCCTCCAAGTCCATCCTCACGGTATCCGTCACGTTCTCGCTGATCGACGTGTTAATGAATGGCGTGTTCCATCCGGTAAAACCATCGTGGCGGCCACAACTAACAAACGTCAAGTCGTAGTCGCTCTTTCATCAGCTGAAATTGTCTACTTCGAACTCGATTTGGATGGTCAATTAAACGAGTACCAAGATCGTAAAGCCATGGGCTCCACTGTCCTCGCGCTTTCCATCAGTGGAGTACCTGAAGGAAGACAGAGGACACCATATCTTGCTGTCGGATGTGAAGATCAGACGGTTAGAATCATTTCCTTGGATCCGGAGAGCACGCTGGAGACGATAAGCCTGCAAGCGTTGACCGCACCACCTTCAGCGATTTGCATTGCGGATATGTTGGACGCTAGTATCAATAAGAGTCAGCCAACGATGTTTGTGAACATTGGATTACAGAATGGAGTGTTATTGAGGACAGTATTGGATCCGATTAATGGGCAGCTAACAGATACGAGGACGAGGTAAGCTTTGGGATATTTTGCTCTCAAGAACTCACTAATAGTGTTGTACAGGTTCTTGGGAACACGATCGATCAAGCTTCTTCGAGTGCAGGTCCATCAGAATCCTGGTATTTTGGCACTCTCGTCCCGATCATGGTTAAACTATACATATCAAAATTTCATGCATTTTACTCCGCTCATCTACGAAAACCTGGATTATGCATGGAGTTTCTCGGCAGAACTCAGTCCAGAAGGTCTCATTGGTATCTCCGGTTCTGTTCTACGGTAATTTTCCTTACAAAATCTCCAAGCCAAATTATTCAATCCCTTCGTCTTCACCAAGGATATTCCAAGTGCCCAGACTCGGTATCAAACTGAAGCAAGACACTATCCCGCTGTCATATACACCGCGAAAATTCATTACCCACCCTTCAAACAACTATTTCTACCTTATTGAGGGTGACCATCGTGTGATGGGCCAGGGTGCTGTTGACAAAAAACTAGCTGAACTCGTGTGTCGACTTTTCCTCTCCTCTCGATTGGACTGATGCTTAGTGTCTGAGTTCACAGAACCAGCAAGGCGAGAATTTGGACCGAAATGTCCTCAATCTCTCTCCTGAAACTTTTGGTCATCCAAAAGCGTCTGTGGGAACTTGGGCATCTAACATTCGCATCATTAATCCTGTTGAAGGCAAAACAGTCACCTTATTCCCTCTTGACAATAATGAATCGGCGTTTTCTATTGCTATAGTCCCCTTTGCAGCCCGCAACAACGAGCTACATCTTGTAGTTGGTACAGCAGCTGATACGCGAGTAGCACCAAGGATGTGCTCGAGCGGGTTTTTGAGAGTGTACAAATTTGTTGGAGAGGAGGGTGCGGCGTTGGAGTTGGTACATAAGACAGAGATTGATGATGTGCCACTGGCGTTGTTGGCTTTCCAAGGGAGGTTGGTGGCGGGTGTTGGGAAGGCTTTGAGGATTTATGATATTGGGAAGAAGAAAATGTTAAGGAAGGTCGAGAACAAGGTATGCTAGTAATTTGCTATCACATTTGCTCTCATCGATTTGACGTATGGTCAGCAATTTGCTTCTGCGATTGTCACTCTCACAACGCAAGGCTCACGTATACTCGTTGGTGATATGCAAGAATCAGTGTACTTTGCTGCGTACAAAGCTCCCGAAAATCGCCTTCTAATCTTCGCGGATGATTCCCAACCTCGATGGATCACCGCCGTGACAATGGTAGACTACAATACTGTGGCTGCCGCAGATCGTTTTGGCAATATATTTGTGAACCGATTAGATTCCAAGATTTCCGACCAAGTCGATGACGATCCAACAGGCGCTGGTATCTTACACGAAAAAGGAATACTCATGGGCGCTCCACATAAGACTCAAATGATCTGCCACTTCCACGTTGGTGATCTCATCACCTCTATACACAAAGTCTCTCTTGTTGCCGGCGGTCGAGAAGTTCTGCTCTATACTGGTTTACATGGAACGATAGGTATCCTCGTACCATTTGCCACCAAGGAAGATGTGGACTTCATTTCGACACTGGAACAGCATATGAGAACAGAACAAATCAGTCTTGTGGGGAGGGATCATTTGGCGTGGAGGGGATATTATGTGCCTGTGAAGGCTGTTGTGGATGGTGATTTGTGTGAAATGTATGCAAAGTTGCCTGGATCGAAGCAGATTGCGATCGCGGGAGAATTAGACAGAACGGTTGGAGAGGTGTTGAAGAAGTTAGATCAGTTGAGGGTTACAGCGAGCGGTTTCTAACATTATCTTCCCCTGTTATTTGATAGTTAATTCTTACTCTCCTTCCTGCTTCTACAGGCTATAGTTGCTTCACCAAGTCTAAGGAGTTGGGAGATACTGTGGGGCATGTTGTGCAGTACTCCAGAAATATTCGCAAAATGTTCCTGCTGGTTTCCTGCTGGTTTTGATAATTATGCACGTGTCAAGACCCTACTCTCCTGTTAACAGGAGTTTTCCTTGAGCTATTTTCGTAGTATCAGATAAGTATCGGCGAGAATGTTCTTGAAAGACACCAATAAATGTAACAATAACAATATTTGCACTAGCAAACCATTGTTACTACAATTATCATAAAATGCCTTATAAACTTTCTCAACAGCTGAGATGATGTTTCTGACGGTGCATGCTCAGCAATGCCAAGTTGATTGTTCGAGCATTTTTCCATGAGAATAGTTTGCTTGATTAGAGGTCCATAATGTTCAGATCCTGTCCAGCTCACAAACTCAAATACTTCTACCAGGCTCATCACTCAGACTTACCAACAGTTTTGTGCCTCTGGAGCGCTTTGGAAGCACTCAAGCCCACAAAATCTGTCGAACAACAGATGTTTGTGGAGTATTTCAAACATAACATGATTTTCATATCATCAAGTTCAGTCCAATGGTACAACGAGGGCAGATTATTCCATTCACAGGGAGACTGGCTGCACGCCTTCTTTGGAGGACCCTGAACATGTTTTTGCTATGTCGTCACAGTCAAGGAGGTGTTCTCTCATAATTTTGTCACGTTCTGCGTCTGTGAGTGGTTTAGCTTTTTCAATTGTCGTAAATACAGGCCGATCTTTGCAGAATTTATGCACAAGCCCATAGACAGATAGTGGTTTTACACCTGTCTCGAACAAGATCAGAGTCTATCCGAAGAGGGCATAGGATGGTTCGGCGACATACCAAAGAGAACGAGAAACAACGTTGTTCCAAAGGTCGTGGCAAAAGTGCCTTCCACGAACGTCCACACACCTCAAATGAATGAGATCCCGCCCAAAAATGACGTTGGTGCTTAGTAGTCAAATACCATCTTCGGCTGAATTGGAGACATCATTAAGCGCAATGATGCTCATGAGTTATTGTACCCGAGAGGCGAAGGGTCAGAGACCAAGGATTCAACGTTGCAAGTATATGTTTTGCGATACTGCCCGGGAAGTCAAAAAACATCAAGTAAAAAGTAATTGACGAGGCGTTAAGACAGCACCTGTGGTATCGAAAACAGAGCAGCTCCCATATTTGATTGAGGCCTCTGGCTGGGCATCGTTGGGATTCCAAAGAGTTGCTGCCCAGGCCACAGCATAACAGGTCTACTGAACAGGAAGACATCCTCGATACTATCAACTCTCCCATTAAGGGCATCCTGTAGATAACACGAAACAAAACTAGGGTTGGAGGAAGAAGGATCGTCGAAGAAATTGATAGGGAAAATGCAGTCATATATCTCTCCTGGATTATTCACACTCTTGTCTTCATAGTTACATAGTATGACCGTTGTGTTTATCGCTGCATAATGATGGTCTTTGATTTACAGCCTGTAGATCCAGCTGAGGGGTTGATTTCAACCCACTGGTTTGTATCGACCGGCCAGACACATTGGCCTGGAATAACCTCTCAATGGATGGAAGTTTGGCGAAGATAACAGGAAACACCTTTGAAATAAACTCGAGAACGAATGTATGGCAGATATGATATATACCAGAAGTGTATTCCAGCGAGAGCTAACCACGTTCAATTCCAGTAGGACATAATTTGAATCTCACTACCATAAGATAGCAGATATGTGGGCTGTGCCACAATTAAATTGAATCCCCCGCCTCCAATGAAAACAAGACAACCAATGGCGATCCGGCCACGTGTCCATCGAACAAAAGTCTTCTCTGGTCTGCCAGGAGAATTGCAAGGCTAGTTAATACGAATGAAACATTTTTGTAGATGAAAAATCCCGAGGGACATACGAGTACTGTTCTACCCACGATTTGACACCGATCAGGATACCAAGCGGAGTGAATTCACGGGAACTAGAGCACCCTCTAGAAACAATGTCCTATAGAAAAGCACCAATTGCGAGAATATAACTGAGTGTGAGGGCGGTTGTTGACAACCGACATAGAGTTCCACTAGAGGGAAATGTCCATAAAGCATCCACATATTGTTTGGACCTGATAGGAAAGAGGACTAGAAATAAAACTGACGATAGCACATAAAAGTGAAGACATTATAATCTTTGGTACCAAGGAAACATTGCGCACGTGCAGCAAGCTCGATAAAGGAGTATAGAACGTCAAAAGCGACTAAAATAATTGATCGCCATATCCAAGGGCTCCAGCAGATAGTTAGGATTGTTGATTGTTGCAGGTCATGCAGAATAGAAATGACTTGCCGCACAACATTGTGAAACCCTATCAAGAACGGAGGTATAATAACGAATCCGTTTCCATCATGATTTCAGGTGGGAAATGTCCTGTTGGGCAAAGGCAAGGGCGAAAGTGACCAAATCAACAATAGCGACCAGGATCACAGCACGTAGTAGCACACGAATACACGACTCCGGTCAAGAGCCAGGATCGTCGCCGGAGGGGTAGCCATAGGGTAAAAGTGAACGGCGTGCGGATAACGTTGAGGGTATAAATGGGACGTCCGTCTCGCAAGGCCACGAAACAACGAGCCAACAACGAGTCTCAGTGATAACGGAGTCAACGTATAGCTCCTCGGTGAAAGGTTTGGAAACTTGATCCGCTGGGCGGGGAATTACAATCCCTTCCTCAACTGAGCCTCAACTCTATACGTAATGATTATAGGCACTACGCTCCATATATACATCTTAGGTATGGCGTATCACCGCAAGAGATTGATAGTTCTAGAGCCTAGAAAAAAGTCTTTGGAGGGGGGTGACTTTGGAGGGGGTGACATAAATGCATGACTACTACATGCGGTGTTATAGTCATGGCTTGTTCCCGGTAATCGGTGAACGAAAAGCGGGTTATCTTGTGCAGTGCTTTGCACACAATGTCCACAAGTACAGAGCATGTTTTATTAGTGATGTTATCGCCTATCCAGTGATCCTTGGTATGGGGAGAGTTATCTATACGGACCTGGGCCGTCTACTTAGGAAACTCAGAGTTCTGAGTTAACTTCCAATGTCCATTGATACGAAGAATGGGATGACTGAGATGTTATCGAGTCGGACACAACGAGGCAGTTTCGGAATCAATCTGAGTCGATGCGGGAGCCAGTCAGCAAAGGGAAGATAACGAATTTAAAAAACGAGTAATCAGACCGGTATTTGTATGCTCCAAATTTCTACTGACGCCTAAACTTATCTTCCCCGACCCTACCTGCTACCCGCAAGATGACCTCTCAACATTCTAAACAGCATAAAAAAGGTCTTTCGAATGCCACGATGCCATGGCCACGGAACACCTACTCCGCGGTGAGGGAGTAGCATTGGCAATATCAAACAGGAGAAATTGACTCCTAAGTGAATGAGTCCCATGTCATATATTATATCCGACCTGATGCTTAATATTCATTAAGCCTTCCACCAGACTATCCCTTGGTGGATTGTACAACAACAGGTGGCCTGGGCTGGCGTGATCTGAATGACAATGAAGATGAGTAGGTTGTCTGCCATCTGCTTCATTTACCCTAGAATATGAATATTCAAAGCTGATTATTTTAGAGTTTAGATCCTGCTTGTGTGAAAAAGGTTCTGAGATCTCGCTTAGTTCGACTGCCCTAGCATAGCCTTGGAGGCTGAGGACCGAGCAGTAAATTTCAATGCTCAAGTCCTCACATAGTACGGAGTGCCGAAAATTGCAGCCATTACGAGACTGCCACGTCTTATTTCCCGCTCGGAGCCACGCACAACTTGGGTGACCATGATAGGCGCATGTATATGATAAGCAAACATATGCACCAAAATGTATACAAGAAATCTGAGATATAGTAGACCATCAGAGTTCTTCACGGCTCTTCTTGGGATCCAGACCAACAAGCTCGACATCAAATACGAGAGCGGAATTTGGAGGGATGACGCTACCGAATCCTCGCGAACCTGTCAGAATGACATGAGAACGGGTTTTGTAGGTGCAATGAGAAGCTTCTGCACACCATAAGCCTTGTTTGACGGAATGGTGAGCTTGCGCTTTTCGTTGACACACATTCCCTGGAGACCCTCGTCCCAACCTTGAATAACCTGACCGACACCAAGCGTCAAAGGTAGTGGTGAGTTACGGTCATGGCTGATGAATCCGCTCAGTAACAGCGACATTGATTCAGGGTTCACACACCTTGAGTCAAATTTGTTGCCATTGGAGAACAAAGTTCCGGTCTTGAAGGAACAATTTCAGACAGCCTTTCGACTGCAAAAGACTGGACATACGTAATGCACGCGGATGGAGTCTCCAGTTTTCGCAAGGACAGAGCACTCTTCGGGAGTATATGTTGTCTCAACAATAAGCTCTTTGGGAGGTTCCTGGGCGAGGACGGGAAAAACACTAGAAACAAAGAGAGAGAGCCAGCTCAAGAAGTGCATGGTCAGTAAATTGTGGCAACGTGTTTAAAATTGATAATGACCACGGCATCACTCGGCTTATTCGGGTATCACCGGAAGTCCTGCCCGTAGTCAGGTGAAGAACTAAACAGTTTATGAATCGGACTTGAAACCTTACTTCGTTTCCCTTTTGGGAACTCAGAGGAACCCCATCATCCGACGCCGACCGCCTACTGCGACAATGGTGAGCAAGACAGTATTATTGTCAAACACTATGTTGAGCGTATAGTTTTGTATAGCCTTCTCAAAAGACTTTCCGCATCAAGCAAAAGCTCGCTAAGGCTGGCCGCCAAAATAGGTGTGTTACAAGTGCTACTGTGATGGGTGAGAATACTTATCCGAACATGTCAGGCCTATCCCCCAATGGTTTCGTCTCAAGAGCGATTCTAAAATTCAAGTTCGTTTACATGTTCTATACTATCGTTGAGGGCAGGATATCAATTCACTTATTCCAACAGTACAATGCCAAGCGTCGTCACTGGCGAAGGACGAAGCTCAATATCTGAATTCCTTCTCATCTCGATCGGTGTTGTTATGTATTAGGTTTGGAGTTGGGGAAGGGCAGAGGACAACTTTTTATTGCTTCCACGTGTGCAACTATGAAACACCATTCATGCATCATGAACCTACCGTTCTCCACTGTCCTTCGGTATGTTGATTCTCATATGAGTGACACCTGTTCAGATCAATCTACCCGTTATGAATTTCAATGCATTCTCACCATCTGGACCCTTTGTTTTCGATCTGAATTGATCAAGTCTGAACTCAAAACACTGATTCTTAATGGTCCAAACTGCTCAAGGCGCAGACTCATTTGGAGTTCACAATCGGTTTATGAGAGGCTCTCGAATGGCTGGAAAGTCTTAGGATTCAGGCAATGCGCGATAGCGATGTGTATTATAATTATCATCGTTCAGTGGTATCGTTTTGAGAGACCTTAAAAATAATAACAAAACCACGTGCCTTGGATGACTTGTCACGAATTCATTTCTCTGCAAACACTCCCTGTTCAGGTTCTCAGTGATTCTTTACTATTTTTCTAGTACTACAGGTGTGCAATTCTGATTCGCTTAGATGTTGACCTTTTTCGTCCTCACTGAACGACAGTTAGACACTGATTGTTGGATAGAGAGGGGCTACAACGAACACTGCCTCCAGCTCATCCACAAACGTAATCGTTCAGCCAAACTTTTACTTCATTCCACTGGAAACGTATCTTAGCAATCGTTAGTCACGTCGGAACTCCAAGACACACACTTTGCTCTAGCATCTGATTGAAACGACTCTGGGGGGCAACATGCCATCATTAATCCTTACAGCATTTCTGGTTGTGTTCATGGCGCAAGTGGTATCATGGATAGGGGAGAGCGTGTTGAGTGGATATGTGTGTCACTCAGTTCATAGAAAACCCTGGGTCCTTATCGATTCATCTACGACCTTTTTCTGCAGGCGTATGCATTGTACCTACGGTCAACGAAAGGATCGCTTGTACGCAGGCAGAGTGAGCTCAAGTCTGATATCATGAAGACTAAACAGGAGCTTTCGCGGACGAGCGCACAGGATCAATTTGCAAAATGGGCGAAACTAAGACGGAGCATAGATAAAAATCTCTCGGACCTGGAGAAACTCAGTGCGCATAACAGTTCTTCTACTCTCGACAGTTAGTGCTCATTCCCTGCATACCACAGACTCAAATCTCTCTTCAGGCAAAACCACCTTCACAGTCGCATTCCGTATCTTCCTCTGGATTGTAGTCAATATACCGCAATACGTCATCGCATGGAGATATCGTTCCAAAGGTGTATTCTGGCTTCCACAGGGTTGGTTCAATCCTGCCATCATGTGGTGGTTGTCATTCCCATTCGCACCAAGAGGTTCCGTGAGCGTTATGACTTGGACGTGGGCATGCAAAGCCGTACTACAAGTCAGTGAGGGAGTTGTGCAGTTTGTTATTCGTGCGTGGATACCTCTTTTCAGGATACTGGAAACTGATGAACGGATTGTGATTTCAGTACCCGTGTTTATTCCGACATCAGTAACGGCTGAAGAGGAAGAGCAATCTGGGAGGGCGCAGCCCATTACTATTGCTGAGTCAGACTAGGGAAGTCATTTTCTCGTGTCGATGTCTATTTCCTTTCGTCTTGATTGTCCTGAACATCTGCCAGCATGGGATAATGCATGTCCTTACTGATGGCTACTTGTAAGATGTTGCACCTATCAGTTGATGGAATATTCACTCTCTAGCGCAGAGGAATATTGTCGAGCCTAGATCCTTAGCATAGTTCTTGACCTGATTACGCCGGATAGTCGGCCAATTTCATTGTTTCTCAGTTGGCTGGTCATTCAAGAACTGTACTTGTGATAAATGATGACCAAAATGTGAATGGACTTCTCTTAGGATGACAGAATAAGGCAACGACTTGTCATGTGGGACTATTCGGACAAAGCAAAGTCCATCTGCCCGGGTATGAACTGGAATTATCAATATTTTTTTGCGGAAGCTGGAGCAGAGAGAGACTCAAACTAGTTGATAACCTGGAGTTCATAACTCCTAAAAGTTCTCACGATACCCACTCCACTCTCACCATGACCGTTGTACCAGTCAATGTTGCCAGCCTCAAAAAAGTCAAAAATTCCGTCATAGGTAATCCTTCAGCGAAGAAACAGCTTGCTCAGGACGTCTTGTTGATACAATCGTACGTGCGTCACATTGTCAGCTTCCATTTATGCTTATGCCGCTCTAGTTTGGTCGCTTGTCTTAACCCGCCACATGCATGTTCTGCGTTTCTCGAGCCTCATAATAACACATCTAGACCAGAAGACGACGCAATACGGATTGAAGCTGCACATGTCATAGCATCTTTGGCTGGCTCTGAGGAAGCGCTGTCGGCATTACTCGACCATGAGGCACCACATGCGTTCTTGGTCGCCATATCCTATTTTGAGCCCGGCAGTTCGACAACTCTACGCTCAGCCATTGTACGTGGCTTGAAATCCCTAGCCATAGCGATGGCCAATATTGCGGGGCCATCCCAGTGGGGTCTCAAGTCTAACAAATCAAAAATTCGCAATCGGACGAAAGACGGCCTCAACTACCTTTTCCAGGTGTGTGAAACATGAAGCATTTTATCAGTAGCTTGACCTGCTTACCTACCTACAGACAGAGTCTCTCGATATTTATCTCCCGCTCCTTACTGATTCGTCCTCGCAAATTAGCACTTCTATCGTTCATATTATCGCATCTGCCATCAGAACACCGGAACACCGGAAACTATTATCAGAATGGCTTCCGCACGAGGATCGCTTAAAGGAAGCAAAGGTCACGCGGAGAGGCTGGGAGAAGACTTCCGTTGTCAACGTTAATGCTCCCTCTAGACAAGGAGGCTGGCTTGCCCGACACCTGACTGCACTCTTGTGTACTCGTGACAGTAAGGTGGGCCCCTTGTGGTCAATATATCTCGCTACTAATTAAAGAGACAGCTTCAAGAAACCGCTTTGCTCGCCTTAGCGGCCCTTTCGAAAGACAATCCAGCTGTTGCAACTGTACTGGCGCGAGCAGATCGTGACAGTAGGTGGAATTTTTTGAGAGTTTTGCACCAAAATACTCACCCTTTACCGTTAGATCCTCCTATTCTTTCTACCATTGTTCCTTTTATCAAATCACGAAATGTCGATATACAGCTTGCCGCCGCCCTATGGTGAGCTTTTTATCTTTGAAACTTTTCTCGCTAAACCCGTTACAGTGTAACTCATATCGTGCGAGGCAGTACAATCAACAGTGCTTATCCAATCGATGAATTGCATATCAGAGCAGTCATTAATTTTGTAAATAGCCTAATTGGATTTTCTTCCTCAGACAATATCTCTCGACAGACAAAAGCATGTTTTATCCTTTGTAGGTTGGGAGAGATTGTTCATCCTGAGCTGCGCTAATGTGTCACAGATTACTTGGTTGCAGATGATTCCGCTCTGTGTAGCGCTACATTTGATCGTGGGTGTCTGGAGAAGCTGACGGCGATCGTTCGGGACAACACCCCCGAGGATAATAGAAGCGAGTGGGGTGAGGATGAAGCGGAGAGTGTATCTCTGCTGCGTGAGGTAAGTCGATAAATTTTATGCACAGGGCAGCTCCTGTAAAATCAATTTTAGTCAGCCTTAATTGCTATCGCCGCAATCTCACTATTCGACAATGAAATACGCAGAGCTGTCACCGACGAGTTTTATTTCATCCCTTTCATCCATACCAGTCTATTTCACCAACACATCGGCGTTCGATATGCTGCATGCCAATGCGTACGAGCGTTAAGTAGGGCAGTTACGGTCTTGAGGACCAATATTGTCGACAGTGGTCTTGGGATGGCTATCTTTACTATCTTCAAGAGACGAGAGGAAGATGCAAATGTACTCAATGCGGCACTGTCAGCAGTATGCAACATTGTTATCGACTTCTCACCGCTGCGACCAGTATGTTTTACTGAGTACCTTATCTTTTGGGTTCTACTGACTTGTGTGTGAAGATATATCTTGAACAAGGCCTGATGGAAAGGCTACGAGAGCTACTGCCGCTCGGTGATCCGGCACTCAAGCTGGGAGCTTTGTGGGCTGTCAAGAACCTCCTCAGAAAATCAACGACAGAAACAAAGCGTAGCGTAATGCGCCAGCTTGGCTGGGATCGGGTTGTGGAGTATGTGGGCTTCTCTAAATATGTGATTTGTGCTTATGATATATATTAGATACTTACGAGACAGCCCGATCGACGTTCAAGAACAAATATTTAGCATCCTCAGGAACGTGGCAGAATCTCCTGAGGGAATTGATATGATTTTCAAGAATATTCCGTTGGAGACACTCCTAGGTCATATCACCAGTGCCAGTGCATCTTCATCTGATGATGTCATACTCCAAGCAACCTATCTCCTCGCAAATCTCATTAATGGCAGTGAACTGCAACAAAACCAAATAGCATCCCATCCTAGGCTTCTCAATAACCTACGGACATGCTTAGCTGAAGGGAAAAATGAAGTCAAAAAGCCTGCTACATCGTGCATATACCAACTTGCACGTAATTCAAAAGGTCGACGAGCGATTATTGAAGCTGGAATTATCTCGACGTTGCGACATTTATGTGAATGGTCCAACCCGGGAGTACCGCCTTCTTCGCCAATATCTGTTGGTTCAATTGGAGGTGGTTTGAGTGGGCGAGGGATGAGTCCAGGAGGTAGAAATTGGGGTTCGACAACCGGTACGAATATAGGAGGAAGTTATAGTACTTCACATTCTCATGGTCATTGGGGTGGATCGTCGCATATACTTCCTCATTATCCTTATGGAGTTTTTAATAATCACCATGCTCATTCGAGTATCTATCAGCCTCATTCAGCGGCGCATCAGCATGGGACGGCGATGGAGGATGATAAAGAAGTTGTACAAAATGCGAGAGCGGCGTTGGATTGGTTGGATAGTTATGCTTGATTATTGCATCAGATAGGTTTCGAATGCAGGCATTCTGTTTCATGGAGTCCGTCCAGTGGCGCAGAGTAATTACTGTATGACTTTGAACCAGAATCGTGGCTTTGTTGGTACTCTCGGACCGAATCTCTTCTTGAGAGCTTCACCCTGGTCCAGAATCAATCTGCATTGAGACGCAGGTTGAAGGAAGTAAATATTGACTATTAAAACACGTAGACTCGTAACATCGAAACAAACAAGAGAAGACCGCGTAGAATTGAAGGAGGGGTAATACGACAACAAGATACAAGGCCTAAGAAAATCTTACAACTGCGCCTTTTGGTACCGAGGCTCAACGCCATCTGCTACAGCAAGATTTGGCATCAAATCGCTCGTCAGAAAATTGCTGGGCCATTGCTTCCTGATCTGTATTTTCAAATAGTCCTCGGCGAGCTTGACATTCTGCCCTTTCACACCCGGGACCAACTTTTGCACATCTGGACCCAACTCCTTGATAAGCCCATCAATATATTCGGGTGTGATCAGTTGACCATTTTCGGTGCGCATGCCGTACTTGACCCATTGCCACAATTGGACCCGAGTGATTTCAGCAGTCGCGGCGTCTTCCATCAGGTAGTTGAGCGGGATGCAACCATTGCCGTCGACCCATGCCGCGGTATAGGCAAGACAAGTGGAGACGTTTTCACGGATACCATCTATGGTAATCTTCCCTGGCACCTTCGTGTTGAGGAGATCGGCAGCAGCAACCTTGACATCTTGGCGTAAATTATGGTACTGAAAAAATCAAGTTTAGCTTTATCATCTGGATAGAGAAGTGCCATACCTGGTGAGGTCCGAGCATATGCTTGTCAAAAATTGTACGGGCAATGGGCTCGATGAGAGGGTGAGCAATCCATGTTCCATCGTGTCCAGCTGTAACCTCTCGGAGCTTGTCGGCACGAACTTTCTCCATTGCTACCTCATTTGCCTTGGGATCGTTTTTGATTGGAATCTGAGCAGACATGCCGCCCATGGCAGCAACTTTACGCCTATGGCATGTCTGGATGAGCAGTCGAACGTAGGAGTCCATGAAATGCACGGTCATAGTAACATCTTTGCGGTCAGGGAGAACTGCGCTTCGATCAGCCCTGCGCTTCTTGATGAAGCTGAAGATGTAGTCCCAGCTAAAAATAGGTATTTAGGCACGTTCATACATGACGTCATGCAGAACATACCGTCCACAGTTGAGACCAGAGGAATGTTCACGGAGTTCGAATAAGATTTCTTCCATCTGGAATGCAGCAGGGAGAGTCTCGATGAGGACAGTCGCACGTATAGTGTTCAGCTGAAGGCCAATGTACGACTGGGAGAAGACGAAGATATCGTTCCACAGACGAGCCTCGAGATAGTGTTCCATCTTGGGCAAGTAGAAGTAGGGGCCAGAGCCCCGTTGGACAAGTTCCTTGGCATTATGGTAGAAGAAGAGTGCAAAATCAAAGATGGAACCAGACATAGGCTGGTTGTCGACGGTGATACGAGGCTCATCTAGGTGCCAACCCCGTGGACTAGAGACGACTTTGACATCGGTGTAGAACTTCTGCCAATAGACTTACCGGACAATCAATACAGCGGGTTTCTCAGATAGCTTGTATGACTTTCCTCCTGTCTCAAAGTCAACTTGACGTCGAACGGCGTCGCGAAGGTTGACTTGGCCGTTCAGGATGTTAGCAAATGTCGGTGAGCTCGAGTCTTGAAGACCCGTGAGGAGTGTGGCAGATAGCTGTCTAACGGCTGAGCTTACCTTCGAAATCGGCCATGAACGTCTGTGCACCACTGTTGAGCGCATTAATGACCATCTTTCTATCTGTCGGCCCGGTAATTTCAACACGACGGTCTTCTAAGCCAGGTGCAGGAGGCACACAGTGCCACGATGGATCTGCACGAACAGGCGCAGTCTCTGTGAGAAAATCCAAAGGGACTCCAGAGTCAAAACGTCGCTGGGCATCTTCACGAGCAGTGAGCAATGACTGGCGAGTGGAATCGAATGTCCTATGGAGAGCTGAGAGAAATCTGAGTGCTCCGTCCGTGAAGAGCACCTCTTGGGCACCTGGGGCGACTTGGGAGTGAATTCTGAGTCCGTGAGACATGTTTGATAGTTTGCGACCAAGCTGCGGTTATTTATGATTATTGCAAAGGCGGCACTCCGTCCTCCGTCCCGTGGAATCGACGTCACAGCTTGGAACCCCAAATCACATGGTTCACTGCAAGACTTTGTGTATCACATGTGATACATTGCCCGTAACTAACTCTCCGTCGGACAACCGATTGTTCTGTCCTTGTATCTATGTACTCTGTCTGTTACTAAAGGGGCTCTACAGATCGGCTTTAATGAGTTGCTCCGTTTTGTGAAGCACACGTCTGCTCATTATCTTGCTCATTGCTGATTTCAGAGACTTTGTCATCAGATCATGACTGGACTTCTTGGCTAGAATTCACTAGCGGGGTTGTTCCAAGTATTTATTCTGGTATGAGATCACAAAGTTCTTGTCCTCTAGAGGAAACTCTGGTAACAGCCTTTTCTTCCATCCCTTTTGCAAAAAACAAGTTGAGGCTTATCTTTTTCGCATCTGAGATATCATATCTATCTTGGGACAACCAAAGAGTGGTGGTATTTGTCAATGTTGCTGCATACGTAGTCCACGAAAAACGAGTTATGACCTCACAGTCGGCAAAAAAATGCCACATCATCGAGAAAAACACTGACTAGAGCAGTGGTTTCAAGCAAGCAGTCATGGTACACTGCATTGCTGGGGGACTTTGCATACATTCTTTATGAGAGG
>Ga0157366_1000449_pt1 | contig 18848 bp, 12 predicted proteins | sample AttbisABBM1_FD_113149 | JGI IMG/M metagenome (GOLD analysis project Ga0157366, IMG submission 113149) | Fungus gardens microbial communities from leaf cutter ant in Botucatu, State of São Paulo, Brazil - Atta bisphaerica ABBM1 | ecosystem: Host-associated > Fungi > Mycelium > Unclassified ...
ATCAGATAATATGTGATAATATCTAGATAATACATACTCAGCAATCTGACTTTTGAAAGCTTACTAATAAGTCTTGAATAACAAGATGTGAACCATATCTAATACAGATACAACTAGAAATTTAGAGTGATAGTGATATGTAAGCAAAAAAGAAAAGAGTGATATTTGTTATTTCAATTTGATTATAGAATATTACTATATTATTAGCTTATAGAGGGCTAGAAATAATGATGTGTTAAGTAATTATATATTATGAGGTATTTGTATTAGGAAAGCATCAAATATTTACTATCAAGTTATTATATCATCTATTAATACTCTTCACTTTGAGAGTGTTACTTCATGTCTAGATACTTGGAAAATCTCCTTTAATTATTTTTCTGTTCAAAAACACTATCTCCTATCTCTGAGAGGCAAGAATTACAAACATCTTTAGTCTAGCTACTTCAAGAGTAGTAGTTGGCCTACTTACTTTGACTAGTCAGTGTTACATTTCATATTCTAACCTCATCTATGGATAACCACTTATCTCTCATCTATACTCTCTAGTCTCTTCTGGTACAGATCATACCTGTCCATTTTATCTTGGGTATCCTTGCTGGTCCAAGTTAACTCTATAAATCTCTATTCTCTAACATCCAAAGATTACTAGAAATCAGAGTAACTTGCTTAGCAGTTATATTCAGATAGCTACACTAGGTATACTAACTAGTATATAATCCAGTAGTTTATACTATAGTAGTCATTCTAAAAATCAACTAAAACTAGCATCTCTCTTCTAGTATTAAGTAATAACATATCTTACTATCTTCCAGTAGTTTTCCACCTCTTAAGTTCTCAAGTTCTAATCCAAAATATATAATCCATATGACTCATAGAGATGCAGTATATAAGCTGAAGCTGAAGATCATTCTGATCTGCCTTCTGCATTCTTAGATAATATATAGCTTATTAGTTTTGGACTTCCAAGATGCCTTCTCAGATCTTGGATAATGAGGTATGAACTATGTCTAACAGTCAGTCACATTATGTGCTAGTGTAACTAGAGCTATTCTTAATTATGCTCCCATTAGAGGGTATAAACAGTGCTTTTTTCCTGTAAAGTATATCTAATGTCTGTATGGTTATTCCCAAGTGGAAACACATCAATATATCTTTGCAAACTGTTCCAGGTTTGCCTATAGTCTCTTGTTTGACCAATCTCCATCAATTGAGAACTTTGTTGACTTCTTGAAAGAGCACCTAAGTACTTTTGTTATCTCCTTTTCTCAAGAACTATTATGATTGATACCTCATGTTTTACAGATGGTTGCTGCAACATGTGTTGGGGTTGTTTCATTTTCATCTTCTTTATCTGCTGCACCTTGTTGTTTCCTCATGTATGATCAGTCAGTGCCTTATGGAGTAGTAGAGGCTTTCTCATGTTTTTCTCATTGTTTAATAAATTGTTGAACAAAAAATTACTATTATTATATGTGATGACTTTTGCTACTGTGAGAATATGCAACTTAATTCTGTTCCAATAATGTGATGGACTTATTTCAGGACTGTGTTTCACTTACTCAGTATATCACCTAATCACATGTATAACTCCCTGTGGTCACTTTTAATCATTTGTCCACAGTTCACTGGGAGATTCCGAAGTTGTCAAAATGGTTCCTATGGCTCCTAAGATACAACATTCGTCACCTGTGCTCCAATTCTAACAACATTAACTCAAATGACTTAATCTATCGGCTATGTCTCCTTATACATGCATATGACCCCTATAAATCTCTTTTATGTGAGCACTGCCCCTTGCAGTGCTGTTCCGGTAGTATAGTACAATTCAGCCCGAGGTGCTCTAATATACACGATGCCTGATCGGGACTGATTATCCTCCGGGTATTTGTCAGACATCTAAATGTACAGTTGGCAGGGGTGTCCTATGGCGGCAACTATTCAAGGTCTACCTGTTGAGCTCATCACACTCAAGTCCTAGCTTCACAACACCCCACTGTATACGGAATACATAGTTATTTGTTATTATCACAGCGATTTTGAGTTTTGGGCGCTGTCATAGCATTAATTCATTTAATTCAAGGCCATGCTCGCAAGGCGTGGGAAGCGAAGCCCACGGTTAAATACAAGTTATGCCAACATCGAGGTCGTTGCATCCCATTCTCCCCGTTCTTGTATGTCTTCCTGTGATAATGACCTAGGTTCCCACACATGCTCCTGTCATCAAAATCAGCACTCATGACATCTTTTTAACAGCATCAGTGATTGGACCACATCGCCTGCAAATGCTTGAACGGGCAGCTGCTCAGTCGTTCCCAATCTCCGGAATTAGGAATGCAGCAATGACTGCGCTCAGGATCCTAAATCTCACAATGGTGAGAACTGGACATGGTTTTTCCCTCTGAGAAGCATATCTCATTACTTTAGTCGATTTCTGGACGCCATAAAGCAAATCTCATTGCTATCGGCAGGGAAGCCTGCGTCATTACGGTGAATGTCGTTCAAAGAGTTAACCTTGATGGAAGTGGCTACATGGAGCACTCCCAGTACACCTCAAGTTTAGAACAGGATTCGGCAGCCCTCGTAAGGTGAGTAATTGTTTTGTAAACATTCTCCTTACTTTTGATTACGTAGGGAAATGGAAGCAATAGAGAGGGATATTGCATCCCGCAGAAACTTAGGAGGTTTCAAAAGATTTTTCGGTCGAACTGCGGACGCCAGAGTCATAGAGGCGTGCCGAGCTCGTCTAAACAAGGCTCTCCGACTATTTGAGGTAAATTCCTTTTTCCATCCAAAGGGGCGTACTTTACGTTTCTGCAGTTGCAATCAGACATAGATATGCGGCAACAGGTAGCGCATTTGGATCAGAACTTACAAGTGATATTGGACAAACGTAGTCAGGTGCGAACGTCACAGTCTCTAGGCCCTCCGCAGATGCCATTTCCGACGCCATACCCGACAAGTCCTTCACATATGCCCATGCCAGAGCCCGTGCCACAATCACATCCACCTGTCTCAAACGTCCCGCCACCCGTTTGGCCACAACCATCAATTCCCTCGTATGACTTGGCACCATCGTTTCCACAGCCTGTGTCTTCGCCATGGCCTCCTAATAATGAAACAGTCCATGTGCCTTCAAGAGAGGAAAGAAGAGAAGCACGTCATGCGAGAAGAGAAGCACGAGCATCTCAACAAACCCAACATGCAACTATTGGTGCTGGTTACATTAATCCCCCTGACCTGTCAATTCCTTACAACGCTTTCACCAACATCCAAAATCATTTGTCCCCGGGTGGTAGTTTCACCCACCACTATGTGAATGGAAACGTAATAAATAGCACCAGAGATGACTCATTCAGAGTTTCCGGGAGTGGGAATAACATCAACATCTCTTTCACCCCCTATCGCCCGTGAACCAGTGACTGGGGACTGATATCTTTCCTACGAATGGAAACAAAGCTGTCGGCTTGACCGTGACAAATACGTCATGCTTGGTTCGCCCTCACTGCTCTGGAGAAGAGACATCAAATCACGAACAATCCATCTGGAACAGGTTCTGGTCTCAAGATATTTCTTCCTGTACTTCACCAAGGGGATATACACCATTGCCAGAAGATGGGCTGACAAGAAATCAAAGACCTTTATTTGATGAGAACTTCGTGCAGGCTTCTAAGAAGGGTATCGGATACCATCGCTGTAAAATGGTTCTAAAGCAGTCAGATACACTTGATGGTGATCGTCTCTGGGCAGCTGATTCCTTATGTATGTTCCTATCCGGGAATAACTGATGAATGCTCACTGAACCAACCATAACAAGAACACTGGATTTCCGAAAATCCACAGCAGACCCCTAACGTGATGTTGGTGCATGATTCAACAGCGTACTTGATCAGTACTTGATCAGGTAGCTTAATTCGCTTTTTCTTTGTATGTTTGTTAATAAACATGACGGATCAATCAAATACAACAAAGTCATTTTACTAGTTTGAGAAATAACTTAAAAAGGAATGAGGACCGGAATGCTGTCTCAGCCCCAAATCCTCCGCCATAAACTCCCAAATACTGCATGTCCCATTCTATAAACTAGACCCGACTCCATTGGTGGTTTCAAACGCTTAACGTCTGTTGAAGATTGGCCGTTGGCCTGGTGTCGTGTGATATCGATACCGGATGGAGGGCCGCTCTCGTCTGAATCAGAATCTGTCGAACCAGTTGGTGATACCTGACTTCTAGCATTTGGTGCCTGAAAAGGAGATATCGACGGCGGCAAGAGTGATGTACTGGTAGTCGTGCCTGGTGAAGATGAGGGCGCTCTACTTCGAGTAGGCGGGGTGCGTGCAGGGGGTTTCGGGGAAGATGAGCCCAGTTTCGACGACTCAGAACCCGACACGGTCAAAGAGCGAGAGCGTTGGGTAATTGGACGAGTGGGAGTGACTCTTGTGAGACTGGGTGGCAGAATGGATTGGGGATCCTCTCGTGATCGCTCGCTAACTGAGTGCTGGAGACGTCCAATAACTCCCTTTTGTTCTTCGATAGTCTCAAGTGCTTTCTGCATCTCCTTTTTTAGTTTCTCCTCCCCTCCTGTTTGAGCATTGTATCGGCCAAGTTGATTTCGTGTGTCTTCCAACCGACGTTGCAGTTGAACGACTTCATCCATGAGCTTCTCCTTCTCCTTCGCAGTCTCAGTCGCGACGTTATTTCTTTTCTCTAAGGAAGATAATGCGCCCTTTACGATCTCCAGTTCCTTCCTGACGCTCTGCGCCTCTTCTCCATCTCGCTTTAATTGCTCCCTAAGACCAGCAACCTGACGACGTAATTCCTCGTTTACCGATACGAGAAGCAAGGAACGCTCTTGCTTAGCAGTTGACTCACGCTGAGAAGACTCCATGGATCGACGAAGGTTGTGCACGGCTCGCCGCTCTGCCTCAACTTCGGCGATATGGTTACGGACGAGTTCGGCCTTCTCTACTTCAAGCGCCTGTTTCTCATCCTCAAGCGTACGAGCGCTTTCTTGGAGCATAGTTTGTTGTTTTCGAGCCCGACAAAGCTGGGTAGCCTGCTCTTCAATGATCTTGGCTGACTTCTGAGCATCTACGCTGATAGTATCGAGAGCCGTACGGAGTTGTTGAGTGGTCGTGGTTAATTCAGCCTGGAGAGCCTTGGCCATGCGATCAGCATCAGTCAGTCGGGACTCGTAATCTTGGATCCGTGTCTTGAGTGACGAGTTGCTTTCCTCGAAACTGGAAAGGCGATGCTGAAGATCATTGATCACCATATCCTTCTCATCAACGGAGGCCTGAACACAACCAAGCATATTCTCTGTCTCAACCTTTAACGACTGTAACTGAGTTACTTGGGCATCACGTTCAACCAAAATCTTCTGCATGTTTTTGAGTTCGATTTGATAATGGTTCATATCATCCACAAGCCTCTTCTGCGCCTTAACACCTCCTTCGGCCAGGACATTACTGTCCTCCAAATACGTGATTTTTCCTCGCAGTTCACTATTCTCTGCACTCATTTCCACCATGTGCTCAATCTTGACGTTCAACTCTTGCTGTAGAGATTCGGTCAAGTGTTGCAAGTTCTTCACCATGAGCTGGACTGATTCCATCTCTTCATCGTGAACACGCATCAACTCGGCCTTGTCGTCTTCGACGACCATGATACGTGACGCTAGTTCTTCATTTCTCTCTTGTAGGTGGTGATTGGTCTCCTTTTGCTGGTCAAACTCCGCCTTAGTCTCCGCCACGCTCTGACGAAGATTGTTATTGTTCGCGTCCTCGAGTGTACGGATGTGCTCACGGAGAGTAGAGCACTCGTTAGTTACTTCAGTGAGTTTCTGCGTAACGACAGCAAGCTCTTCGAGAAGGTTTGGCTCAGCGCCATCAATCCTCGTCGCCGAGCCATCAACAAATTCGGCGCTAGTCCGACGGCATTAGCGAAGGATCCAGATCAAGGAATCATTTCGATCACCTCTCATTACTGTCTCGACCTTTTGGAGGTGGCGTGTTTCGTGATTCTGGCAACGATGCCTTCGGAGATGCTGTCATCCGTCTTACAGGAATTTTGGAGCCGAGGCCTGGAGAAGATTTGACTGTCTCGGGGGGCTCATTTGGTACTGATGCCTCAGGATCCTGAGAGACGAGAGAGGTTGAAGAAGCTCCACGAGATTTAAGCAGATATGGGAGTGTTTTGGCCACCCCTCGCCATGCTGAGCGTTTCTTGTCTACTTTGGAAGCAATAGAATAGACGGAACTATCAGATGGTTTACGGGCAAGAACGGGAGGGGTGGTTTCCGTGGCAGCTCTCTGGAGAGGTTGCCGAATGTGGGATGAAGAAGCGACAGTACTTGCCGACTTTTCTTGAGTATTGCTGCCTTCAGCAGATGGTACGGTGGATAAGGTCGACTTCCTAGGAATTTTTCGGGCGATGTTTAATGGCATGTTGACTTGGAAAGAGAGGAAGAAGCGGACAAAAGCTTATGTATGGAAGGGGTGTTTCCAAAGAACGTTGTAGCCGCATGCTGTCATGCAGCCCTGGGAAGGCCAGACAAGGCATGCATACTGAGAACGTACAGCACACTCAAGGTTCTCGCAGCCACGTTGTGATGCCCGGCTTGGAGTCCTACTCTGAAACATAGTAACCTACTCCTGGAAGTTCTTGGGTTGCCTAGATAGACTGTACAGCTGATATTTGGAGTCCGGCAGATAGCCAACGTTTCGATACATCAAGGTTCCTCGCAGGACGGCAAGCAAACTGCCATTCATTAGTTCTGTTCGATCAGACATTTGAAGTAGACTCAGAAATGCCGTTAATTACGTTTGGGGATCCAACAGATGGAGATAGAGCTGAGGAAGAAACGACAGGCACGTTTTGTCACAGATCACCTGACAAACTGAGAGCGCGATGTCCGCCGACTTCGCAAGTCAAGGTACTAGAAGCACTTTATCCCCCGTATAAAGCGGCTCTCATCAAGACTGACTTTGCCTAGAAGGGATTTGTAGCGAGCGGACACCGTAGTCAACGAGCGAGGTATGCACTGATACTTACAAGTAATCTGAGACGTGACACAAAGTATTCCAGCAGCCTATAGCTGTAGAATCGAATCGACATAGACATAGTTAGTACATCTCAGATCTAACTCAGTATTGCCTCTGAAGTTATCGTGCTGCAGGCGTTCATCGTCCATCCACAGACCATGGACGATCACGGCACCTCTATCGGCACCTCTATCAATCCTATCACACTGTCAGGCTGAACGCTCCACGACACTTGGGCGCGCCGCGCTTCCACTTGGAATCATACTAAGAAATATTTCCTTGTATTATGAAACCCCCTCATTGTCTCTAAAGTTGATCTTGGAGAGCATGGCAATCTATTTCTCTAGATGAAAACGCTTCCCCAAGCGGAACGTGACTTATGAGGTTCAGCAAGTACATTGTAACATAATGCGCGGCTTCCAATCATTCTACAACGTAAGTCAGCCCACAGTGATCGAGGTTGGCTGACGCCGTTGTCAGAGCTCTATAAATCCGCACTTGGACTTCCCTGTTAGAATTATCCCTTCCTTTCTTTCTCTCACTAGGTACTCTCTATACAAGAGATGTTACCTAATCTTCAATTTGCTACTGTCTTTTACCTTTACTGCGCTGCCAATGCCTTTGCTTACACCATTGGCAAGACTGGCACTCTCACGCTCACAAGCCAGGTCATTGGTCCCGACGGTTTCAATCGCACGTATGTTCCCTTCTCTCATCTTTCCAGCCACTGAGAAAATATTGACGTGTTTCCTGAAAAAGGGCTTCTGTGATCAATGGTGTACATCCCGGCCCATTGATCGCCGTCAACAAGGTGGGATCTCAACGGCCCCATTCACTTTCCAAAGGAAAGCTGAAGGTTCTCATTTTAGGGTGATTCGGTTTCGCTGAATGTGGTTAACAACCTTTCGGACCCGGACATGATACTGGGAACAACTATTGTATGCATCGACTCTTTATCATGTTCAGTCTCACTGACATATATAGCACTGGCACGGCATGTTCCAAACTCGAACGAATTTTATGGACGGTACAGATGGGGTTACTCAGTGCCCCATTGCCCCTGGAGATTCATTCAGATATACATTCAAAACTGGCGAACAGTCCGGTACTTACTGGTACCATTCTCATTTCGGCAAGTCTAGACTTTCGTTTTCATGTTACCAACTCACTCAAGAGATCTGCTGACCACTATCTAGGCGTTCAGTACTGTGATGGTGTTCGTGGAGGCTTCGTCATCTATGACGATGAAGACCCTCACCGATCCATGTACGATGGTAAGCAACAAACTTGACCTTCTCCCACAATCTAACTGATTGAGTTTCATAAGTGGACGATGGTAGGCTGATATTTTGCGCTACATGAATTAACCTCGCTTACGCGTCCCCTTAGCATCTACTATTATAGCGCTGAGTGAATGGTAACCTGGTTATTTTTAGTCCTTGCTCTTTCGAGATGTCTTACTCCTTTCAGGTACCATACTCTTGCCGTAGATATCACCGGTATTGCCGAGGCAGACTCGACCTTGATCAATGGTAAGGGCCGATACCCAGGTGGCCCACAAGTTGACCTCTCGATCATCAATGTCATGAAAGGTAAACGGTATCGATTCCGTATTATCTCTATATCTTGTGATCCCAACTTCGTATTCTCCATCGACAACCACGACCTCACCATCATTGAAACTGAGGGGACGTCCACCAAACCATACACAGTTAATTCTATCCAAATCTTAGCAGGCAAGCAGGATCAATGCATTGATAGTCATTCATATGAAATACCGACATGATGATTATCACTGACAGGTCAGCGTTACTCCGTCGTATTGAATGCAAACCAGACCATTGGAAACTATTGGATTCGTGCACTCCCCAACTCTGGCAATCGTAATCTTAGCTCTACTTTTGAAGGTGGTGTCAATTCTGCGATTCTGAGGTATCTAGGTGCACCAATTCAAGAGCCGACATCCACACAGCAAACTCACATTGTCCCCCTCGTTGAGTCTCACCTTCATCCAGAAGTTAATCGTCGTGCCCCAGGAAGGAACACTCCCAATGGTGGAGACATTGATTTCGTTTTTAATTTCGGTTTCGACCTTGATTCATTTTCGTTCAACATCAACGGCACAAGTTTCCAGCCTCCCTCTGTTCCCGTCTTGCTCCAGATCTTGAGTGGTACACAGCCACCACAGAATCTCTTACCAGAAGGATCTGTATACACTGTGGAGAGAAACAAGACTGTTCAACTCAATCTTCCCTCTGGTCTGATCGGAGGCCCTCACCCTTTCCACTTACATGGGGTACGTTTCTCTGGCACCTGACTCCCCATGACTCACCATGTTCTCCCTAGCATGAGTTCTGGGTGGTTAGGAGTGCGGACACCAACGCGTACAACTATCAAAATCCTATAATCAGGGATACGGTCAATGTCGGAGATACCGTTGGCGATTTTGTCTCTATCCGCTTCCGGACCGACAATCCTGGACCCTGGATTCTTCATTGGTACGTAACTCCATGATGTGTAACACCAGCTCACCATATTCATTATCGGTTCTCAGCCATATTGATTTCCACCTCGTTACGTAAGTTATTCCTCCAAACATGTTGCTGAAATTGATTCCACGCACACTGCAGAGGACTTGCGATTGTCTTTGCTGAAGCCCCGGAAGATACAAAAGCATATCTTAAGACCCCACCTGGTACGTAGTCAGTCTCCAAAAGCCATATCTCAGTTAAATTTATGAGCCTTATTTAAGCTGAGTGGGATCAGCTTTGTCAGACTTGGAATAATCTTCCAGAAACCATTACACGCGCAGGACAAAACTGAAACAACCCTGACCCTGACCCCTGATTCAAATATTTCATACATAATTCCTGTGTATATTTCGAACTCTACGTCATTTCTTTTGCATGGACATATTGCGGAGGCGTCCATGAATGTCAAACAGTGATCGCTCTACCTGTCCATCTTGATCCTGTTATGATTGTGACTACACTCACGTCTTTAATGCTTCTCTTAACGCCGAGGCTAGAAGCCTTGTCGAACTAGACTTGAGTTTAAATGTTACCGAGCCACCCGACGTCAATTGTCCTTCAAGTCCGAATAAAACACTAGCGGAAATTCGGTTTGGAGTGGCGTTATATGTGCTCTCTCAATTTTGGAGGACGCCTGCAGAGACGTATTTGTGATGATGAGCTCAGATGGCTCTAAATGCGAACTTAGATCCCAGTCTCGGTTCGGGACTGGGGTACTAGAGTACCGTCGGAATATGTAGAGGGTGAAACGTCTTGGTAAGTGAATAATGATACGCCAAGAGTAGACGCGAGCAGATTAGATAATCAACGGAAAAGGCCCTCCAATTTATCCCTGTTGACAATTCCTAGTATATTGGTCCATATTCACCACCAAAAGCTCACATAGCCGGACGTACGGTGGTCCACAATGTTATGAGAGTACATCTTCATGTAAAAATGTGACATTAAGTAAAGGAATATCCAAACTGAGGATGATCTATCGATCAACCACTAGATGCAATAAAGTAATCATAAAACAATGACAATGACGTTAATTACTAAGATTCTTCTCTTCAGCAGAAAACGCATTCCAGGTAGGGCACAGTTGATTGTAATTGTCTGCAAGGGCGCAAGAACACATCAAATATTGATATAAAATTCAAATCAGGGCTACTCACCTGAGAGAGGAGGATTCAATGGGGATACGTCTTCAGTAGCTTCAGCTATGACGAGGGCTAAACCGCTTCATCACCAGTTAGTCGGACTCGAGTCATCAATATAGGAGATGTAGCTTACTTGACAAGATGGAAATCGATGTGACTAAAGAGAAGTTGAATGAATGGGTTAGTAGTGTGAGTTACTTTTCTCCCAATAACTCACCAATGTAAGATCCAGGGACCTGGATTGTCCGTCCTGAAACGAATTGAGACAAAATCTCCTTCAGTATTGCCAACGTTAACTGTATCGCGCTGGACGGGATTCATGAAATTGAATCGACCGCTGTCTGCACTTCTGACAACATTGAAGGAGTGCTAATCGGAAGAATGAGCGGTAAGTAAATCATCATAAATAAAGTAAGGATCCAGAGTACCCCGTGTAAGTGGAAAGGATGGGGGCCGCCTATGAGGCCGCTGGGGAAGTTAATTTGAACTGTCTTATTTCTCTCCACAACCAAGAAGCTGCCTTTCGGAAGAAGCTCTTGCGCAGTATGCGCGCCACTCAGAATCTGGAGCAGGACAGGAACGTCGGGCGCAGTGAACTGCACTCCATTCATGGTCCAGGTAAAAGCTTCTTCATCAAAACCCATGGTAACGTTGAAGACATAATCAGCACCGTCAGGCGTACTCCTACCAGGAGCAACGGGATTATTCAAAGGATGTAAGTCTGTTTCTAGCAGTTTATCGTTCTGCGTCTGCTGGGAAGTTGTCGGGTCTGCGACTGGTGCCCCTTTGTATCTGAGGATGGCCGAGTTGAGGCCGCCGGCGAATGTTGTGTTTAGACCATTTCCGCCGGTATTTGGCAATGCGCGGATCCAATAGTTGTCAACTGGTTGATTAGCATTCAAGACCGCAGAGTAGCGTTGCCCTGATCAAAGAGATTCAAAACCAATCCATTCCCACGAGGCAAAACACTTACCAGCAAAAAGCTGTACTCTGTTCACGGTCTTGCATTCTGTCTCTTTACTGTCCGCTTCGATGACGGTAAGATTGTGTCCATCGACAGAGAAGGTGAAGTTGGGCTCGCACGACATCGCGAAAATTCGGAATCTATATCGTTTCCCTTTCTGAACGTTGACAACTGCTAGATTGGTTTTCGGACCTCCAGGATAACGCCCCAGGCCATTGATCAAAGTGCTGTCTGCGAAAGCAATGCCTTGGATTGTAGGTGCTGGAATGTGGTACCTGATACTAGTTGTAAGTGCCTTAAATCAGAGAAAATCTCGAATTTTTCACCATTCTGTCAAAGTGATGATGGTCGTTTCTGCCGCAACTCTCGTTTCAAATGAAAATTATGAGAGGCTTTGAATTAGCTCACCATCGTCAACTAGAGTAATTGATTTAGTATCAGCCAAGGACATCGAGTAAGACAATACTCACTGTCATAAAGATCCTTGTGAGGGTCATTCTTATCGTAAACAATCAAAGCTCCTCGAAGTCCGTCGCAGTATTGGTTGCCTTGAGGGACATTGATTTTTTTCTTGGGTCAACATTAATGAACTTACCAAGATGCGAGTGATACCAGTAGGTTCCAGCAACATCGGCACTGAAGGAGTATTGGAAAGAGCTGTTTGGAGCGATCGGGCATTGGGTAACACCAGCAGTGCCGTCCATTGGGCTGGTCCCTTTCTGAAGGATACCATGCCAGTGCTGATTGGGATGTACAACAGATAACGTTAGCTAAACACGACGTTGAGCGTAGGTTGTCATACCACACTCGTGCCACGTTCTTGTACAGAATCCGTTAGTTGGTTGACAACGTTGACCCTGAGCCGGTCTCCCTATGCGATTTTGTAGACCAGGTCTCAGTTTAAGCGTAGGAAAAGTGGGCAGCCATACCTTGGTGACAGCTATCACGGGTCCTGGATGAATTCCATTGACCACAGTCGCCCTAGGTATTGAGGTATATCAGTGTGACGCCCAAGAATGAAAAACAACCTACGATCGAGAAAACCCGTCAGGGGATATGTCCTTGTTCGCTATTGTGAGTGTGGTCATTGGACCAAGAGTTGTTGCAACGACAACAGCAGCCAAAGTGAGCAGAAATGCAAATCGTGGAGTGACGAGCAGCATCTTCAAACTCAAAGAGAAAGAAAGATGCTAGGACTGAGAAGTAGAATAATGAGGGGGAGGATGGACAAGCCTGGAAATCCTCTGGATGGTTTTATACTGTTCGAAATGGACATAACAAACGCGGTGACCCGCGAAAGCTGTGATACGAAGTACCTGTATGGGGAAGGCCCGAAGTGGTAAGGCCCAAAATCTTTTTCTAGACTCAAGTCATGACGACTGTATCGACAACGAGTAATCTCATTAGACATCGAGAGAGCTTTAGCTGTACGCGCACTCACAAATCTACACCCAGTTCTGATGAGTAGAAGCTCGTTCATATCTGTTCGCAGACCGTCGTTGTGTTTCTGACCTTTACCTGATTTGATTTGTACTCAACAGGGCTATATTTCCTGCAATACAGGGTCGGCATGGCAAAAAACTTTCAGTAGTCTGATTTTACCTGAGGTTGTTCAAGGGTCCTTCGGGCGGCTTGTTCTGGGAGAATCGGAGGACGGATATAATGACAGCACGAAGAAGATTTAATCTTCCTTAGCTAGCAGCCGAGGTCATCTTGCCGTGGTCATTCATTCTCTTCGCCGAGATTCGGTAAATGGAGTTGATGTTGGAAGCAAGGTGTTCTGTCGGGAGGTAACACTACACATGAAAACAGGACTGAGAAAATGCTTAGGGCATCATATATGTAGAAATAAGAGAATGAAATCTTACTCGATGACGACACAAGCAACGACACAAGCAACAACAACCGTAGCATAGAGCATTAGTCAAATGCAAAAATCTATTCATAAACCCACTCCAAACTGTTCTAAAGAAGTCTCGGCTCATTTGACAGTAGCAACGTACTTGTTCTTATCAATGATCAGGGAAGGCAGGTATCGGCTATTTACTTCGGGTTCTGGGAGGGGTGCCCTCCCCATAATCAGTTACAATGTTTCAGAGAAACCACATTGTTCGGGAAGTCAACCACTTGTGCCTCAGGCCGAGCCTCACCGTGGGAGGCTGAGGACGCTTGAGTAAATTGGATTATCCATGCATGTTTGCTTCGAAACTCAAAAACATAATTGTTTTTCGTCACAGAGGTTCTTCCATTGATTACTTCCTTAGTCAATAATTCGTTGACATCGGAGTGTTCACCAAGGATCTGGACCTGAGTCGATTCACACTCCAAAACATAGAGTTGATTTTGGAGAAAGCAACTCGGAACTAAGATATGCTATGCATGTATGCTACACAACTATCCAACGGAGATATGATGTACATACAATTCATATGTCATGTAAAACTGCCAGCAGTACATCATTGATTAGACAGGCTCAACAAAAATCAAACGGGCTCAACAAAACTAGCGAACTCTGTTAGCGGCGCCGAGCTCATTGAGTCGGTCGGACAATCGGTTTCTTCGAGGCCGGGTTCGATGCACCAAGAAAGAACCAAGACCCTCCGAGGGCATTTGATATCGCAGCACCCATTTTATGAAATGGAGCGGCTTTAAGTTGACAGAGTTCTTCCTCTCGCTCCCTGAGTTCTTTCCGCAATTCTTCTACTTGGCGCCGTGATTTATCAGTTTCATCTTCAACCCTTGCCCTTTCCTCTTCCATCCTCTCGATCGAAGCCTTGTTACGCTCAGTTACCTCATGAAGTGTAGCATGAGCGGCGGTGATTTCAGCTTCTTTCTTCTGACTCCATTCCTCAATAGATGATAGTTCTTCCCGAAGAGTGCTATTTTCACCAATCAGCTTCGCTAATCTCTCTTCCTTTCCCCTTAAGTCTCGCCCGAGGGCCTCCTGCATCACCTGAATCTCTGTAGCATGGCTACGCAAAAGATTCACCTTTTCTTCATGTGCCGCTTGTTCTCTCAACTTCATCTGGGAGAGGGTTCCCTCGTTCCTAGCCTCCAATGAATGGCTGTAGTCTTGTAACGCATCAACACGTTGTAACAACTGGCTTATTTCCTGACCACGTTTCTCGATTATTTGTTGAGATTTGGCGTTATCGGCGTGCGAGGTCTCCAAGGTTGCGTGAAGCTGCTGGGCGGTGGTGATAAACGATGACAATTCATCCTGTAGTTCCTGAATCCTGGCTCTGGCTTGTGTAATCTCGTGGTCGTAGTTCTCATGAGTCCTGACGAGGATACTCTGAGAAGTCTCTTTCGTCTCAACCAAGGTCTTCTCCATATCAACTAATTGTCTTTCAAGGTCATGCCTCGTCTTCTCAAGCGTTGCGCTCTTCTGCTGAAGCTCTGAGATAGTGTCGGCCTTCTCATTGACAGAGGTCTGTGCATGACGGAGTGTAGTAGTTAGTTCGTCTTGAACAGCCTCGAAGATCCGAATCCGGCTGTTGCGTTCTGCCGACTGCTTTGAGACATCATCGAGCTGCCGGTGGAGAAGATCCAACCGACTAATGAACTCCAATTTCTCTCTCTTAGCTTCTTCCTGGGAAATCCTGCTTTTTCCCTCCAGCTCATGCACCAACCCATTCGCCCTAGTCAACTCGACTTTCAACCTTTCAACCTGCTGCTCTCCACATTTGCACCGTTCCTCTAATAAACCTGTCTTGTCAAGTAAACCACTCTTCTCTCTAGCGAGTGCCGCCAATTCACTCTCTGTGACGCCCATCTCCAGCTGCAAAGACTCCAAAGATGATTGAAGGTTTCGTACAATCCGACGTTCACCATCAATCTCACTGCTATACTTTTTGAAAAGCTCCCCACGCTCCCTGGTCGCTGTCTCTTCCATCAGCTTCATTTGCATTGTCATATCATCAATCCTATTCTCCAGTGTCTTATTTGAACCTTGGAGTTCGGACACGGTTTTTTCAAGCCGTTGGACATCTGCCATCCGTTCGTCCACTGCTTTAGAGAGACTTTGGGAGGTACGTGTCACTGCGTGAAGTGACTCACGAAGTTGATCGATTGTAGTCGACGAAGAGGACAATTCTTTTCGAAGATGTGAAATAGAGTTTGATGCATCCGACGTACTTCCTGCGTGATCCGATGGCGAAGTTGCCAAGTCCGATATCTCCTTTTCCCGTAAAAAATCAATCTGTATTTTATCCCTTTGTTTCTTCAATTTCTGTCGCTCGTGTTCAAGACTGATATTTCGTAGTCGAAGTTGCTCTACCACTGCCTCCATTTCACCAGGATTCATCTTCAAATTTAGGGCGATATTCTGCAATCCATCGTTCGCCGAGGAGAGATCAAGGACCTGAACCTGCATCTCTCGTACTGTTTCATCGCGAGTGCTTATTTCATCTCTCAGCACGCCCATCTCATGTGTTAGGCCGCTCGCTCGCTCTTCAGCTTTCCTTGATTCGTGTCGAAGCTTCTCGAGAGTTTCTTGATGTTCATGACGTTGAGATTCCTTCTCAGTTGGATGAACACCTTTGAATTCGGCCTTCTTCCTCTCTACAGACTCTGCCACAGACCGTAACTTCGATGACTTCTCATTCTCTCGTTTCAACTCCTGGATCTGACCCTGCAAGCCCGAATAGTCCAGTAAGGAACTGCTCGACTTCACATCGACTATTACATCTTCGAGACACTGGGAAATGGTCTCCGGTTCTTCAGCTACCACCGTTGATTCGGCAGAAGATGACGCTGTCTGTCTGTTGATATTAATCAATACGGCGCCTGAGAGGATGCAACTTATTACCTGCAGACAGCTGAGCGCCCGTCTGTGTCTTCAGTGCTCTCCCCGCTTCCAGCCGAAACAGGACTTCCGAGATGGTCAGATACATTATCGAGCGGCGGGGAGACACCCCGAGAAAGAGTTGAGGGTTTCATTGGAGCAAGTAGTGTACTCGCACTATGAGGTGACGATGCAAAAACAGCTCTCTCATTTTGTGCTGGTGGAGAGGAAGCAGTCGTCGCTGTGGCTGTGGCTGCTGGTACCATAGACCCCATAAAGTAGAATGCTCGAGCCACTCCGCGAAACGTGAACCGTTTTCTACTGGGATTAGAATCAGGATTTGAGATGGATGCTTGAGAACCATTACGACCGGATAGTCCAACAAGAGGATCTGCCGGTGCACCCAACAGGGGTTTCTGCTCTACCGCATCCTCAGACATGGATTCATCTACCGAGGCTTGTCGGGATGTCAGAACGGTATTGTTTGTCATCGTCGCATAATTTGTGGTGCCTGTTGTGCTACGCCAGCTTCCGCCTGCAAAAAAGGACATTTTCTCCAAAGCCAGAGAGGATGTCAAAATGAATGGAAGATCTTTTCTCTCTAAAGATCATTTAAATTGAATCGCGTGTTCTGGGCATGTACACGGTGCACAGCTTCATATTTGCACTGAAATGAATAACTAGGTGGGTCATGGCACCTGTAACATCAAAGAACTCACCTGTATGGGACGTTAAACATGCTTGTGTGACCGGCTTCGAAAGTTGAACACGAGTTGTTAAAACATACTGAGTGAGGCGGTGTCAAAGAGGTAGAACCTATTATACCTATTATTCCTGTATATCAAGCTCTAAAAAGCGCCTCCACGAAGAAAAATACCACAAAGGCTACAGGGTCAGCAGATAAATGTGAATGTGACATGTAAACTGACAGTTACCTAGCAATTTAAGGACGCAATCAGGCGCAAACAGACATAAAATGGCCGAACAATGAGAATGAGAGCCACTTTTCTTCCAGGCAAGTGCTGGTCGGATTTAAGTACTTCAAATCATATTCTGTAGCTCATGTCACTCAATTTTGTACAGAACTGCATCAGCACTTGACACTCCTTTGCTTCTGTTCAGCGATATACATTGTAAGTGATTCAGACCACGTATCAATAGTAACTCCGTGATACCATGCACACAAAAACACGAGGCGTCACTACAAGTTCCGAGTCCACCAGCACTGTTATTTACCATGCCAGAAAGCCTCAGAATCTCGGAAAGGTATCCGATACCTCTTGCTTCGTTGTCTGAACACGCCTTCCACTGTATCTCTCAACTCTTTCCTTGCCGTCTCCTCATGCTAGGTATCTCGCCGTTCGAACTCTATGACCAGATCCTTCATGCGGACCTCGAGCTTTGCCTTGTCTTTCTTGAGACATTGGTGTATCCTGTCAAATTACTTGTGATATCATTAAGTCCAGCTGGACGAGGGTTCAAAGCCTGACACAAGTCGGAACAGAGTTAGCTCGTTGTCTTGACATTTTTAAGTCGTCAGAGATAAGAGGCTCCAGCATAGTATCCAGCTTCCGATCCCTGAAGCTCACCCATAGGTCTGATATCAGATGTGGCCAGAATTCGTCAAGATAATTACCTGCTAGCCCAGATAGCCACTCGAGATTCGGTGGAATTGGTTTTCCATGACCGTACACGTCGAGGAGGATGTATGGACAATATTGACGTGAATAAGTGCAATTCATGGAAAAGACCTAGTGCGGGTCACCATATCAAATTGGGGAGAGTGACAGTGCCAAGCAAAGACTCGCCTATGGGAACTCGGACCTCCAACGGCCCAACTTCGTACAGACTCAGTTACCCTTACAGAATGTGTATTCAAATACTGTAGTGCTAACAATGATGAACACTCATTCCAGGTACTGGAGCACAGATGAAAGGGGTCAAAGTCTGAAAGCCCAAAGGTCTGGAAAGATAATGAAATGAGATTTCAAAGATAGTATCTGATGACCTTGGGGTTTATTGTATATGTTGCCCCATTACTACCACAAGTCTAGATTTCAAGAGAAAGAAATAAAGAGCTGATAAGAAACTCAAACAAGAGTTAGAGATGTAAGAGAATCTCTGACCAAGTCTAAAGTGTTGTGGCAACCACTAGACACAAAGTCCAATAATCACACAAGCGAGTAAAGCTCTCAGTAGGCTATCAATGTGGGGATCACAAGAGAACTCGACAAGGAGTCTCTGCTGGATTACTACCCTACATATACTATTACATGTGGTCTGTACTATGACTATGCTTCTACTGCACATCCTACCCTAAAGTCCATGTGTTGTCCATGAGTGCACCATGTGTACACCATAAGGTAGCAATGTGGTTAACAT
>Ga0157366_1000450_pt1 | contig 18835 bp, 28 predicted proteins | sample AttbisABBM1_FD_113149 | JGI IMG/M metagenome (GOLD analysis project Ga0157366, IMG submission 113149) | Fungus gardens microbial communities from leaf cutter ant in Botucatu, State of São Paulo, Brazil - Atta bisphaerica ABBM1 | ecosystem: Host-associated > Fungi > Mycelium > Unclassified ...
TCACATTACTCACCGGTGGGCCATACGCCAGGGGCAAGCACATTACTCCTGATTCCCCAAGGCGCTAGCAGATTTGCCATCAGCTTGCCCAAATGTGTGCAGGCACTCTTCGAAAGGGTATAAGAAGGCGAGAGTATTTTCGAATCAATTCTGAAAGACCCAGAACTTGAAATCGATATCACTTGCGATGTATGACATGGTGGCTTGGAGTAACTCTCGCCGAGAGGTATTGCAAACCTTGGTGACACTAAGGGATCTGGCGGCGGCGGCGGCTGGTCTGACGGTGTTGCGTCACCGGAACCAGATCGCGAAGCTGATGGCGATGGCCCATTCTCAAACCTTCGTCTCCTGATATTTCCTTGGTGCAACAGCTCCAGAAAGGCAACAGTAGTATAATATACAGCAGTGCTGTTTGTTCTGAAGGTCTCCTCCCAGTCTTCCATTGTACCAGTTTCCCAAAGTGCGTTCTGAAATGCCTTGATGCTTGATATGGCAATCTCAGGGTGACGGAGCGAGGGAGAGTGTGGAGGTGAGGGTGGATCGTTTGATAGAGGTACAACAGGTGTGGGAAGAGGGTGCTGATAGATGTTTCGAGCAACCGCTGCATTGTTGATTAACAAGTCAATGAAGCCATGCTGAGCCTTCACTTCCTCAACGACGGATAGGAGACTCTCTTTCCTAGTGACGTCTCCCTGTAGAGGAATAATTTTTCCAAATCTCTGAGTCAACAGAACAGGTCAGAGCGCAAATAACCCAGAACTCCTAGGCCACATACGCTGTTTTCGGCGGCCGCCTTTTCCAATACATCACCTCTTCGACCCACAATGTAAACAGTTGCCCCATTACTTTCGAGGGCGGAAGCCATAATAAGCCCAATCCCTGTCATAAGTATATGATGCCGATCAATATTCTTTTCGATTCATAACTAGCCGCCTTTAGCCAGATTCTCTCACCTGATCCTCCGCCAGTTATCACTACAACCATGCCCTCAACATTGAAAAGATTTAAAAGGCTAAACCTATGCGACGGCGTATGATCGGAGCAGGATGTGACGGGATCTGGATCCAGTAAGCTCTCTTTTAACGTAAATGAAGAAGCCATGGTCCCGATAATGTACACTTCAACGGCGTGTCTAGTGAGAGAAACGAGAGGTCGAAAATCAAGAAAAGATGTAGTGACCCAGCGACTCTCCTAACGGCAAGTTCTGAGCAGAGAGAAGGTCGGAAGTCGCCAAATAGTCAATATCCTTTTGAAGCGTTGGCCGTCAAACTTCACAATGAAGAAAGTTGAGATGGTAAAATTAATAATGAAAAGGACTTGAGGCAATGTGGTGCGCCGTTTATATGCAGAAACGGATAAGACAGAGACACGGTAGATGCTTCCGCAGTAATGACACAGAGAGGTGTCAGGGCAAGAATCGGACAGGACTCTCAAGGAGACTTTTATAGAGCGGTCAGGAACGAGTGTCCCATTCTAAGTCAGCATGTGGTCCAATAATAATAAATAGCTGAGTAATGAGCGATTTCTGTTCCGCAAGTGAATTGAAACATTGTCAAGTTGGATTTGCCGGTCCGAGTATCCTTCTGGATTTGTATTCTACACTTGAGAATATATTCATCGCATGAAGTTGGATAGGTCTGGAAAACACCAGGTAGACGCTTTCGCTTAACAGGATGGTATCAGAAATTCAGATGGTCCGCCAAGACTGATACAATGGGGGTATGATCAAGTGGAACTTTACGATCTAGGGTCTTCGAGGTCCTGGAAGTATCTTGGCAAACAGCCGGATACTTTTCCCATGCCAATGTTTCTGCCGGCGGCCAATCCAATCGGACTTCTTGCGTCATGGTACATGACAATTTTGATCGACAGACTACATTGTTCTAATCCTGAATGACTCATGACTTGCCTACTTTCAAACCCAACATCAGCAACACTTTCGAGTATGCATCGTGAACACGACACTGAGAAAGACCACCTACATTATGAGAAGACACGAATCAGACTATGAATATACAACACTGCATATAATATTTTTCCATCTCGCGCCTAAAACTTCAACTCTATTCGCTCAATTCACGCCTTTCCGACACTATCGGTGTCACCTCGATAAGGAACTTGCTGTAGGCTATTTTTAAGTCATCCAGCGGCTTGAGTGCGCCTTAAGCCTTGGTCTCAAATGGCCAGGCGTTGGTCAAAAGGTGATTGTTCGGGTCAATCTGGCGTTCTGGTTTGGTTGCCGGCAATTAGGACAGAGAATTAACCACATTTCGCTTGAGTTTGCCGGATTTGATTTTTCTTCGCTCCCATGTCGGCTTGAACTACCCACTGTCCTGCACCTTGGCTTCTTTTATGATCCTTTGCAGGCTTCAATGATGTGCTCCCTGTACTTCGCTCGGACAGGTATTAGACCGAATGGTACGGATACCTGCGCTCGGATACCGCTCGGGTAGCATGATTTAAGATCAGATTATATATATCTCCGTTGTCGTTTCATTGCAGGCACTCAGGACTCCTAGATCGATATCGATCACGATGACTTGAGAGATTTGATTTTCAGGATTAGTTGTTTCCATGCACCTGATCAGGACATTCTTCAATCATAGATCTTTGGATTCAGGGACTGGTTTTTCTTCTTCTAAATCTCGCGATTATGGCTTGGCTGCACAGTGTTGTCAAAGCATGTTGAGACACAGTCCCCGGCACGATATCAGAAAGCATATCCGTCCCCTGCTCTTTATTCTGAAGACCTAAGGCGGTAGATAACGAAGACCAATCCAGGACAAGGATACAACCGTATACTTAAGGTTAAGAATGTTTCTTCGTTGAACAATTTCGCTTTATACAAGGCGTCTCTATGACCCATTCCAACTCGTGTACAAGAAAGTCCATCGTCAGTAGTCGGTCTTACTTACCAAATATCTAGTGGTAAATGCATGGCTAAGGAAAACATCCCACGAGACTCGGCTACAGCCTCGATTGGTAGTGTTAGGCGAAAGGTGTTGTCATGAGCATAATTTCTTTGTCCCCATGTAGTGCGAAGGCTGAGCGTTAGGCCGCTTCCTTTTCTGGGTCACCCAAAGTTGTGAGATCGTGACGAGATTCTATCATAGCCCAGTTAACCTTATAACTCAGACATCTAATTGCTACACGTATACTGTTTTCGGAACGAGATACAAACCAATCTGGCATGTGAACAGACTACCATTCCATTGCAGACTGTATCACGAAGCATTCAGTCAGCCTGCAAAATGTGCATACGTAGCTTCTAGCCTCGATTTGACGTATTCTCCAGCTGTGACTACCGGATATTTAGCTGGAGTCCCCGGGGACACACAGGTTGGTATAGGCTGCTGGTTCCCCGTGGTCCGTGACATCACAGATGTAAATTTGTCCATCTTATGGATGACTAGAGATGATTCACTGACCTCAAGAAGAACGTCGTAATCCGATCCAAAGAAAAGTGGGATCGAGTGACGTTCGAGGCCGGAACGGTTGATGACGCGGTGAATTGTTGACTTGAAGACACCATCTAAAAAATGAAGTAATTACATTACAATGCGGAGGGAGCGAGCCCATTTGCGATACTCACTTGTCCATTGGGCAAATTGGTCCCCGAGGCTTCGAACTTAAGTTGTATCGCTCAAGCTGCCAAATCTTCTTGGACTCACTTTACAATGACCGTACCTGGTATGGGAACAGCATCAATCCACTTCCCAGAGGTGTTCTGGACTTGAAGTCCGCCCACCGGGTCTTGCCACAGGATCGTGAAGCACTAGGAGTCCGAGGTGAGTGAAACATAGTTTTCCGAGGAGAAGAGAAAGGTACGAAGCAAACAACATGAGCACCACTTGACCGAGAGCCACATGCACAAGAAGAGATAGTATCACAGCTTCAAAGAAACTACACCTACCTCGTAGCTAAGGATGCCCGTAGTCATAGCGGAGTTAGCGACCATAAAACCGGTCAGATGAAGCGTTCAGGTACGACTCACTCAGTATGGGAGCCAATACCAATTTGACGACCATCCTGGAGGTTCAACTCCGTAGGTGATTGAGGAGGGTAATGCAACAAGCGCATTAATGCAGCAGGCTTCAGCGTCTATGACGAGTGTAATCAACAATCAAATTGCTCCAAGATTATGGTCATGAAATGAATAGCCCGACAGTAGCCAGGCAGCACGATGATAGGCCAGTCAGGAGCATAATCCAATTCATTTCACTCACCTTGTCATCAAAAAATGTTTCCGGGAGATCTAATGCCAAAGCAAAAAGAGGGAATAATAATTTCCCCAATTTCAGCGCAGAATGGCTAGAAAGGAATCAGATATCTCGGATACGTTTCGAAGGGGGTGGCGTCCAGCAAGCGAGGAACAAAGAGGTATGCACATGTAGATACCCAATACCCAATGGAACTGCACCGATGCATCGTACATGAAGCGCGGAAATCATCCACATCAAGGCCGCAAAATCAGCCACTGTCGGATGACTCGCACAAGATCCACTAGAGGAGAAGAATAAGAAGGATAGACGTACTAATATGCCAAGACTGCCGCTCTAAAGTCCGGCAAAATATTAGGATTAGGCCAGACATTTCTGCCCGTCATCACACCATCATCTCTGACTGCTGTAGCAAAAGTCGACCAAGAGATATCGCCCTGTTCAATCTCCGGTTCCCAGCCGAGATCGAATCCTTCGTGTAGATCACCTCGACCCTGTGCATTGGTGTTTTCACCCAGAAGTGGTGTATAGCCCTTGAAATTAGGGGATTTATGGATATCGAGCTATAGATCAACCATTCAATTGATCTGAGCAACACGATGTGGCTCCTGAAGAGATGGTCCACACGCACCTTCATCTTCTCCAGTTCTGACAGGGAGAAAAAGCTCTTCCCCGCGTTGATAGCACCCTCTATCAACTCTTGTGGAATACCATGGTTTTTGACTACAGTTCGGAGACCGATAAATTCTAAATGCTTGTCCATCCATGCCGGGAGTAAACTTACGATAAAAGAATCCGACCTGGACAGCGACCACCAGCCACCACGAGTTTGAATATCAGTGCCTCCTATTTCTTTATAACAGCAGTAACAAAAAACGTAACTCACATTAATGCAAGCATCCCTAATCAGATCGGCCAGCTCTCTCCTCACACAGGGATCTCGACTTGCCGCGTTCTTGAAATCTCTGATCCAATATGTTCCCACCCATAGATCGCACCCAGGACGAAACATGACGAAATGAACTTGTTAGTAAGGACTGAACATAAAGTACTGGGTGATGGAATTCTCATCTCCATGACTTCAAGACCTCGAAGCGGCCCTCTCCGAAATCAATTCAGGGAGGACTAAGACCCTCGGGCAGTGTTATGCTCGGAGGCTGGGGGCAATGGCAGCACAGGATTCTATAGGAGCAGCTTACAGGCGGATATACTGACATAATGGGGATCTCCTCAAAAGAACTGTTGGTCCTTCGAGTGGCTAAGAGGAAACCGGGCAACGGTGTGGGAGAATGTTGTGTGGAATCTTGTATCATAGTGTTTCTTTAATTCGGCGACGGTGGTGGTTTAAGAGAAAGAAAGTAATGACGCGCTCAAAACCGAAGGTGCAGGAACTCTGGTCGAAATATCCGTCAAAGCTCAAGCGTTTGATTGATTCCCGTACGGCCCGTCAATTCTCGTTTCGGATTCATCCTATACCTCTATTTCAAGCTAGCGTTGAAACACAAACGAGACAACGCGTATTAATACCACTATGTATGCAGATGTTAAGTTTTGCAAAGAATGCAAGTATGATTATCCAAAAAGAAGTCCTTCATCATCCAATTTGGTGTCGCTGTGGAAATCACACTAGTTTGTGAGGTCCCGAGCAAAATGGAAGAAATCGACACTAGAGCCGTTGACACCATACTTGTATATCTAAGAGGGGTGGATGGATGGTTAGCAATGCAATGTCATCGAGGTAGAATCTGGAGACACACGAAATGGGAAGATACCCAGCTTGAGAATAATGCTCTCTGATATGACTCGGGCAACCTCTTGAGGAGGGTATCCAGACCAACTTCATTGACCAGCGTTTTAGGAATAGCGCGGCGCATGACGCCACGTCGACTTGGCTCGTCATCGAACAAGTCCGAGCTCTCCAACTCAGCTTGCAAGTTATTGAGAGTACTTGACAGTTCGTCCGAGATCTGCGTTCGGGGCTTAGCTCCGCTGAGGCGGGCATGTTCGCGCCAGATGCATTGGAACTCGGAACAGGCGTTCTCTGCAATGATAGCCTGAATATCCTTGACGTAACTCTGGTAGAAGGGCGAAGGCTTGCTATCTTTGAAAATCATGAGATTGGTGTACTCTTCAGTTGACAGGGCTAGTCCAGCCAGTACTTCCAAAGAGGAACTCGTGACACCACCTGGATCTGATCAACAACAATGAACATATAAACGTGTCTCCTCACTTACCCTTGTTTGCACTCGAGTCCTTGAAGAGAATGACCTTCCGTTTCTCAAGGTGAAGGCGAGCTTGCTGCGTAAAGAAGAGATTTGCACCCTCAACAACGTATTTGAAGTAAGGCTTGCCCTCAGCGTCGAAGAGAGCGTTCATGTTGGAAATATTGATAGCTTCCGGTCGACCACCACATGGCACGAAGAGATCGGCCTTGTACCTCAAATGAGCTCCGTTGCGGAAGTCTGTACCATCCAACACGATTTCACCAGCTGGGTTTAAACCAGTGTCAACTTAAGCCTAGGAGATCGATACATCACAAACTCACAGGGCAATTTAATATCGTGTTCCTCTACCTTGACGAGATATCCTTCTTGGCTGAGTTTTGAAATGTCGAAATGGCTAACGGGAACCCGAAGTCTTGCGAGCCGAACTAATTCAGTGCGATTTATGCCAAAGGGATCATGTAGCACACCACTACCATCGATGATAGCAACCGTCTTATCCGAGGACAAGAGGATCTCATCTAAACGTCGATTAGAGTCAGAAGTGAGATGGTCCATTAAGGCAAGGCTTACTGGACCCGAGATCGCCGTCAGGGCCACCGGTCTGCACCTTGGTAATATCCTTTTCCCTGAGGCCAAGTTTACTGTAGATACCTAGGACGTATTGTCTAATAGATAACGATGTCATTCCATAAGTGTCATGTGGAACACCGCCTAAGAGCTCTGCACTCTTTCCAGTAGTGAAAGACTTCCACCATGTCTCGGCGCCGCGCTCCCGTGCATGCACTGGAGATACACATGTATGAGGGCAGTTACCACCTGATCAACAATGACTTACAGGCCGCCCAGTCCATCATGTCGGCAGTACCTTCGTCAGGACCAAAGAACAAGAGCTCCGGTTTACCGTATAGGTCAACGATAGGTTCCTTGATTCCAGGAGTTTGTCCAGGAATGAGGAGATCGATGATGGCCTCAAGATATTCTCTCTAAATACGATGAAATCATCGTTAGGGAATCAGTGCTCACATCAACGTATTTCTCGAAGCAACGCCTTGGACGAGCACCAAGCGAAGGCAAAATAGTACCCTTGGCTCCTCCTTCAGGGATATCCTTGTTCTTGAGTGACTGGGTTGCGGCCAAGTTGTAGTTTTCGTCAAATAACATGCGTTGGTTGATAGAATAGTTTCTGTGCCCGCTCAGCACTCATGGGAGGTGTAAGATCATACATTACTTACTCCCTGTTCCTTGACATGACGAGACGAATTCCGCCTCGGGCGACATCACGGAAACGGATGTGGAATCCACGGAAATCATTGCCAATCACGAAGAATACACCAAAAGGTGTTTTAGGGTATTCGACCTCAGGCAAAAATTCAGGAGTTAGGCGGAAGGACAAGGCGACCTTGGTCGACTGGTAGAAGTTAGTCTTCAAGACATGCCTAGGCAAGAATCAGATTGTGAATGAGATCATCAATAGAGGAAACTAACTTGTTGAAGATGAGGAAGCTCTCAAGGACCTGAAGCTCTTGTTTATTGGGAACACTACGGCGAATCTTATCATATAGTTCCTCATCCGATAGTGGCTGGACTGTCTGCAAGCGTTGGTAAGAGAGCGTAGGACTGTCCCACCAAGTGTGCGTCAACTATTGGTGCTCTTTGGTTTTAGGAATACTTACCCAAGCTTGGAAGCTTCAGCAATTTGGGGATAGTGGGTCATCGCAAAGTTGACGTAAAGCAGACGAATCTGTAAGATTGTTAGCGCCTTGTTTAGCCGGATATATGGGACTCAGAATGAACCAAGAGGGGGTGTGCCTGAATGGCTTGAGCAATGCTCTCTCGAGTGAACGTTTCTTCACGGAACCTTCGTTTGATGTTATTCAAGACCTCAGCATGAGCGGGATCAGCTTCGTCTAATACATTCTTGAGTTGCAGATACGCAGGGCCGAGGCGGTTGCAAAAGTGTTGAGCGAAAATCCAACCACAATCTGAGGCTCCCCGTCAGCCACCAAGCACAAGTAAAAACACGGTAAAACTTACATGCATAGGTCGCCTCTTGGACTGCATGACTTTCAGGGGATTTGGGTAGGAAGAATGGGTTATCCGGAAGACAGAAGAGGAGTGAAGCCTCCTTCATGACCTGGTAGATTGAGTGCTCAATAGGAGGTGCCGGGGAGTTCGGAAGAGGATTGAGATAAATGGAGATAATAGTAATTCCGTTAGCGAATTGTTCTGTTATCACTCAATGAGCAAGGGTGTTATTTTAGGGAGGAACAAACAACTACTAACCTACATATTTACCCGTCGAATACAGAGAGTAGAAGTGATAGAGGTTTGAGAGGGCACTGAAGAAAATTGATAAACGACCAAGGCGATTGAGCTGACACTTACCTGAAGTAACGAGATGTGGTGCCCATCTTGTATCCGATAACCAACCTCCGCTTACGAGTTCCTTCAACTTCATAGACTTCAATGACGGGACCATGCCGTGTTTCCACATTGGACATAACCTTCTGATAGATATCGAGCGTGTTCTTGGTTGCCTTCTCGAGGAAGGTCGGGTCGGACACTGAGTGAATGTCAGTCCGCCCTGGGATGATCTCTGCCTTGGTTTTGGGGAAATTGCATTTCGTGACAAAGTAACACCGAAGCTGCTGGGATGCTGTTGCTGAAATGGAACCAGCCGACCGGAAAGTCTCGAGGCGATAGGCGTTTTTAGGTGAAGATTTGTCCAAAAATAACTCATCAATCCTATGCGACAGGAAAGTAGCAGGAAATTAGCACCCTATGAAACAAGCCGACGACATCGCATATATGCATCGTGCTCCACAGGCAACTGGCAGGCAGGACCGTAATGCAGGTCATCAAAACTAGACCCGCCAATACCACACTCCGAGAACGAAGAACGAAGAATGATAATCAAGATGAGCATCACGACTGACCTAGCCTCACAAGTGGCACCAGGTCCTTCAGTTGTCGTAAGACCCGGAGCACTAGTGTGAATGAAGGTCGCGCCGTTTCCGCGCTCATCAATCCTCTCAAGGTCGATAACGAGGGTTGAAGGGTCGCGTTTCGTGAAGGCCATAATCTTAGCGCCAAAGAGGGCAATAATATGGTCCGAGATGACCTCGCGCGATTCATTCTGGAAGTAGGTATCATCGATACCGAGGTTCGAGTAGAACCAATTGACTTCCCCAGCAACGAGTTCACGAGGAATGAAACCCTGAGAAATCGATCAGTCCCAAGAACTCGTTCGCGATGGCGGATGATAGGAACCTTAGCAGCGACTTCTTGTTCAACGAGGGCTCGCTGTTCTTCCTTGCCCCGGAAGACAGGGGTCGTATAACCAGGCATGTTCTTAACGAGGTTGAGAGGTTCTTTGCTGTTGAGTCCAAGCCTGGGACCAGAAAGATCCGTGGTTGAAGCCACTGGGGTGGACATGGTAGAGTTATACGGTGCAGATAGCTGGGACGATGGTTATGGTAGAGAGAAGTGGGAGATAGAACTCAAGAGTCGAAATAGCATTCTTATATGTTTATGTATTTGCCCTTCTATCTCGGTTCAGGCAGCTATTTCCGCTCTTGTAGGTCTGCTGTAAATATCAATAACTCAAGACTTGATGTGATCTTCCAAACTCAGGGTTGCAACGGACGCATTTCATTTGAACGATTAAATCCAAAACCTAGCTACAGCCGTTATCAGTGTCAGATCATTTTCACGACACTACGCTATTGGTGCTTCGGGCGGACCTTGTTTATTGTGAACCTCTTCCACCCACTGGCATCTCACTCGGTTTAAATTTTCCACAATTATGTGGTCGAATATAGCCCAGGTTTCTTAAAACTCCGAGTTTCACGTCCACCTCCAAGCCGGCTTTGGTCCCTTCGAGATGTGACTTGAGGCCGCTAATCCCTTTACACGATCACGCGTCTTCGAGCAATTGTGCCTATTAGCCCTGCACTAAAATGGGTCTGATAAAATGGGTCAGACCTCCTCAACTGGAAACAGCTCAAAAGGTCTACACAAAATTCGCACCGATGTTATACTTATTAGAGTATGGACAAGTCAATCCACATTTACTAACAGCAAAGCTGCTGTCGCCTGCCGATATGGTGCAAGTATCGAAAGTTCCTCACACTGGTACCTTGATGCGAGGTGAAAGAATTCCCGCGTTTTTGCCATTCAAGTTGTCGGGGTAAACCAGTTCCGAGGAAACGTAAAGCGACCCTTTAGTTTCAGACGATGAAACCTTAGATCTGCTCCTTTAACTTCAACTCCTGACCTCCTGTTACACTTGACATTAAATCTTGGCAATAACATTCTGAACACATACCAAGACAGAAGTACTCGGAGTACACTCTTGTTTACGACTCGATATTTGACATTACTATCCGTTGCTGGTGAGGCACGACATCTTGAAGCAAAGTTAAATTCCTGGCGTAAGTTTCTATGACATGCCAACCATTTTTGACTCTATGTTTTTTTCCCACTCGTGGTGACTTAACCCTCAGCCGCTCACACGAGAAAATGTAGGTGCTGAGGTGAGTAGCCAGATTTGATATCAAAGTGAATGTAGACTAATTAGATGTACATGTAACATTTCCAATATCTGTTTCCTGTAGCTTAACATCTGTTCGATAAACATAGCGAGAGACATAAAGGAGAATATACACTTACGTCTAGTTCGTCTTGTAACCAGCCCTGTTTAAGTCCTTATTGACGAGTACTCAAAAAAATCGACCAGTGTTGTTTACAGCCACAGATCAGTTGTCACGTTCTACTTTCTCTACGGCTTGATTATATTTATTTCCGCTCTTAAGTCACCAGAGAAACATGTAATAGCTACTGTTTACCTAAAGGAATGACGGTACAAAAGCTGGATTTATTTCCTTGTTCTTTTGAATTGAACGCCATTCGTAACTCTAGCAGAATAAGGATATAAGGATCTCCAGATATGTGAAATAAGTTCAGACAGAGTTCCTAGAAATGACGTTGTGACTCTCAAGTCGGGTTTGCAACACTGGGGAAGTGATAACACAATACAATAAAATGCAAAATTCCTCTTTTGCTTCCTTGTCCCTCCTCAGATCGTGCTTTTAAAACAGGGGGGGGATCAATTATCAAGCGCAGCAATTCCTTCCCTCACATATTCCTCATACAACGGTTTATGATCCTTATCCCACCTGCTCAGCGGCGGCCTACCCTCTGCAACGTCCCCAGCTGCCCACATAATCCTCAACTGATCAAGTTCTCTCTTCGTCTCATTGTCAGGCACGAGAACGTAAAACTCGCCATCACGAACTTTGTCCAGCATATACAATACCGTTTCTTCAGCTGTCCACGCACCTTGAGGTTTGGGATTGACTCCGTTATTACCTGCAAGTTTAGTCCAGGTCCATCCGGGACTGACGATAATTTCAAAAAATGAAGTTGGTTAGTTTATAAATAGGAGGTAAGTGAGCAGAGAGAGATGCGCCAGACGTACACAAAGAGATGAGCTGTCACATTCTTCTCGGGACGTTCGCGGAGTTCGTGAGCAAGATTCTCTGTCAAGATCTTTACTGCGGCTTTGGATGCATTGTATGCAGCATTTCCGCTAGTGTACAAGGTTAAGTCATGCGAGAAAGCAAAAACAGAAAAGAGACATACGGAGGATTGGTGATACCTTGTTTAGAACCTGTATTGATGATCATTGCTTGATTTTCTTGGTGGATCATAGACTTGTTATTATCCCCCAAATTACCTCAACCTTGGTCAAAAAAAGAATCGAGTCACTCACTGGTACAAAGGTATGCTGGACGTTCACGACACTGGTGACAACAATAACAATGTCTGGTAGCGTAACAGCAGCAACGACTCACCCAAAGAGATTAACATCAAAGACCTTGTGCCAATTCTCCATCCCTTCCCAAGAAGTGCCTCTCAACCCAATCCCAGCGTTATTCATCAATACAGCAACCTAGAAACACGAGCTAGATGAAAAGCTTCTTTTCTTAAGAACCAAAAAACCACTTGCCTCACCCCAGTTATCATAAACCCTCTCCTTGAGCTTCACAACTTGCTCCAAATTAGATACATCTGTAGGGACAATCAAGATGTTCTGCTTTCCAACTAATTCAACAAGCTCTTCTCCGACAGCGTTTAATTGCTCTTTATCAACATCTGCTATAGCAATCTTCAATCCCAGCCTGAAAGAGCTCATCATCAACATCCAGGAGAAGGAGAAGAAGTATACGCATAATCAATAAAAAAAATACAACAGCTTACTTTGCCAACTCCTTCGCAGCAGCTCTCCCAATTCCATTCGCTGCACCCGTTATAACAGCAACACGACCAGCACAAAAAACTGGGTGTACTTCATCCGCTACAGACATATTGTTCACTGTGTAAGAAGGGTTTCCAAATGTTGATCGAAGAGGAGACGCATTTCGACTTTGGCTCGAACGTGATGAACGAGACATTCGCAACTAAGTGAGGTTTGATAAGAGAGAGAGATATGTAATCTATCTATCTATATATAACTCCATGGAAAATGTTATCATGAAGGATGACTAAACTGAGCGGTATCAAAGACGTTGTGGAATATGGCCTCTTTTATCTTTATCATTTATAAAAAACGATACATCTCAAAATTCGTTCATAAAATGAAGAGCAACACGTTTTATCAAGAGTAGGATTGACATCGTTTTTTCCCCTAACCTTAGTCCCTATTTGAAAGTCATTGAAGAACGATACATCTCAGAATTCGCCCAAAAACATTCATTGAGAGTAGGGGTTAGATCGCTTTTTTCTAAAACAAACTTTCGAACTTTCGACAAACTACCTCCCTAATTTTCAGGAAAAAGTCGTGCAAGGAGAGAGAAATGTCTGTACACACACTCTCACAGTTCGCTCTCCACGAACAAAAAAGGATGAGTTAGAATGGAGAAGAAAGAAAGAAGAAAGAAAACATTTCAAATCATTCAAAAGAAAATAACATTCAACTCGCCAAGTTGTCTACATCAACTCCAACTCCTCCACTTTAATTTCTTCCCTAATCACGTCAACTCTCTGACCTATACTCTCAAACCATTTCATCGCTCCCTCCGCTCTCCTTTCCATCTCTTCACTTCCTTTGACTTCCTGCTGTCTCTCCTGCAACGCTACTCTAAACCTCTCTCTCAAATCCCAACACGCTAATCTCAATACCTTTCTTGTCTCTTGACCCACCCTCTCTGCATGCCCTTGGACAAATCCTTGTGTATATGAAGATGCAGGACGTGAGGAGAATTGAACATAGGTAGGGGAGGAAGCGAGTTGTTGGCGATGTGCACGAAGAACTTGAGATCGCACACGTCGACCGATTGTCCGTGGAATATTTAAAGGCAATTCAAAGATGAGGTATACTCCCAAGCCAATCGTTGTCACCCCCAACACCGGTGCAACCCAATTCTTCGAAGATTCGTTGGAGAACAAGTCCCCTAGGCGAAGGATACCTTCAATCATACCACGAGCACCGATAGCCTGTCCTCCAGCCATAGTTAAAGCGCCTAAACCGAGACTAAGCACGCTCAAAGCCGTTGGACTGGGGCCTTGGTTGTCGTCGATGTCGATTTCGTCAGAATCGTAGTTTATGAGAGACTCTGAAGAAGTATGCTTGGAATTGGAAAAGTAGAGCATGAACTGGTGCTTTATGTCGAATAGATCAAAGAATGTGGTTTCGAGAAGCTCAGGACGGGATGCAAGACCTATACCGAGACCATGTGTACCTCCAGCTACAACTATTTTCCTACGCTTGCTAGCCTTGTTGCCACGTCGATCAGTTGAAAACATAGCTTCCGGAACGAAAATTTTCCGACTTCTCTCGACACCCTCAGGCAGGTATTCCTCTCCAAACGCTTGAACCTTGTCGACACCCGTTTTCGTTGTCAGTCTAGCGTCTTCTTCGGCGATTTTAACGGCGGCATCGATACTGGCGAGTAACGCCTTCCTAACCTCCCTGGCATAGTCCCAAATTCCAAAAATGCCTGGGTAGGATGGTAAAGGGATGGGAGGATTGGACACGCCCAAATGACCTTGGGATACACGGTCCAAAGCATTGACGAGCATCGATTTCGTTTTGGAAGAGGCAAGAAAAGCATGTTCTTCCTCTGTGGACTCGAGGGCGGCCTCGAGGGCATCACGGGAGGATTTGAGTTTTTCAAGGATGGGGCGGGAATGAGAGAGATCGGCACGGGCATTATCGAGCTGTGCGGAGGCGAAAATCGAGTTGGCACTGGAAAGGAGGTGCACGTCTGAGAGGATGTTGCGGAGATAAGTAGCGACAGGTAAAAGTTTGGACTTTGAGCGTTTGACTAGGACAAAAGAGCGCAAGGCGGATTCGAGGAGGTCGAATGCCGAGTTGGGAGTGAAGGATTGTAGTGCAGCGGCAGAGTCGACAAAGTGAACAAGGTCGTTGGCGTCTCGGTACGTATTGGGACTGAGGAGCTTGATCTGGTCGAGAACGAGTCTGCGGCATTTGTCCTTGTTTTTGATTTGATCGAATTTATTGACGACGATGAAGAGATAGGCTTTTTCGTTGCTTGCGTTGGAGAGAAACTCTTTGGCGGATAGAGTGAAATGGTTCTCTGCGGAGACGACGAAGACGACGACGTCAATTTCCTCTTGGCGAGCAAAGACGGCAGTTGTTTGGAGACTGTCGCGATTGAGACCGGGGGCGTCGATGAGAGAGATATCGACGAGACCGTTATTGAGGAGGGACTGGGAAGAGGCCCTGGTATCGGCGAGATAGACCTTGATGATTTGCTCTGTGGACTCGTTGTCAGCGACGATACTCTCCAGCTGGGCGAGGGAGCCCTTGGTGTAGGTGGAAGGGTCGTGAGGGTGGTACTGGACGCCTGGATTGAGGATGTGGACCTCCTCTAATCCATTGTTTTCTGCAGCATCATGGACTTGGCAGAAGGCGGTGGTACAGGGCTGCTGATCGACAGGCATGGCTTCACGGCGGAGCAAGGCATTGACAAAAGTGGACTTTCCGGCATTGAGGTCGCCAGTGACAAGGACCTTGGAAGAGGAGTCTTGAATACGGAGGCGGAGTTTGTCGATATGGGCAATGGCAGCTCTGATACGGTCGCTGAGGAGGCGTTCGATGGAAGACTTTTCAAGCTGATGGACGAGAGAGGCGGCAGCGGAGGAGGAGGAGGAGGAGTGAGAGCCCAAGTTGAGGTCAAGTTTGAGGACGTTGAGAGCAGTGCCGGAGACGACAGGCAGGGGGTTGTTGTTGTTGCTGTCGTCGTCGTCGTCGGGATCCTTTGGGTCGTCGGGATGGTCTAGAAAGGGGTATCTGACGACCCAGTGTTTTTCCTGGCCAAAGGAAGCGAGGTCAGTGAGGAGAGCGGAGGTGGCATCTGCAGCGGAGAGGAGGCTTGTGTGGGGTGAGAACGTGTGGATAAGCCAAGTAGACGAAAAAAAACATACGAGAGTTGGTGGTGGAGAAAGGTATGGTTGTGCATAAGGAAGAGGTGTGACAGGGTGTGACAGGGTGAGAGGATGAGTGTGCGTCCGTCGTCGTCGTCTCCTGCTCCCAGCGAGTGCCAGTCCACCGCTCCTGCCATGCCTCCTCCTTCTCCTCGTCCTCCACATCACCTTTCAGCTAGGCCAACCAGCGAGCTCCTCGGTGGCTCAGGCGTCTTCCAAACCCCAGAAGGTCGGCTACTCGTTCTGTCCTGTCTTGACTCCCATCCTCACCTCTTCTCCAGCAGAGGCCCTTGACCAGTGGTTTGAGAATCTTCAGAACTATGAAGCCACTCTTGTGCGTTTTTCTCTTTTAAAATATCTCTTTCTACAGTTTACTCTCATCCACAGGAGGACATGGCAGCAGCCTCTCTGGATGTCAACTTTAAAGAAGAACTCGGCGCTATTGAACAGTGTCAGTCTCTCTCGCTCGCTCGCTCTCATCTCTCACTCACGGCTCTGCAGGGTTCAAGGTCCTTTCAGAGGCAGAGCGTACCGCTGCCCTTTATAGTCTTCTCCAGCACTCGACCCAGGTTCAAATCCGCTTCTTCATCACCGTCCTTCAGCAGATGGCTAGGGCAGACCCTATGACCGCCCTTCTCAGCCCAGCTGTAGGTTCCATGCAGAACCAGATGGAAGCCTCCTTTGCACGATTGAAATCTCCTGGCCTCAAGTCCAACATCCCCCCCTCCCCTACCGCACGCGCCTTTGCTCAAAACCGCCAGTCCCTCGTTCTCGACAACAACAATTCAAACTTCCTCTCTCCAGACTCCGCTACAAATACCCCTTCAACAGGTCCCTCCTCTTCTTCCGACGCTGCTGCCACTTTGGCCCACCAACGTGCCAAACTCAAAGCAAATGCCGCTGCAGCCCATCCTCATCGTATCTCCGCTCCCGTCTTGGCTTCCGCAGTCCCCGATGTCCGTGCATCCTGGGCTGCCGCTGCCACTCTGGCCCAAGTCTCCGAGTCCAGTCCCGCCTCTCAGGAGAACGTCATCTCCCGTCCCAAGAGCAGTGACTTTTCCGGCTCACTCCCTTCTCCTCACCTCGGTGCTGCCCCCACAGAAGGTGATAGCTGGGCTAGCATGGTCAACACCCCCTCCATCCCTCTCTTCCCCAAGAACTCCCAGTCTCTCGACTCGTCTTCCAAAGAATGGAATAACAGCTCCCCATCCACCGTACCTCGTATGAGCGATCCAACCATTTACCGCAGGAAGCCCCCCAGCGACAAACCTTCAGATGTCGCCTCTCACCAACTCTACGACGATGCAGGCAATCCCGTCAATCCCGCTTCTCAGCCAGACCAAAGATCTCGCAATCCCTCCGGGATGAGGAGCACCAGTGCAAGCTGGGTCAATCGTGGCCAGGTGCCTTCTGCCACCTCCAATTCCAATCCTCGTTTCAACAATTACAACGATGACAATAACAACATCAACGGTCTTGGCATGCAATTCGGGAATCTTCATCTGGGTATGAGTTCCTCCCCCTTGCCAAGCATGCCTGCTGCTGCCTTAACAAATCTGGCTGGTCCTATAAATCCATTCAACATGAATGTACTGAACGCCCTGACTCCCGAAGGCCAACTCCTCGCTGCCCAACTTGCTGCCAGTGCCCAGGGGTATGCTCCACCTGCTCCCTGGTTCAATCTACAATCCATGGGCTATAATCATTTGGGCGGAGGTGGCAGAAGGCCTGGAGGTGGTTCATCTGGTCGTTCTCCAGCATTGAGAACTGCATCGAGTGCGGTTTCAAGTGGAGGTGCAAGTGCGAGTACTCCAAAAGGAGGAGAAGAAGACTTTGATCCCGCATTACTGAATGACGTGCCCGCCTGGTTGAGAAGTCTTCGTCTACACAAGTATACAACCAATTTCGAAGGTAAAAAGTGGCAAGAGATAGTTGTTTTAGATGAAGCTCAACTTGAAGAAATGGGAGTGGCGGCGTTGGGTGCTAGGAGGAAGATGTTGAAGACGTTTGAAGTTGTGAGGAGGAAAATGGGTTTGGAAGGAGGTTCTGGCTCTGTTATTGATGGTACTGGATCGACTTCTGGAGGTGGAGATGGTGCGAATGGAAATGGAATGTCTGCAGTTTAGGTTTGAGTATTGTTGTCCTTTGTTCATGTTATAACATAACCAGTTGAAAACCTTACTACTCTACTATTTTTTTCCCTTCACATTCACTGGATTAGCGCGTGTTTACCCGCCTGTTACTTTCTCCAGCATTTTAACTACGCCTTGCCACTACTCATGGACTAGGTTTATTACATATGACACAGGATCTTTTTTATGTGCGGATAAGAATAAACTGGTTTGTTTATTGGCTGTGTAGCAAACCTCCCCTGACTTACGACCAACAAAGTTGCCTCTACGTTGGACCTCGGTACTATTGAGAAGTATATCAAAAACGTCGATGTTATGGACTCTGAAGATATCATGTCACCTCGTCTTCCTCAATCAAAAATCTTATCTCAAGATTTTGGGTATTCCATATCTCATTGAAGGCACTAACATTCTCATTACTATTCCCATTACTTCTAGCATAGTTGAAAATATCATCAAAACCACCTATATTTTCAATGACATGTGTCTCACTTCTAAACCCTGTGTCATCAAAGCTTCACCCAAATCTGACATGGTGGTCATCTGGGTTGACATCTGGGACACCCAAAGTAGTGCAAAAGCCAAAGGACTGATAAACAGGTGCTTCAACATTGGTAGCTATATTGCTACAGTCTGTGGAACTAACATGAATCTGGGAGTTCCCCAATGCAAGAACTACTGAAAATGGGGGCACACTGTTATGGAATGCTTTGACACTAACATTTTTCTTTCTTTTTATCTATTTTTCTTGATTTTATATTTCTTTTCTTTTGAATTTCTTTTTTCTTTTAGTGACGAGGAAGAGGCA
>Ga0157366_1000451_pt1 | contig 18804 bp, 21 predicted proteins | sample AttbisABBM1_FD_113149 | JGI IMG/M metagenome (GOLD analysis project Ga0157366, IMG submission 113149) | Fungus gardens microbial communities from leaf cutter ant in Botucatu, State of São Paulo, Brazil - Atta bisphaerica ABBM1 | ecosystem: Host-associated > Fungi > Mycelium > Unclassified ...
CACTTCCCGATGATTTACGAAAAATTGCTGACCTTTGGCCTCGATCTCACTAAACAGCCGATTCCGATTGTGCCAGCCGCGCATTACACTTGCGGCGGCGTGATGGTCGATCAGCACGGCCGCACCGATCTCGACGGGCTGTATGCCATCGGCGAGGTCAGCTACACCGGCCTGCACGGCGCCAACCGCATGGCGTCGAATTCGCTGCTGGAGTGCCTGGTTTACGGTTGGTCGGCGGCGGAAGACATTCTGCAGCGCCTGCCGTTCATCCAGCAGGCCAAACAGGTGCCGCACTGGGATGAGAGCCGGGTGGATGATGCGGACGAACGGGTGGTGATCCAGCACAACTGGCACGAGCTGCGGCTGTTCATGTGGGATTACGTCGGCATCGTGCGCACCACCAAGCGGCTGGAGCGCGCCCTGCGCCGCATCAACACGCTGCAGGCGGAAATCGACGAGTACTACGCGCACTTCCGCATCTCCAACAACCTGCTGGAGCTGCGCAATCTGGTGCAGGTGGCCGAGCTTATCGTGCGCAGCGCCATGGCGCGCAAAGAGAGCCGCGGCCTGCACTACACGCTGGACTACCCGGATTTGCTGCCGGAAGCGCTGCCGACCATTTTGCAGCCTTAAACGAAGCGACAGGGCGCCTTATCGGCGCCCTTTTCTTTTCAGTAGAACAGGTAGAAATCGGCGATCAACCGGCGGAAATCGTCGGTATAGCTGCCGTCGGCCTGTTTGATCGCCAGCGCCTGCTCCCGCAGCGGCGTTTCCCGCCGGGTCAGCGCCAGCAGCACCCGGTGCCGCGGCGTATCGGCCCGATCGCTGACGTTCACTTTCGCCGCCGTGTGCCAACCGCTTTGCTGCGCCAGGCATTCGAATTCGGCGCCGATGTCGTGCGGCAGCACCACGCAGAACGTACCCTGTTCCGCCAGCAGCTGTACTGCACAGGCTAACAACGCCTCGTGCGTCAGGGTTTCGGTGTAGCGCGCGTTGTGGCGCGCCTGATCGCGGCAGGCCACTGCCGGCGCGAAATACGGCGGATTGCTGACGATCAGATCATACTCAGCGGCATGCTGCTGCGCATAATGGTGAATATCCTGCGCATGCACGCGGATGCGCTGCGGCCACGGCGATTCCGCCGCGTTTTCGCGCGCCTGGCCGGCGGCGGCTTCATCCAGCTCCACCGCGTCGATGATCACTTCGTCGCCGCTGCGCTGCGCCAGCATCAGCGCGATCAGCCCGCTGCCGCTGCCGATGTCCAGTACCCGGCGCGCCTGCCCCAGCGGCGCCCAGGCGCCGAGCAGCACCCCGTCGGTGCCCACTTTCATGGCGCAACGATCGTGGGCGACAAAGAATTGTTTAAAGGTAAAACCCCCGCGGCGCGGGGTAAAATCGGCTTTCGATCGCTTGCTCACACTCACCACCTGGCTATAAAACTGGCGTAGCATAAGGCAATCTGATCGGCGGGAAAAGAGCGGCTTTCCGCTTAAATAGGTGAAGATCGCGGCCAACCCGTCTATAATCGGCGCCCCAAGTAGAGGTAGACCATGACAGCAACCACTTTTTCCGAACTCGAACTCGATGATCGCCTGATCGACGCGCTGCGCGACAAAGGCTACGATCGCCCCACCGCCATTCAGGCCGCTGCGATCCCGCCGGCGATGGACGGGCGCGACGTCTTAGGTTCGGCTCCGACCGGCACCGGCAAAACCGCCGCCTTCCTGCTGCCCGTGTTGCAGCACCTGCTGGACTTTCCACGCAAGAAATCCGGCCCGCCGCGCGTGCTGATCCTGACGCCAACGCGCGAGCTGGCGATGCAGGTCGCCGACCAGGCGCGTGAATTGGCTGCTCATACCTCGCTGGATATCGCCACCATCACCGGCGGCGTCGCTTACATGAACCACGCTGAAGTGTTCAGCGAAAACCAGGACGTGGTGGTCGCCACCACCGGCCGTTTGCTGCAATACATTAAAGAAGAGAATTTCGACTGCCGCGCGGTGGAAACCCTGATCCTCGACGAAGCCGACCGCATGCTCGACATGGGCTTCGCACAGGACATCGAAACCATCTCCGCCGAAACCCGCTGGCGCAACCAGACGCTGCTGTTCTCCGCCACGCTGGAAGGCGAAGCGATCCGCGAATTCGCCGAGCGCATCCTGAAAGAGCCTGTGGAAGTGGAAGCCGATCCGTCGCGCCGCGAACGCAAAAAGATCCTGCAGTGGTACTACCGCGCCGATGACGTGCAGCACAAAACCGCGCTGCTTATCCACCTGCTGAAGCAGCCGGACGTGCAGAAATCGGTGATCTTCGTGCGCAAACGCGAACGCGTGCACGAGCTGGCCACCTGGCTGCGCGAAGCGGGCATCAACACCTGCTATCTCGAAGGCGAAATGGTGCAGGCCAAACGCAACGAAGCGGTCAAACGCATGATGGATGGCCGGGTTAACGTGCTGGTCGCCACCGACGTTGCCGCACGCGGCCTGGATATCCTCGATATCACCCACGTGTTCAACTTCGACATGCCGCGCACGGCGGACACCTACCTGCACCGCATCGGCCGTACCGGCCGCGCCGGGCGCAAAGGCACCGCCATTTCGCTGGTGGAAGCGCACGACCATCTGCTGCTGGGCAAAGTGGGCCGTTACCTGAACGAGCCGCTGAAAGCGCGCGTGATCGACGAACTGCGGCCGAAAACCAAGGTGCCGAACGAGAAGAGCAACGGCAAGCCATCGAAGAAAGTGCTGGCCAAACGCGCGGAAGATAAGGCGAAGAACAAAGAAAAGGCCAAGGTGAAAGTGCGCCACCGTGACGCCAAAAACGTCGGCAAACGCCGTCAGGCGAAGGCCAAACCGGCCGGCGACGCAGAATAACCATCGCTGCCTAAGAAAAAACCGCCTGTACAGGCGGTTTTTTTTATGGGCGTTTACTGCTGCGCGTAGTGCGTGGCCAGGCGGTGTCCCTGCAGCCATTTGTCCAGTTCGCGGAACTGCGCCTTCAGCTCGTCATTCTGCAAATGCGCCGGCGTTTGCGAGAAATAAAACTGGAACGCGACGCCCTGCTGGTTGCGCGCCCGGGCATCGGCCCCGGCCTGCAACAGCAGCAGCGCCAGGTGCGGCGCGTTAATCTTCGCCGCCAGATGCAGCGGGGTATCCCCCAGCCGGTCGCTCAAGGTGGTGTCCGCCCCGGCCGCCAGCAACAGCCGCAGTTGCTCTTCACGCCCGGCCAGCACCGCCGCCGCAAGCGGCGTAGCGCCGGTAACGGCATTGCGCACGTTCGCCTGCGCCCCTTCAGCCAGCAGTAACCGCAGATACTGCGCGTCTTGCAGCATCGCCGCGGTGTGCAGCGCGCTGTTGCCGTCCAGGCCCGCTGCCGACGGGTCGGCCCCGAGCGCCAGCAACGTTTGCACGCTGGCCGGCTGCTGCGAAAGCACCGCCCACTGCAACAGCGTGACCTGCCGATCGCCCCGTTCGCGCAAGCGATCCTGCGTGGCCTGCGCATGGATACCCTGCGTATCGCCGCGCGCCACCGCCTGAGCCAGCACCAGATTGCTGTGGCCGTCAAACGGCGAAATCTCCTGCCCCATCTGTTGCTCCTTAGCCATCATCAGTAAACCGGTCACCGCGACCAGCGCCAGTAAGGCTATCGCCAGCGCCCGCCGCAAGCGACGCCCTTCAGGCATTGGCCTTCGCCTCCCACGGCTTTTGTTCCGCCATCGAGCTTATCACCTTGTCGATGCCGTGCGCCGTCAGGCTGCGATCCAGATGCTTGCTCGGCCGCCAGTCATCGATGCCGGTCAGGGTATCGTTGTTGGCCAGGGTGATATTGTGGCCAATGGCGTCCGGGATCAGCGAAGTCGATTCCTGGGTGCTGGTCAGCATGTCATATTGCTCGCTGTAGCGGCGAATGCCGCCGGCTTCGGCATCTTTCTTCGCCGCCGCCGGATCGATGCCCAGGCGATTCAGGGTGTAATCCGACACCCCGGCCGCATTGAAGGTGACCGCGACGGTGCCGGTCGCCAGCGCCGCCGTGGCCGCCAGACCGCCGCCGAGCGAATGACCGGCGATCACCAGCGCATCACCGAAGGCCGCCTTGGCGCTTTTGGCGGCGGCAACCGCCTGATTGTACTGCACATCATCATAGCCCGTCGCTTGCCGCACGTTGCTCAGCCAGTCGCGCCAGTCGTTGGTGCCAGCAAACGCCAACACATACTGCTTGTCGTTGCTGTAAATCCCAGCCTGGAAACCGCTGCCCGCATCGTGCAGGCTGGCGGGATCGATGCCGAAACCGAGCAGCGCGCTGTCGCTCAGGCGGTTGAACCCAGCGGCGCCCTGGCCGTTCAGCGAGTAAACGTCCTTGGCCAACAGCGCCAACGCATAATCGCCTTCCTGCGGCTGCTGCCCCCGGGTCACGCCCGGCGTGGCCGCCGCCGTCGGCACCGCCGCGGAGATATCGCCGACCAGCGTATTCAGCAGGTTTTGCGCGTTGAGCGTATTCTGAGAGGGAGTGGCCACCGGCGCCGGATTTGCCGGCACTGCCGCAGGCTGCGCCGCCGTCGCCGTCTCGGCAGCGGCGCGAGGTGTAGGGATCGCGGCCACCGGGGATACTGCAGAGGTAAAACTTAAAGGCATACTCATGCCGACTCCTTGTCGATAGACTTTTTATTGAGCACCTGAATAGGTGCTGATTTAGCTATCGGCAGGTCGGATGAGTTCTGTATTAGAAATGCTTATCTTTGTACAGAATGTGATCCGCATTGCGTTTTCGGCCGTCAAACGCAAGAAAGGGAGCCGAAGCCCCCTGATTGACTGCACCGCAAATTACAGGCTTTCGGTAAAGGTGCGGGCGATAACGTCGCGCTGCTGTTCCGGCGTCAGGGAATTGAAGCGCACCGCATAACCGGACACGCGGATGGTCAGCTGCGGGTATTTTTCCGGGTGCTTGACCGCGTCTTCCAGGGTTTCGCGACGCAGCACGTTGACGTTCAGGTGCTGACCGCCTTCCACACGCACGGTCGGCTGCATTTCCAGCGGCACTTCACGGTATTCGATCTGGCCCAGATCGCTCACCGCGACAACCTGATCTTCCGCGTAGTTGGCCTTGGCGCACACGCAGCGGGCTTCCGCTTTTTCATCGTCCAGCAGCCAGAAAGAGTTCACCAGCGCCTGGTCGTTCGCTTTGGTAATTTGAATACCGGTAATCATTATGTTGCCTCCGTACAAGGGCGTAAAAATTCACGTCGTGAGAAAACCCAATTCTGGTTTCGGCCATTTGGTAAAACCATTGTTGTCTTGTTGTTCTGTATACCAGCCTGACCGGGCCAGTTCCTTGATTAAAGTCAATTTTTACCGGGTAGGCACAAGGCATGAAGGGGCAAATTTATGTTTTATATCAATTTTCCCACCGTGGCAAAAACCAATTATTTTTGTAAATTTTCAAAAATAATTGCATGGCACGCGGTGGCGAGAAATGAAAAGCGGGTTTCGCTGCGCGAGCCGACACGGTAAGCTATAGACCATGAATTGCTAAAGAAAACAAAGGAGAGCGTTTATGGCCACCTCCCTCACCTGGCATGACGTGATCGGCAAAGAGAAAGAGCAGCCCTATTTTGTTGAAACGCTCGCCTTTGTTGCCGCTGAGCGTCAGGCCGGTAAGACCATTTATCCACCGCAGAAAGACGTGTTCAACGCGTTCCGCTTTACCGAGCTGGCGGACGTCAAGGTCGTCATCCTTGGCCAGGATCCGTATCACGGCCCCAATCAGGCGCACGGCCTCTCTTTCTCGGTGCGCCCCGGCGTGCCGGCGCCGCCGTCGCTGGTGAATATGTATAAAGAGCTGGCAACCGACATTCCCGGCTTCGAACGCCCGGATCACGGCTACCTGCAAAGCTGGGCCGAACAGGGGGTGCTGCTGCTCAACACCGTGCTGACGGTGGAAGGCGGCCGCGCGCACTCGCACGCCAACCTGGGCTGGGAAACCTTTACCGATAAAGTGATCGCCGCCCTGAACGAGAACCGCGAAGGCGTAGTGTTCCTGCTGTGGGGCTCGCACGCGCAGAAGAAAGGCAACTTTATCGACCGCAACCGCCACCATGTGCTGAAGGCGCCGCACCCGTCGCCGCTCTCCGCGCACCGCGGTTTCCTCGGCTGCCGCCACTTCTCGCAGGCCAATCAGCTGCTGGAGCAGCAAGGGCTCACGCCGATCGATTGGATGCCACGCCTGCCGCAGGCGTAACCCAGAGACAAAAAAGGCACCCGCGGGTGCCTTTCTTTATATCGTTGCCGGGGCGATTACGCCTTGGCCTTGGAGACCGCGACCATCGCCGGACGCAGCAGGCGGCCGTTCAGCGTATAGCCTTTCTGCATCACCATCATCACGTGGTTCGGCTGGTGATCGGCGGATTCCATCATGCTCATCGCCTGATGCACTTCCGGGTTGAACGGCACGTTGACGTCGCCGACGATTTCGATGCCGTACTTGCGCACCACGTCCAGCAGCGATTTCAGCGTCAGCTCGATGCCTTCGATCATCGCGGCCAGTTCCGGGTTGTTTTTATCTGCCAGATCCAGCGCGCGCTCCAGGTTGTCGATCACCGGCAGCAGATCGCCGGAGAATTTCTCCAGGGCGAACTTGTGCGCTTTCTCGACGTCCAGTTCGGCGCGGCGGCGGATGTTTTCCACTTCCGCTTTGGCGCGCAGCAGGCTGTCGCGCTCGTGCTGCTGAGCTTCCGCCAGTTGGGCTTCCAGTTCGGCGATACGCGCATCGCGCAGATCGACGCCTTCCGCCGCTTCCGGCAGCGTATCCTCGTGATGAGCGTGTTGTTCCATTTCTTCCGAGACTTGCTCGTTTGGCGTCTTCTGTTCTTTACTACTCATGAATATCTCCGCGTTTTAGCATTAATCTCGCAACTTGGCTTATTATGGGGATCAAAACCGGGGTTTCAAGTCAACCGGTCACAATGTGGGGCATAAATGGGTCCCGGTGAGGAAAATCACAGCAAATGAATAAAAAATTCGCCTGTATTGGCATTGTTGGCCACCCGCGTCACCCTTCAGCGCTGGCAACCCACGAGATGCTGTTCCACTGGCTGGTCGCCCGCGGCTATTCGGTGATGGTCGAACGCCAGATCGCCCATGATTTGGGGCTGAAAGACGCCGTGACCGGCAGCCTGGCGGATATCGGCCAGCGCGCCGATCTGGCGGTGGTGGTCGGCGGCGACGGCAACATGCTCGGCGCCGCGCGCGTGCTGGCGCGCTACGACATCAAGGTGATCGGGGTCAACCGCGGCAACCTCGGCTTCCTCACCGATCTCGATCCCGACAACGCTCTGCAGCAGCTGGCGGACGTGCTGGAAGGCGAGTACATCGACGAACAGCGTTTCCTGTTGGAAACCATCGTGCATAAAGAGCACCAGCAGTGCCGCATCAGCACCGCCATCAACGAGGTGGTGCTGCACCCCGGCAAAGTGGCGCACATGATCGAATTCGAGGTGTACATCGACGATCGCTTCGCCTTCTCGCAGCGCTCCGACGGCCTGATCATCGCCACGCCGACCGGCTCCACCGCCTACTCGCTCTCCGCCGGCGGGCCGATCCTCACCCCGTCGCTGGAGGCGATCGCACTGGTGCCGATGTTCCCGCATACCCTTTCCGCCCGGCCACTGGTGATCAACGGCGACAGCACCATCCGCCTGAAATTCTCGCAGATCGGCAGCGATCTGGAGATCAGCTGCGACAGCCAGATCGCGCTACCGATCCAGGAAGGCGAAGAAGTGCTGATCCGCCGCAGCGATTTCCACCTGAATCTGATTCACCCGAAGGACTACAGCTATTTCAATACGTTAAGCACCAAACTGGGCTGGTCGAAAAAATTGTTCTAAAATCTGCGTCGGCCACTTTACTGTATATAAAACCAGTTTATACTGTATGAAACTACAGTTATGTATTTATACACAGGAAGGTTCCCATGCTGGCGCAATTAACCATCAGCAACTTTGCTATCGTTCGTGAGTTGGAAATCGATTTTCAACCGGGCATGACGGCGATCACCGGTGAAACCGGCGCCGGCAAATCCATCGCTATCGATGCGCTGGGGCTGTGCCTCGGCAACCGCGCCGACGGCAACGTGGTGCGCCTGGGAGCCGCCCGCGCCGACATCTGCGCCCGCTTCTCGCTGGCGGACACCCCATCCGCGCGCGAATGGCTGGAGCAGAACCAGCTGGACGACAGCAACGAATGCCTGCTGCGGCGGGTGATCAACGCCGACGGCCGTTCGCGCGGCTTTATCAACGGCACCGCCGTGCCGCTGTCGCAGCTGCGCGAGCTGGGGCAACGCCTGATCCAAATCCATGGCCAACACGCCCATCAGCTGCTGCTCAAGCCGGAGCACCAGAAAGCGCTGCTCGACGCCTACGCCGACGAACCCGCCCTGCTGGCGGCGATGAGCCAGGCCTACCAGCGCTGGCACCAGAGCTGCCGCGAGCTGGCGCACCATCAGCAGCAGTCCATCGAACGCGAAGCGCGCAAGCAACTGTTGCAATACCAATTGAAAGAGCTGAACGAATTCGCGCCGCAGGCCGGCGAGTTCGAACAGACCGACGCCGAGTACAAGCGCCTGGCCAACAGCGGCCAGCTGCTGACCCTCAGCCAGCAAGCGTTGCAGCTGCTGGCCGACAGCGACGAGAACAACATGCTCAGCCAGCTTTACAGCGCCAAGCACCTGCTGCTTGAGTTGGCCGGGCTGGACGATAAGCTCAGCGGCCTGCTGGACATGCTGGAAGAGGCCTCTATCCAGATCAGCGAAGCCAGCGACGAGCTGCGCCATTACGCCGATCGCATGGATCTCGATCCCAATCGCCTGCACGAGTTGGAGCAACGCCTGTCGCGCCAAATCAGCCTGGCGCGCAAACACCAGGTCGCGCCGGAAGAGCTGCCGCAGCTGCATCAGCAGTTGCTGGATGAACAGCAGCTGCTTTCACAGCAGGAAAGCGACCATGAGCACCTGAACGAGGCGGTCACCCTGCATCATCAGCAGGCGTTGGTGCTGGCGGAGCAGCTGCACCAGAAACGCCTGCACTACGCCGCCGAGCTGACCACGCTCATTACCGACAGCATGCAGGCGCTCTCCATGCCGCACGGCAAATTCAACATCGACGTGCGCTTCGAACCGCAACACCTGAGCGCCGAAGGGGCCAGCCGCACCGAGTTCTGCGTCTCCACCAACCCGGGGCAGCCGCTGCAGCCGCTGGCGAAGGTCGCCTCCGGAGGCGAGCTGTCGCGCATCGCGCTGGCCATTCAGGTGATCACCGCCCGCAAGATGGAAACCCCGGCGCTGATCTTCGATGAGGTGGACGTGGGCATCAGCGGCCCAACCGCCGCCATCGTCGGCCGCCTGCTGCGCCAGCTCGGCGAATCCACCCAGGTGATGTGCGTCACCCACCTGCCGCAGGTGGCCGGATGCGGGCATCAGCACCTGTTCGTCAGCAAGCAGACCGACGGCACGGTCACCGAAACCCAGATGGCGCCGCTGGATAAACGCGCCCGGCTGCAGGAGCTGGCGCGCCTGCTCGGCGGCAGCGAAGTCACCCGCAATACGTTGGCGAACGCCAAAGAATTGCTGGCGGCATAAAAAAGCTCAACTTTTTCACTTTCCTGCGGTCTGACAGTGACGTTGTTGACCCGAAAGATATCTAAAGCGCGGCGCGGCGGTGATCTTAAGCTTCCTCAACGGCCTGAAACAGGCCAAGCGCTTGAGGTGCTGAAAGAAAGCCAACGCGTCGCAACGTGAAAGATGAAGGGTATAAAGGTTTCCAACTGCCGCAAGGTCTATTATCATCGGCATCCTATGCCCTAAAGGAATGTGATTACTATGCGCTGTAAAACGCTGACTGCCGCCGCTGTAGTTCTTGTGATGCTGACTGCAGGCTGTTCTACTTTTGAAAAGGTGGTTTATCGTCCTGACATCAACCAGGGGAACTACCTGACATCGACCGACGTGGCGAAAATCCAGAAAGGGATGACCCAACAACAGGTCGCTTACACATTGGGCACCCCAATGCTGCAAGACCCGTTCGGAACGCAAACGTGGTTCTATGTATTCCGCCAGCAGCCTGGCCATGAAGATATCACCCAGCAAACGCTGACGCTGACCTTCGACAGCGCAGGCGTGTTGACCGATATCCAGAACAAACCGGCGCTGACCAAGTAATCGGCGCCGCCCGCTCTTCCGGCCCATGAGGGAGCATGATGTTCCTCATGACAGTCGCAGGCTGCAACGCGGAAGAAAAAGTCAGCTGCAGATAAAAAAATAAGGCGCTATAAGCGCCTTATTTTTTTGCCTTTTCTGCCCGTTGCCGGCGCAGCTCTTTCGGATCGGCGATCAAGGGCCGATAGATTTCTACCCGGTCACCGTCGTTCAGCGTATCGCCCAGCTTGGCCGGGCGGCTGTAGATGCCGATTTTGTTGCTCTTGAGATCGATATCCTGGCGCAGCTCCAGCAGGCCCGAAGCCTGGATCGCCTGCTCAACGCTGCTGCCCTCGGCCAGCTTCACCTTGCGCAGGTACTGCCGCTCCGGCAAGGCGTACACCACCTCGACCTGGATGTCAGACACTGTAGACCTCTTTCGCTCGCTGGGTGAATGCCTGCACCATGCTGCCCGCCAGCTCTTTGAACACCTTGCCGAACGCCAGCTCAATCAGTTTGTTGGTGAACTCGAAGTCCAGGTGCAGCTCCACCTTACAGGCCTCTTCGCTCAGCGGCGTGAACTGCCAACCGCCCATCAGCTTGCGGAACGGGCCATCGACCAGCTGCATATTGATGCTCTGGTTATCCAGCAGCGTATTACGCGTAGTGAAAGTCTTGCTGATACCGGCCTTGGCGACGTCCACCGCGGCGGTCATCTCGTTGGAGGTAGCGTTAAGCACCCGGCTGCCGGTGCAGCCTGGCAGAAAATCGGGATAAGAATGAACATCGTTAACCAACTGATACATCTGCTCGGCGCTGAACGGCACTAATGCAGACCGACTGATCTGGGGCATATCATTTCCTGTAAGACATAAAACGTACAGATAATATCATTTATCTGGCGGCAAACAAAAAATCTGCTACGGGATGAGGGCACCAAAAATGCGAAAAATTGCGCAGGTGCTGAACGGGAAAGGATTTCTTTCGCTGAAGCATCCAGTATAATGAACGCACTATGACAAAGAAAAAAGCACACAAACCCGGTTCCGCCACCATTGCCCAAAACAAGCGCGCGCGTTTCGAATACTTCATTGAAGAAGAATTCGAGGCGGGCCTGTCGCTGCAAGGGTGGGAAGTTAAATCGCTGCGTGCCGGCAAAGCCAACCTCAGCGACAGCTACGTGACGTTCCGTGACGGTGAAGCCTATCTGTTTGGCGCCACCATCACCCCGCTCAACGTAGCTTCGTCGCATGTGGTGTGCGATCCGACGCGTACCCGTAAACTGCTGCTGAAACGACGCGAGCTGGACACCCTGCTCGGCCGCGTCAACCGCGAAGGTTACACCGTGGTGGCCTTGTCCCTGTATTGGAAAAATGCCTGGAGCAAGATCAAGATCGGCGTAGCCAAAGGCAAGAAAGAGCACGACAAACGCGATGACATCAAAGATCGCGAATGGCAGACGGCGAAAGCCCGTATCATGAAGCACGCCAATCGTTAAGCCGCTGGCTTATCGAGGTAAACTTCTGGTATACTGCACAAAGTTACTTGGGGCTGATTCTGGATTCGACGGGATTTGCGAAGCCCTAGGAGCATGCCGAGGGGCGGTTGGCCTCGTAAAAAGCCGCAAAAAAATAGTCGCAAACGACGAAAACTACGCTTTAGCAGCTTAATACCCTGCTTAGAGCCCTCTCTCCCTAGCCTCCGCTCTTAGGACGGGGATCAAGAGAGGTCAAACCCAAAAGAGATCGCGTGGATGTCCTGCCTGGGGCTGAAGCGTTAAACTCAATCAGGCTAGTCTGTCAGTAGCGTGTCCATCCGCAGCTGGCCGGCGAATGTAAAGATTGGACTAAGCATGTAGTGCCGACGGTGTAGTAATTTCGGACGCGGGTTCAACTCCCGCCAGCTCCACCACTTTTTAGTATTATGACGTATACCGAAGTCTACAAAGCCCGCTTGGAACCAGCCTTGCGGGCTTTTTTACGTCTACAGAAGTCTACTGAGATTTGCTAGAAGCTACTCGTTATGGCACCCTTTTTGGGACCCAATGAAAAGGGTCCCAAAATCGAGGGTCCTAAAATGGCAAAGATCGCTAAGAAACTTACTGACACTGAAATCAAAAATACCAAGCCAGCAGAAAAGGAAATCAACCTTTTTGACGGTGATGGCCTGATGCTACGAATCGCTCCCCTATCAAAGGGCGGTAAGAAAAATTGGTATTTCAGGTATGCAGTGCCAGTAAGTAAGAAGCGAACAAAGATGAGCTTAGGAACCTACCCTCATCTCACACTTGCCAAAGCTCGGGCTTTACGTGATGAATACTTGTCGTTGCTTGCAGATAATATCGATCCGCAGATTCACAACAACGATAAAGCCAACGCCCTTAAGGATGCTACTGAGCACACGCTGCAGGCGGTTGCTAGGAAATGGTTAGATGAGAAGGTTAAGACCTCTGGTATCTCTCCAGACCACGCAGAAGACATCTGGCGGAGCCTTGAACGAAATGTCTTCCCCGGTTTAGGCAACGTTCCTATCAAAGAGATCCGTCCCAAGCTCTTAAAACAACACCTTGACCCCATAGAACAACGAGGCGTATTGGAAACCCTGCGCCGCATCATTTCACGTCTAAATGAAATTTTCCGTTGGGCTGCGACAGAAGAACTTATTGAGTTTAATCCTGCTGATAACCTCGGTCAGCGATTCAGTAAACCCAAGAAGCAAAACATGCCAGCTTTACCACCGAATGAACTCCCCCGGTTCATGCTCGCCATATCTAACGCTTCCATACGGCTCGAAACACGTCTTCTAATTGAGTGGCAGCTCCTAACGTGGGTTCGTCCGGGAGAAGCAGTCCGTGCTCGTTGGAGTGATATAGACGAAGATAATCGGTTCTGGAATATCCCCGGTGAGTTCATGAAGATGAAGCGCCCTCACAAGATTCCTCTGAGCAAAGAAGCTATGCGCATTCTTGAGTCAATTAAACCGATCAGTGGTCATAGAGAGTGGGTTTTCCCAAGTATTAAGGCCCCTCTTAACCACATGCATGAACAAACAGCCAATGCTGCAATTATCCGTATGGGATTCGGTGGTGAACTGGTTGCTCACGGAATGCGCTCTATAGCAAGAACGGCTGCTGAAGAAAGTGGTAAATTTAGAACAGAGGTGCTTGAATCAGCCTTAGCTCATACTAAGAACAACGAAATCATAGCCGCTTACAATCGTGCTGAGTATCTTGCTGAAAGAACAGAGCTGATGCAGTGGTGGGGAGATTACGTGCAGGCGCAGAAATATAAGGCAATTGCTGCGTGAAAGAGGGACATCTTCTAGCAGTTCAAAACAGATCTGTCGCACTGAGCATAACATCCGAAAAAAGCTAAGAAGCTTGGTTGTTATTGCCTCCGCATCCACAATACTGTATAAATAAACAGTTAATTTTGTATGCTGTATCACAATGATTTGTTCTATGGGTCAGCACCTTTCGAAAAACGGTTATGATTTCGGGAGCATTCCTATGTTATTGATTGAATATGGTATTATGTAAGCGCGAGTGTTTCTCCCTACAGCTAACCATGTGATTGATAAGGATAAAACAGTGATAAAAAGCCCACTGAATTTAATAAACCTAAACATAACCGATTTGATCATCCATAGGATCTACCTACCCGGTCAGCAGTCCCATTTTGCTGTTGAACATTCAAATAACATTATCCCTTTGTCAGGAAAGGCAAAACTGACACTTGAGCAACGACTAACCAAAGTTTTGTCTAGGGGTTCAAAATGTATTGAGATGGACATCGTTGAAGATGAGCCACTTGATAAAATTCATGCCTTGCACAATGCTGGCGAGGAAGTTTTTGTATCGAAAAGCAAAGATATAGCCGACAAGTTAGGTAAGGCACAAACCAGCAAAAAGCATCCTGAAGGTGTTCTCGTCGTAGTCAGGTGCTCATACGGGATTACAAAAAAAACAAGAGCTGTCGCAATAATCAAAGCTGAACTGCATGAAGGGTTCACTTCTACGTTAAAAGATAATGTTGCCACAATCGACTATTTAAATAACTTAATCTTAACACCTGAACAAAAACTTTATAAAGTTGCTTTCTTTTCTGAAATAACTCGATTACCTACGATAAATAAAAATTCGTATGAAGTTTACTTATTCGATAATAATCTTACATCAAAAGACGATTCAGGTGCTGCGGCTTATTTTTATAAAGGCTTTTTAGGCCTTTCTATTTCAGCAGATTCTAGCCGATTAACCAGAAGTTTTTATGAAATTACAGAAAATTATATTAATGAAAATAGTGAATCAATTGAAGAAAGAATCGATCTTTCAAGCGCACTAAGAATATACCTTAAAACAGAACAATCAGAGATTATTGGAACAAATGATTTTTCAGAGAAATACATGGCTGTTGATAAACGCGATGATTATATTTCTTTTTGTGAAGAAAAAGACCCGGTAATTTCATCATTTAAAAAAGATGATTCTTTGATCAAAAATAAAATAAAAAGCTCAACATTTAAATTTAGCAATGAAGTCAAAATAATTTACCCCTCAATAAATGGTGATAGTCCTTGTAAAATAATTGAGCGTAATGATGAGTTCACCATAGTGAAAATTAATGGTTATTTAATAGGAAACTAAGGTATGAATGAGGTAGACGAGTTTATCGAAATTTTTGACCGAGAGAAGATTATTTATTCCTCTTGGGGTGAACTCGTCCTTCAGCACATCTGCGATTGTTTAGCAGAAAAAGATATGGAGTCTATTTTAAAAATCACTCCATCATATAGATTAAAAGATATATCATCACTTATAGAGAAAGCGTTTTACAGATCAAAAAATTATGATAACCCTTACAAAGATATAACGGATAAAGTTGGTGTAAGATTTGTTGTTCTTCTGACAGATGACATCCCAATAATAAAAGATATAATCGAAGATTGCCCAATATGGGAATACTCTGACGACCGAGATTTTATAAAAGAAAAAGAAGATAAACCATATTTGTTCGATTATCAATCTGTTCATTATGTGGTTAAAAATTTAGAACCTATATCAATAGATGAAAGCACGTTAATACCAGTCGGCACTCCATGCGAAATCCAAGTGAGAACGCTTCTTCAGCATGCATATGCTGAGGTATCACATGATTCAGTATATAAGTGTAAAGCCAAGCCATCATCTGATATTAAACGGAGAATGGCAAGAACTATAGCGCTAATGGAGTCCACTGATGAGTTATTTCTCTTAGCAAAAAATGAACTCAATAAAAGCAATGCTAAAATAGAAAAATGGGCTAGCCACTCTATCTCTATGAATTGCCAGATCAATGAAAATTACAATAAAAAGGCAAAAGATAAAATTCTTTATCATATTTTAAATGTTTATTTCGACACTTTAACTGACCCACTATTCAAAACATATCAAGCATATTTTGATATCAACCAAGATTATAAAGAATATTTTTCTGGAAAAATCAATTCTGACTGTATAACAGGAAGCTATATAAAACAAAGTGCTGCCATTATTTTTTGCTTATTTATGGTTGATAAAAAACCACAGATATTTAGAAATAAATGGCCATTTTCTGAAAATGACTTGAACGAAATCATGTTAATTATGGGTAAATGATGAATAAAAATTTAACTGCTTTGTTGAATGAAGTTGATGAAAAAATATTGAAAATGAAAGAAAAAGTAAAAACTACCAAAAGAAAAGCGAATGCTCTTAAACTACTGAGCTTGTCTTTCGCAGCTCTTACAACTGTCTTGGTTGGTATAAGCAACGGTCATATAAATCTTTCTACGCTCTCACTAATAACAAGCGCACTTTTGACTTTAACCGTTGGCCTTGAATCACATTTTTCCTATCAAGAACAATGGGCACGACAAAAATGGACTTTGCTAAAATTATATCAAATACAAAATAAATTACGCCTAATGGGAAAGGATGATAATCTAACCCAAAATACTATTGATCTTTACATTAATGAATACTTGTCTATTTGGGATATGGATTTAGCTCGTTGGGAAAAGATTAAAAGCCAAGAAAAAAGCAGCTTATCTTCATAGAGGATATACGCATATTAAAATATATCACGACACTGTATTGGCATATAAAATAACTTGGTTGTAAAAGGAGGGCCACCCCTCCTCTATTACAGCTTGAAACGTATTTTTGGTGGAAGGTTTTCTTCTATTTTTTCTCGCGGAGCTTGTTTTTCAGCAAGTTCATTTTTAATCTTTTTGTTTAATTTAGATTTAAATATATTTTCATAGCCAACTATGTATGCTGGTTTTTTATTTATTTCTTCTTTAAGAACCTTTTCATTATTATTTGACTTAACAATAGCTTTTTTTATACCTACCATTTCTCTTATTTCTTCGATCTTAGTTGCTCTACTATTGAAACTGCTACGGCCTTTGAGTCTAAATTTATTGGTGGCTGCGTTGGCTGTTTCTGCATGATCAAGTATCCTGCTAATAGAACCGCTGCTAAGTTTAGAACTCCTACTGTTGAAGCTACTTTTATTATAAGTTTTGATTGGTTCTTTATTGTATTGTTTTTTAACTCTGTTGAGTATTTGTGCAGCTTTCTGTGTTGTTCTTCTAACTTTATTGCTTGCTGGTCTATTATATTTTTCGCTGAGTTTAAAGCGGTTGTTGTTGCTTCTAATGAGTTGTTCACTCTGATTAGTGTCTGTTGTGTCTGATTTAATGCTGTGCTGACTGACTCCGAAAGTATCATCATCGATTCTGATAATGGTTCTATCGTCATTGAAATCTGGTTCAGCAGGTGATCGTCCAATACTATTTTCGTCATCTGTTTTTCTTGCTGCGAATCTTCTAATGAGTTCATCATCTCTATTTTTGTCATATTTCACCTTACTTTTTATAGTGTTCCAACTAAATTTTTTGCCTAACTGAGATCCCTTGAATGCCACATCTCCCACACTGAAAGAACAACCCGCCACGTTGCCAGTGCTGGCAACATTGAACCTCGGTTCAATGCCTACGGCCTGCAGACGTTCTACGAACGTCTCAAGATCTGGTTTTCCTGTCATAGCCGCTTGTAAAGAGGCTTGAAGCACCAAACGGGCTGGCTTTTCTCCTGTTCTAAGTGCCATCTCAATTTCAGCTTTGGTTGGTGCTGATACATCTGATTTTTGACCTTTAAGCCCCTGTGTAATGGTTAAGCCGTGCTTTACTTCTAAACGTTCACAAGCTGCTATTGTATTAAATGCTGAGTGCTGACCGTGCCATACAGAACCATCAAGGCCGATCCGGTTAGCCACTATATGGATATGTTCTTTATCTGTATCGTTATGACGCACACAAATATATTGATGTTTTTCTATATCAATATTCATTTCTTTCAAATAGTCTTTTGCTATCTCTTCCCATTGCTGATCGGTTAAATGTTCATTTTTTGGAAGAGATAAAAACGCATGAAAGACTGGTTTTTTTATATCTTGTCTAAAGCTGCTTACAGCTTTGAACTCATCAGTTAAATCACTAACATTATTTTTATCTGCTGACATATTGCTACAAATAAAACTGTGATCATCTTTTAATATGTAATCAACTCTATTTTTAAATGATCTACCTGTTTTGGCTACATTCCCTTTCATATATAATCTAAATCCTTATTTATCTCTATTATCCTTCTGCTAACTTGCTTTATGTTAAAATTAAGCTTATCAACTTCATTTTTATCAAAATACTCATTGCCATTTAATTTTTTAACAGCTTGGTTTATGTTGTTGCCTATACCTGAAAGTTGTATATAGGTCTTCTGGTTTACTTCAGGCATTTTCCTTTTAATAACTGGTTCAGCGTTTAAAATCTCTTTTCGTATATAATGTCCTCTTTCTAAACCAGATGCTTCAACAAGTTCTTTTAAATATTCAAATTCTTCTTTGTTTACTCTGAACTGTATAGATATATCTCTGCGTTCTTCGTGATTTAATTCTATACGACCTCTTTTTCTGTCTGTATCCATATTTTATTATCCACCTGTAGTAAACATATAATCTCTTATAGCTTTTATATAGTCTTCATCATTTTCATCAATCAAAGATTTTAGAAGATCATCAGCTTTATTTTCTTGTATATACCTATGGGACACAAAATAACATAATCTTTGTTCATCACTATTTATTTCACAAAAAGGTATATCTTTATCTTGTTCTATGTAATAAAAAAACCTTGCTAATAACTCAAACTTCATTTTTAAACTTATCTGTTCCTCTATGTCATCATCAATCATATTCTATTACTCCTCTTATATTTAATCAGTGCTTTTTTATCGATTATTTTTCTAACATCTGATATTGATTGCTTTGCTTCACTTGAAGAGTTTGTTTTTCCCATACAGCTTCTAATCATAAAACCGCCAAGCATAATACAAAGAAGCATCATTGCTATTGCTATAATCATATATATAACTCCTTATTTCTTATTTGAATAATAAAGTAAGTTTTCGATAACTTCGCTGTAGATGTCTTCATCAATAGCAAGCATTACGTCATTACCTACAATCTTATCAAAGATAATTTTGTAGCTTTCTTTGTCGTGTCTATTCATCTCAAATGACTCCTTTTTGCTAATATCCTTATA
>Ga0157366_1000452_pt1 | contig 18801 bp, 18 predicted proteins | sample AttbisABBM1_FD_113149 | JGI IMG/M metagenome (GOLD analysis project Ga0157366, IMG submission 113149) | Fungus gardens microbial communities from leaf cutter ant in Botucatu, State of São Paulo, Brazil - Atta bisphaerica ABBM1 | ecosystem: Host-associated > Fungi > Mycelium > Unclassified ...
ACAGGATTGTCTATCTTATATACCTAAGACTATTGGTCCATGCTCTACTACTTTAGCCTACCCTAAATGACTGTGCATCTGCTTTAAGATTAACATGTGTTATATATGTTGTATGACATCATTTCTTCCAGAACCTTCTATCCCTTTCCATGTGATCATGTGACTAATGTGTGATACTGGGTCTCATCATGTGACCATTTGTGGCCATGACATGTTATGTTATGCTAAACCCTAACCCTAGGTCCCAGAATAGAAAATAAATCAAAAGAAAAATAGAAATGAAAGAAGTAATAAAAATAAAATAAAGTCTACTGTTTACAACTCTGACAGAGTGAGCAATGATGAAAGATGAGTAGTATTGGTAGGAGTTCAACCTATGTGAAAATTTTACATTGACTACCTAATTAGGACTACTGATTGTGGGCCATATGCTTACTAAGCTGAATGCTTTACAACACTCCAAGAAAGCCACAAAACACTATTTGCACCAGTTATACCATAGTTGTAATATTTGAATTTAAACCTAAAGATGTGTCTATACACTGGCTAGTGATAGATAAGGCATTGACAGGAGCTCTTCTAGTAAGAGATCTTAGTTTATATATTTTATACTCTTCTCTCCTGGAGAGCCTCTCATGTTGGAAGGAACAGAATGCACAGCAGCATGGTACAGTGTGGACAAATGGCAACCACTTACCTGTAGTGAATACTATAGTGGAGAGCTGGAGAAGTACGCAACAATAGAAAACAAGTAGTATTGGTGGTAGTTCAACCTATGTGAAAATTTTTTACATTGACTACCTAATCTATACACTTACTAAGCAGAATGCTTTGCAACATCCCACTCCAATTAGATTTATCTGGCAACAAGGGCATCTCAGCCCACTAATCATATGTCTGTTGTTGGTCACTTGAGCAGTGTTTGTGACATTGTAACATAGCTCAGTTGATGTATAGAATGTTAGAATGTGCTGGCATTTGGACAGCATTTAGATATGTACAATTTCCAATTTGATATATCCTGTGTGCTCACCCGGTATATAGTACACTACATGATCCATCTCAGTACTTTCGTGACCCTCCCCCACATGTCTTGATTGATTCCAAAAATTCTGCTAGGCGTCGATTGAATGCTTGTCGTCAAGATTTTTTTCTACAATGCTGGTGCGAATTTTTCGAACTGATCTCCTCAAATGCCATTGCATTGCATGTACCAAATTGGGTAGGACCCAATTTTGAGAGTCATTTGTAAAATGAATTCTCGCTATCTCCTTATATGGGGCTAGCTATATGCGTCCTGGCTTGAAGGGAGGCTATAATCGGTCAACATTCGTAGAGTTTCCTACAGCCAGTATCCAATACCGGAAGGGGAGGGAACGTGTTACAATGTTACCAACTCAACCTCAAATCAAGTCCCTACGTTTTTTCCGGAACAAATATGTTCAAATCGTTGAGTGTTTCGTAATACAGGGTAGTTACCATATTGAGAGTAAGAACCGTAAGGGTCCACTGACCACTGTAGTTCTGTCTATGGGGTGGACTACACGACCGCCGATGTATGGGCAAAAATGACAGGTTCTTCAGAAGTACTAACTATCCCCGCTGCGCTGACAATTCAGTGAGATGTACTGGTTCTAGATTGGTGGCTGACTTTCTATCTAGGAGGTTGACGAGGATGACAAATGAAAGTCTTAAGCCAAAGTAGCTAACGACCTATGTACTGTTTACCTAAGCTACGGATACCGTGACTATTGTGGGTACTACATAGAGGTTGAACATAGAGGTTGATATAAGGAAAATTAAGGTCATTTCCATAGCCACTTAAGCGGAATCGAAATAATTTGGAAAGGAGATCGGTGCTAAATACCTCCGATGCATCGGTGGAACGAATGCTCAAAGAAGTGAGGGTTGCGTAACATACTTCATGATACCAGCATCATTCGTTCGTTGGCTCTCGTCAGATATTGTCATTGCCTAATCAAAACAGATACTGCAGTATCTGATTTTGATTTGAAGACAACCATAGCAACGATAATAGGATCAGCTATGATAATAAGATCGGTGACAACATTGGTAACAGGGGCAATGCATTTTGTGCAGCTAGATAAATGAAGACGTCTATAGGATGCCAAATACTATTATACAGTCTCTTTCTACACTGCGGGAGTAAACATTCTATGCCAAGAAGATGTGAATCAAAGTTTGTCAGGTAGGAAAGAGGAGAAGTCAGTCGGTGACAATGGAGGAGCCGAAAAATGGGGCCATGTGCTTGGGTTATAAGGGCGCCCGCAAGGAAAATTGTCCCGAGAACAGAAATCCCAAAGAAACGAAAAAAAACCAGAACAGGCTGTGCTGTGTTGAGGAGAGATAAAGATTGATTGATTGCTTGCGGGGAATCTTATGGATCATTAGATTGGATTGCTTCAAGATAACCAGAACCTGTGACTAAAGATCGTGAGCCGAAGTCAATAGGTGCAAAAACACAAATCAAGCTTGTGAGGTCTGCATGAGGGAAAGGGATCGCGCCGCATCATGAAACCGATTCAGCGAACGTTTTGACAGTGACCTTGAGATAAGTCAGTTCTCTTTGATGTTTTGTGCGACGAGGACCCGCAAAATTGGTCCGTCAACAATGCCACCACGAGTGGCCTCAATAAATTTGCCCTCCGACTGCCACCAGTTATCAGCAGCATCTTCACAATTATATGCAAACTGATCTATGATTCTCTGCCACTCTTCCAGACCGCCAGGGGTATCATCCTCCATGGAAATATCGACTTCGAACAGATTCTGGCCATCTTTGCCTTTCTCTCTCATGTACGCATCGCGAGTGTCAGCGTACTCGGGTGGCAAAGTCATAAACTCTGCGTCTCCGAGCTCTTTCTCATAGGCTGTTATGTCGCGGTCACGGCGGACGTCTTCGTAGGCTTCGAGGAAGGAACGAATCTGTTCGCGTCGTCTGAGGTGTGAGAATATACGGCCAAGCGTAACACCATCTTCAAAGGGAATAGCTGCCTCTTGTACAGAACCCGGCTGAGAGCATAAGGACAGTGAGGTTAGGCTTGATAGATACATCCGGCAATGACTTACCGCAAGTGACTGAGCGGCCTGACCAACTAGAGCAAGTGGACCGTCGACATGATACCAATCCCGGAGTGGAATCATTTTGTTCACTGTGACAATATGAGGATCGCGCGTCCACTCAGCGAGCTTACGGAGCCTGAGGAGGTGATGGTCAGCACAGATTCTAAAAACCACACAGGAAGCCAGCTGGTGGACATAACCAAGGGAACGTGGATATAGCCAAAAAGGCGAGGAGTAAAAGAGAAGCATACCGAGGTTCCGAATTTTTAAGAATTTGGAGCATACGGTCTTTGCCACCTTGTTGCAGCCATCCAGTGGTCTCTCCCTCCGGTGGGCCATACACGACAAGAGCATATTCTGAACGTTTCTGTCATGCGAATAGACGATCAGCGTCTAATCAATGGCGGTATGGGAAAGCTATGAACCCCTCTGCAGGGGGTTACTCGGACAGATAAAAGCACTTACACATGGCCAACCAAGGGCGGCGCACCCATATCCAAACCAGCCAGCAGTGAGACCGGGCTAAAGACATGAATGCGAGGCAGAAAGTCAAGTCAGCCTTATTTTTATTCAAACGCAAAACGAGATTGAATACCTGATTTTCATCATACAATTCAGCCGTCAGGGGGTCCGTACGAACGAGTTTTTCTGGAACTGTCGTACTAAGCCAACATAGTTGGGTCAAACAAACAGAATTAATGGGGATGGCAACTCCCTACCTGTACACATTGAGAATTGCGTCTTGGTCTTGGCTCTCCTCGAACATCGACCTTGTAATGCCTTCTGAGCCGTCGGCGCCAACAATGATATCGCCACTAAATGTCTGCCCATTCTCCAGCTTAATTGTATTCTCATCCAAGTTTACTTCAGCAACACGGCAATTGTACTTCAAAATTGCTCCGGCTTCATCAGCGATGTCATGTAATAAATGCATGAGATCACCATGCTAAAGATTACGGTCAGGAACCCTGTTCACAAAGACCAGTCAAACAATGACTTACACATGTAAACATAAAGTTTCCACGTGCATCGCGAATCAACTCCTCCTCCCATACATGTCGTCCAAGCGTTTCACCGGTCCCCACTACAGACACAAAATAATGTCAGGCATAAGGATCCCGCCGACAAATAAGATACTGACTTAATCTGATGTCGATGGCTGTCGACGTTACTGCGATCTCCTTTAGCCGCTGTTTGTACCCCCAATTATACAGGATTTTTGTGACATTTGGAGGTAGCCGAACACCGCCAGTGACATCCTTGAGATCAAAAGTAAGAATGGCAGAGTCTTTGGGTGCTTAGTCGGGCTTTTGAACACGTACGGGAGCAATCGAATCTCGAGCCTCGAATACAAGTGTTTCATGGCCGGCTCGCCTGAAAGCAATTGCGGTAGCAAGTCCGCCGACACCAGCACCAATGATGAGAACTCGTATTGAGATCTTCGGTGAAAGAGGAGATTGCTATGGTCAACGGTGAGATAACATACATGGGATGAGGGGGGAGGCGGAGGCTAACCATGGTGGAAGAGTGGGAGATAGGGACTAGGATTGAGGGACTAGGATTGAGGACTATATAGATAGACGAGAAGCGCTGACTTGTCACAATACCGAATTACTGACAGATCTTTCACACGCGCAGATCTGGATCCTACTCAGATTTTTAGCCGTAGTTACAATCTTTCTACGAATACAGTAATGTGTGCCTAACCAACCTCTGTTCTGATCAACAACGCCGACGCATGCCCTGTCGCATTTCTTCTTCCCTGATATTATGCACTGAGTATTATCATTCCTATCCCAGAAGAGTACGTACCGATACTCAAACATGATCTGCACGCCAACAAAAAGGCAAGCCACTGCCCCTATGAGGAACTTGAGACCTGTACAGCCCAATTTGAATATCACCAAGGTAAACAGAAACTCAGTTGATGACGAACTGACTGGCCTTGTAGTGTTCCGAACAATTCGCCGAGAAAGAACTTGATCCCTTCTGTCCCGATCACGAACCCAACCAGATTGGCACTCATCATCATCAGCACATTCCCCACAGCACCAAAGGCCGCTGCATGTCTATACCACGCTCTATGTCCGTACTAGATACCAAAACCAAATCATCATGTCAGAAATGGGGATATGAAATTCAAGACGAATTCATAATTAGACGCCCATAGAGAAGTCGAACGGAAATCAAGTACAAGGAAACACAATAAAAACGAAGCATGAGCTGGAAATCCCTTTCTGGTTCGAGAAAGACAAGAAATACGGAGAAAACCGTGATACGCGGCGAAAGGACTGATGGAACCAACTCCAACATGATCCCATGCTGACCGGAAGCATAAAGTTTAGAGGGTAGAGGTAACAAGGCCAAAAGAACTCCCAAATATGCGGATGAAGAGAACATTGAAATGACGGTAGTACCAAGACCTCCTCGGAGATGTCGTTATCTAATCGAACCTTGAACATCCCGATAACACTCGTCATGTCAAAAGTCTCCACGTCCACTCCATGTGATTTACATAGACGTTGCAGTTCGTTTTACCCATGCCAAACATGTCCAATAACACATGTCCACGAGCCATGTTCGGAGGCGATCAATCAAAGAGAACCGCCTCCAAACGAAATCAAGAAGGTAGGCCTCACAACGCACCTTTGCCGAGGAGACGACCCAACGAGCCAACAACTCTGGTATAATGAACAAACTAACAAGCCATCCCCAAGCGAGCAGCCTAAAGGTCAAGTCATGCCAAAGCGCCACGAACGAAAACACCAATATGGTATTGATAACTGTATGCTTTGCCCCGCCAAGGGGCACATAAATGTACCTATCACACAAAAGTCAGCATGTTGATAGAGATTCGAAATTCATCCATCCTCTACCAAAAGTAGAAGTCCATTAGTAGTGATCGTTCCCATCAGAACTAATCAAAAGAGGAATTATCAACATAAGACAAAACTGCTCTTTATATTGAAGCGCAACCAAAAGAAGATGCAGAAATCATCGTATGTTTACACCTCCAGATTTGTCATGTTGGCAAGTGTTCGAGGTTCTTTCCAGAAACAGAAACAAGTTCCGAGGAGAGAAACTCTAAAAACCAGCCCCAAGAACAAATACCAAAAACTAACTTCGAGGCCATGAAAATCGGAGAATTCCAGAACTCACCGGATAATCCAAAGATTATAACTCCGGTGCCAACTTCTCCAAAATCCCATCGTTGAATAGTTGTTTGCCATACATCGCACCATGTTCTCTGGAGGATCAACGCCGTCCAGAAGTGCCCATAAACGGAAGAATCGCCAGGGTATTAAGAGCTACAATATGTATGCACCGAAGTAATTCTTCGTCAGTTAAAGAGCCGAAGGGAGAGTGTAAAGTCAGAATAAGAGTCAAAGGAAGTGAGTCAGGTGGGTGGACGAAAGATAAAGGGAACAGGTTGAGTCACCAACGTCGGGAGTGAGCTACAGAAAAGTAGCTTGATGGGTTTAATCATAACGCCACTGATAAACCGAGGACTCGTACAAGAAGCAGGTGCCCAAGAATGGAACACCCCAGAACTCATCCGAAGAAAAAAAGCTACAGGGGAAGCATTATCATCGTGCGTGGGATACCACGTATCACCACTCAGTCGTCGTTGTCATCCAAGCTCCGGTCAATCGCCACTGCGACCGATTCAATCCAACTTTCGTGCAGTCAGAGCAGTCAGAGCATGGATTCAAATCAATCTGGAGAAGTGGCAAAGGAGGCGGTTGCGAATTAGGATACAAAGACACTGACCTTGAGCCATACGATGATGAGATTCCAGAATCCAACCATACCAATTTCCATGGCCGAGTATCCAACCCATGCCTTCCGATCCTTGATCGCAACAACATACATGTAGTGTAAAATACACTCCATAGTGAGTAGAGACAATAAAAACCGAAAAATATATTCCTTAATTGGCGTGGATATGGGAGGCTGCTTGTTTGGATATCGATGCTGTGAGAGATGAGTGATATGGCTCGGCGATGAGCGTTGCTGAGGGACGCACCTGCCACATAAAGTCATTGAAAGTTATAATTGGCCCCGCGAGATAAAGAGGTGGGTATAGGGCGTAAGCGACGAAATTCGGAAATGAGTAAATCAACTTTGGGTGCGAAAGTGCTCGCCGCTGCTTTTCCAATAGCTCCTTTTTACCCTGGAAAAGTAAATTCAGCGGCCACATCTCGGCACTAAGACCTACATCTGAATCGTTTCCTTCTAGGTTGTGTGCCCAGTAGTAATCCACAGAAAACGAAATGAGGCGGAGCATCGTAATGTTGAAACTGATGTACCATCGATGATACAGTCCAGCATAGTCATCCTGCAAGCACATTGGCCAGTGATAATCAGGCGATGCTTGTTATAAATTATACAAGGGTGCCTACATACCAGCCAAGCCAAGCTTTCAAACCATTGGCCTATTTTCCATCCTTCGAATACTTCATTACCAAAAAGCATTGTACCATTGAAAATCCAAGTCATGGCTACACTCAATCTCGACCCTTGAAGATTTTTAGCCAGCGAGTAATTGATGAAGAGGATCAGAATGATCTTGAGCGCGTTCAAGCCATGTAAGATGGTCAAAGTGGTTAATGAGAATATGAGATTGAACCTAAGTGATGAGGGAGTGTTGAATTTTCTGGTACGTGGTGCCGAAGGAGGAGACCGCGAGAAGGAAGACGATGCAATGTATTTGAACAAGAGGTGGAAAAGAATGGCGACACTGAGAATTGGAATATTATTTCTAAATGTGCGATATTGCGCATCACTATTGTCCTGCAAGAATACACGGAATGTGAGCTACAGGGTCGTAAAGACCACATGCGCTTCGTACCACCGATCGACCTGGAATCCAGCCGTGTTCAAGTTTGCTCCAATAAAAAGGAAAGTTAGGGTGAAGAGCTATGACAGTGAGTTCAGAGACCATCATATTGTCAGGGAGATAAAAAGACCTACGAGAACTCAACGAAACCGGGATCCAGATCATAATAGGTATCACAGCCATAAAAACAAGATAATAAACCTTGAACTCTAGTGTTCCCCAGCGTGATGGTGCTGGCCGTTTTCCTGGAGTAGATGATAGGGTATTCTGAAGAGACGAAGGTATGTTCACAGTAAGGTCCGTAATTTTGAAGCCACCATGGGGTGCAGAGAGTTGTGTCGGTGTGTCCATGTCCAAAGATTTGTGTAATGGAAGGAGTAGTGTTTTATCTTCGGTGTTCATGGCAGCAGAAGACGCTGAGTGGGCAACCAAAATGTGTGATACTTTGTGACACGAGAATAGAATCAAATCGAGTGTCACGAATCGAGTGTCACGGTTCACAGAATCAATAAATTGATGAAGTGTCGTTGAAAGTTAATTTACTTCTCAGTCTATTCTAGTGGAGGACCTCCAACAATTGGAAACCGAGACATCGAAAGTGTGTAGAAGGAGTAAGTTCAGTAAAGAGGAAGGATCTCTCGCGTTTGAACACCAAGCCGGCATTCTTGCTGCGTCTGAATCTTCCCGCATAGATGTTGTGAGACCTCCAAATTTCCTACGAAAGGACAGTTCCATATTCTTACCCGTGACGGGTGGTTTGACTGACATCACCCGTAACGGAGTTGGGTTTTCTTGAGTTCCAAACTTCAACATCTATGTCAGATTCGCGCTCATTCTCCGTATTGCTCTTTGGGATATTACAAACTCTCATAGTGCTTGGCTACACGCTTCGGCTGTCTTGGTATCGACCACTTCTCTTTATCCCAATTGCCATCATCGCCTGTTACCTCATATTGCGTACCGATGCTGGAGTTGCAAGTGTAGGGATAGGCGGTGCAATTGCCACTCAAATGCTCTTTGCATTTGATGGTATTGTTTTGAAGGATGTTCAGCAGATTCTATACCACGTCGGTGAAAAACCAGGACAAATTACATTTGCATCTTTTCTCAAGCGTCTGTCTTGGAGCTGGCACCTGCACAATAGTCCACGAGGGGTTGGTTGGGCGCATGGGCTATCCCATATTCCTAAATACCCTGCTACTCCCAATACACCAGAACAGAAAAGGACCTTCATATCATCCCGCGTTTCCGTCGTTTTCTCCTCTGTTGCTTTACAATTGGTCTTTTTTATTATCAATAGTGCCAATCCAGCATTAACACCTGGTGCACCACGACTGGCTGATCAATCAGTATATGTCAGAACTATGAGCCTCGTTGGATTGGCCATTCCAGCATATACACAAATCAATGTACTTCATTGCATGGCAAGCATTATCCTTGTTGCAGCGGGGAGTTCGGAGCCCGCGGACTGGCCACCCTTGTTTGGCTGCCCTACCAATATGTACAGCGTACAAGATTTCTGGGGGTAAGCAGTCTCCAATTCAGCTCTCCATCTGCTGAGCATCCGTAGGAATGTCTGGCATCAGATGTTGCGACGGGTGAGTTACCGCTTCTCATGCTTGAAAGGAATATCGCTTTGCTGACGACTGCTTTCCAAACAGCCCGTGCTTGAAGTAGCTGACTTTACTCTTCATACCTTCCTCCGTCTGCCCCGAAAATTCCAATTGAATACTCTACCCTTCAACCTCCTGGGCCTGCTCAAACTTCACACTGCTTTTCTCATCTCAGCATTGGTACACCTCGCTGGTGAGTACATGATGCAGGGATACTTTGGCTTTGGAGCATCCAAGTTCTTCACCCTTCAACCTTGGGCAATCACTTTGGAGGTCCTTATTGGATATCTGATTACCGGGTTGGGTCGAATCAACGGTAACGCTAAAGCCCAAGAGCTGGGCGTGACATGGAGGATGATCGGTTACATATGGGTAGTTTCCTGGTTTGTTGCAATTGGGCATCTGATGCAGCAGCCTATGGTTGATGCAGGCGTATTCGTGGGTCTCGAACATTCGGAGCTGACAAGGTTGGTAGATGGTTAGCTCTGGAAGCCATCTGAGCCAAGTGCTTCAAGCAAAGTCTTCAAATTATAGGCTAAGTAGTCTATGAAGAAGATAGTATAGATTTTGGGTCAAAGCCAGTAATTTCAAAGATGGTGGATAGGTTTTATGAATGTGCTTCTTATCGTAGAATTTGGACTGCAAGTGATTTGATTCCTTTTGATTATTATCTTTTCTTTCTTGATTTATTCATCGGTTTACTACTTGTTTTGGAGCGCAGATCATAAACGTGGCTCAGTAAGATTCATTGTATATGCTATTGCTGGTTAACTTGTTCACTAATACTAGTTTTGTCCTCGCAGATTTTATCTGACCAACCATAAAATGTTGTAGTAAGTAAAACACTTGAGTAGAGTCTATAAGAGAACTTGACAAGGAGTTCTTAGAACTACTATATATTACAAGGTGGTTTGTGTATTAGTGTGACATGTCATATAACAATTTAACATTTCTTTTTATAAGTCTGAACTCCTATTAAGAAAAGAGAAAATAAACTTTGCTTCTTTCTCTTTTACCACCATCTTGTATGGTAGCACCCAACAGAGTACTAGCAAATACATTGTTCCCTTTCATTATAAATCCTCAAAGCAGTTTACAAGAAATGACTAATGCAAATAACCAACAAATGGACATAGAAGTCAACTCTCCTAGAGGTCAGTCAATGTTGGCTAACTCTAACAGTTCTAGAGAGTCGTCAATACACTCCAACACTTTATCCATGGTATATGCTGATAGAGTTCAAGTATTAGCCAACTGCCCAACATAAGCTGAACAAGTAGAAAACTCAGAACTTCAAAGCTCTGGTCCTACTCTTTTCTATGCAACAGTAAGGGAAAAAACAAATGATACTAACATGGTGCCAGTAGTCGAGGCAATTGATCCTCATGTTGTCAACATGTGTACTCCTCAAAAATAGGTAGTACCAGCTATTATTAATAACACATGCACATCACAAGGCATTGAACCTTCTGTCATTCCATATTTAGCAAATCAACCTATAAACCTACAATTGTGGGATGGCAGTTTTTGTTCCATTTTTCTTTTTGGAATGAATGAATTTTTAGAAGATGATGCAAAAAACATTACATGCTCTCTCTACAAATTGGTATCATTTATCAGACAAAGAAAACTGGAAGACAAGATTGCTAATGATATCCCTTAGATTTCCAAATTTGGCTTTGTAGTATAGGAATTCCTGTCCACAATCTATGAAGCAGACTGGAACAAACTAACAGCTAACAAAAATAACAGATCTTTCAGACAATGCATTTTGGCATAGTTCAACAAGTTCCCCTAAGTAACATTTCTTCTAAGAAACAAACTAAGGGAAAGCAAGTGGATATTTTAAGAATTCCTTCTTTTATTCCACACAAATCTAGTAAAAGTATCTTAGAGAAGTCCAAATTCTTCAAGAGAATTGAACTCTTTGTTGAATATCAAATCATATATGAAAGCATCTATGAGTAATATAAATGACATTATCAAAATAAGAAATACCTTTTTGAAACTCACTCCAAGCAAAGTTTTGGAAATTTATAATGTTATGTCCAATTTGAACTAGAAAAGTAAACCCAAGATGAATATGACTACTAAAGGACCATTTAGGAAAAAAAAATTATAATTCCTATGAATTTGAACAATGTGGATAGAATCATGGCACAATCCAATGTATACATATCAAACATCACTCACTCACTGATTTTATTTATTCCAACAATAGAGGAATCATTACAACAAACAAAGTAGCATCCACTTCAGATATAAAGACCATTGAAAAATATATATATTCTACTTCATTGAAGATACTAATCTTTCTATTACTGTAAACATCATAGAAACAGTAATTAAAAGTACTCACATATTTGAAAACACCATTCTTGCATCATATTTCCAGATTATTAAAGCTTTTCCCAAATCTAACATGGCTATGATTTGAATTGATATTTGGGACTTCCAAAGTGGTTCCAAAGCAAAAAATCTCATTAATAAAAGCTTTAACATTGGACATCACATTGTGACTATTTGAGGAACAAATATGAACTCAGATGTTTCCCAATACAAGAATTGTTAGAAATGAAGGCACACAACTTTTGTATACTGTGCTCATGGATCTAAATGTGTTAAATGTAACAGACTCCATAAAGTCAAACACCATAAAGAGATAGTATAGTGTTGTAAGGCAAATTTAAAAACTAATCTTTCTAGACTTGAGACTAAGAAAAGCAAATTGTGTCCTCATACTTTTAAGTATATTAATTGCAAAGAAAAATACCAAGTGGATAGTAACATATGCCCTTTTTAAAGACATCATTTCAACAAAGAGTGGCATTATAAGAAGTATCAAGAGCTTCATGAAGAAAGAAGCAAATCAATTTGCTTAGTTATGAGTAGGGTAAGTTAATTATTTTAAAAAATTTAAAAATATTTTCTTAGAATGTTCAAAAGAATTATCTTCTTACTAATATCATCTTTCAGAAACCTCCATGGTCTATTATCTAGACTATTCTAAGCTTGGCATCTAAAGAAGGCAAAGAAATTGTAGGTGCTTCTAATCACCCTTTATGGATTATATTTGTAAGACAGCCAGTCTATGGTGATAAATATTCAAGGGTTCTCACCTATACCAATTCAAGGATCATCTATTTACAATTTTCTCTCAGAAAAGATCTTATTAACCATAGGAATATCAATCTCATTTTTCTTCAATAGTGGTATCATTTATTTTGCTATTAATGTTTATTTAGATAATTAACAAATAACCTTAAAGTATTTCAAGAATACAGAAGTAAATTTGAATAATATTCTCATTATGACTGGGAACTTTAACATTGGAGATAACAACTAGGATCTAGTATATCTTTACCACTCAGTATATGCTGACATCCTTAGAGAGATTACTGTTCCTTTCAATCTAGAGCTGCTATGTCTATCACACAAGTTCTGATAAGATATACAGACAACTTTAGAGATTCTAACTTAGTTATCAATTTAATGTTTCTTCAGATGAATTTAGAAGAATTCAATACTTACACAATCTTACTGGACTTACAAAGTCCTTCCAACTATGCTCCTTTATCAGTCAATATTATTATTAGAAAATTTTTTATTCAAGACAAAAGACAAATAATTATCAAGAATAGTGAAGAAGAAGTAGTATTTGTCAATAAGCTTAAAAGCAGAGTGGGATGCATCAACATGACCAATATCCAAGACTGTGAATTGCTAGAAAGAATTATACAAGAATTTGTGTTAATCACAGATGAACTTTGGATTAAGTATTCAAAATGCATCAATATTACTAAACACTCTAGAACATGGTAGAATAAAGAGTGTAGCAGTTATTTGTCTGTGTATCATATCTCCAGATCAAGATTAGACTGGAGTAAATTCAAGAGCATGGTTAAAAAAACCAAAAGAATCTTCTTCAATAAAAAAATCCAAGAAATTGCAACAAAAAACAAGAGGTCATGGAATCTCATGAATTAGGTCAAAAAACAAAACCTACCAGCCACAGAAGCCATCAAATTCAACAGGCACCTATGCATTGAACTCAGTCATCTTTGGCAAGCCCTTCATCTTACATTCAACTCAGCTCAAGATCAATATATTAACTTTTGACTACTTAATGAAATCACTTCATGATCTCAATCTGAGTGGCTGCCCTTTTCTAAAGCTGAGATTACTGATACTATTAAAAAATGCAGTAGTTTGTCTACTTTAGGACCTGACCATATCTTTTTGAATCATCTCAAGATTTTGGTAAATAACTCTAGATGTATTACAAATTTTGTTAACATAGCCAATTTATATATCAATCTCAGCCACTGGCTATTGCATTTTAAGAAATTGATATTGATCATCATTTCCAAACCAAATAAACCAGTATACAACTCTCCCAAAGTGTTTCATCCTATTGTCCTTCTTAATATGCTAGAAAAACTTATAGAGAAAGCCATTGGTGAAAGACTACATATTTATTCTATCACCTCAAATTTTGTTCACCTAAACCAATTAGAAGGTATCAAACAAGTCTGCTCTTGATGCTAGGATATATTTTACTTATCTAATACATGTAGGATGGATAAAAGATCTACATACAAGCATGCTAACTTTTGGCATAGCACAGTTCTTTCTATCACTCAATCACCAACTTCTGTTGATATTGAATAAAGCTGGTTTTGATCCAAGAATCTTCACTTTCTTTTCTAATTATTTAATTAATAGACAAACCTAATATGTTTAGAGTAATTTTGTCTCTTTTTTTTTCAGGACAGATGTAGGTATGGGACAAGGTTCAGCTTTTTTCCCTATTCTATCAGTACTATATATTGCCCCTATCTTTTATATTTTTGAGAAGAAAATAATAGTCTTTTATCTCCTATTTTTATTTTCACTCTTTCTTTTGTTGACAATAATCTTTTTATTTACCAGGAAAAAAGTTATGAAAAATCAAATGCAAACCTATTTTGTAGTTATAACATTATTTCTTCTCTTTTTGAACAATTTGGTCTTATGATTGAATACAACAAATCTGAAGTCTTCTACTTTTCCAGAGTGATAAAGAATTATAAACTCTCTTCTTTGGACCTTAGACCTTTAGAAGGATATTTTTTGCAACCCAAAGACAATTAGAGATACTTAGGATTTATTTTTGATATAAAATCAACTTTCTATCAACAAATTTATTTCTATGCCAACAAAGTCCTGTCTATTATTTAGAGTATGAAAATATTGGGGAATTCCACTAAAAAGCTGTTGCCTATGCATAAATGACTACTTTATAGAACATAAATCATGTCCATCATACTCTATGGCTTCTAGCTATGGTACTACAGAAGAGCACCTCTCTTCCACCATCTTCAAGAATTAAAGAAAGTGCAATAAAGAGCTATACCATGGATTACTGATGCTTTTTGTACTTCACCTTGGAAATTGAAGTATTAACAGGTTTAATCCCTATTCACCTTTATCATTCAAAGAAGGCCAAACCTCATCAATATTAATGGCTCTTCTCACACAAAGACAACATTCAAAATTAAAAGTTCAATAGTGAACTCTAAAAATTGTCTAAACAAAGTTTTCTCTTTCTTTAACAAACTTCACAAAGAATTCTCTCTAGGTTTTTGCTTAGTAGATACATTCCCTAATCATTTTATTTTCAATATAGTAAATCACAAGGATATGAAAGCCAAGATCACTCACTGAAAGAAACTTGATAAAATCTTTGATAATTCCATTTTAAATCCAAATATTATTATAGTTATAGCTGATATCAGTATCAAGAATAATATTACTACTTCAATTTTGCACATATATAATGGTCAAGATATTGTTGTAAAAACAATTTATCATACCATGAATGTTACATTCACTGAAGCAAAACTTTTTGCTATTAAATGCAGAATTAATTAAGCTATTCAAGTTCCAAACATTAAACAAATCATCATCATTATAAATGCCATTCTAGTTGTAAGATGTATTTTTGATTCATTCACTTATTCTTATCAACTATACTCCATCACTATATTTCAAGACCTTAGAGCCTTTTTTAACAAGAACTCTAATTATTTTATTTTGTTTTGGAATTGCTCTGGCAGTGATAAATAGTCTCCTCATTTGGCAGTTGACAAAGAGACTAAACAGCTCAAGACAAATCCTATTTTTCTATGAAAATCTTCCTGGGAATTTAGCAAAAAAGAAGAACTGGCAAATGACTTTTCAAGTATCAGATTATAAGGAAAAGAACTTTCTAGACTTAAATGATGATGAAAACTTACCTATTAGGCCCACTTACTCTAAGAGAGGCACTTGGTTTAAATACTTTGGATATTATGTGTATGCACTGTCAGAGCTATCACAAATTACACTCTAATTGGCAAATATCATCTTAGGTTTTTTCCTAAGGAATCCTTTGCTTGTCCATGTGGAGACTATCCAATCAAAACTAGAAATCATATTTTGTATAACTGTAGATATTATAAGAAGTATTGGAATCCTAAAAGAGATTCATTGAAAGACATCATCATATTTCTTGAGTTCAATCCAAGAGTGTTTTTCTTCCATGAAGGCATCACTTAACAGTAGTTTTACTGATATTCTCTTATGTTAGTAACATTATTATCTATCTTTTCTTTTTTTCTTTTTTTCTTTTCTTTTTTTTCTTTCTTTTATTATTAAAGTAGCTACATTGTAGATATCACAGTCTATCACAGTGTTCTGTGTGATAAATTGTTAATCTTAAATAAAAAGAGAAAAAAGTTTTCAGAGTAAATAGTTCATAATATAAGAGAATTTGTTCTTTTACTTTGAATTCTCTTATACTTACTATATACTCTTCCATGCTTTCAAGTTCTCTTGATTTCTAATAGCTCTTAACCATATATTATACCAGTTCAAGATTATTTGCTATTAATTCCAGATAATGATCAGTTTATATCCAACCTACATATCCTTTGTCAGACTTAAAGATGGTGGACTTATTCTTCTTCCATTTTTCTCCTATTATTTAAGTTTCTCTTATTTTTCTATTTTGATTCCTCTTAGTAAAAAGAGTAATAACATACAATATAATGACTTTTATACATGACTTACAACATTTAGAATAAATGTAAAGTGTGCACAGACTATACACTAGAGATATATAAAGTTGATTTATCTATACTAGGAATTTTACTGAGTTCTCTTGTGTTAACCAATACAAGGTTCTCTATCACTTAAGTTTAAGTCATAACATCCTTCTCTAATGTAAATTATCTTCTTTATTCCAATCACTGATTACTCTACAGACAAATTCTCTCTATATAATCTCTATGAACTCTAACAGGCTTCTTAGAAGCTAGCTGCCTAAAATAGTTATCTAACTCTTATTATTCTTAGAAGTTTAGTACTTGTATTTAAGGCCAGTTTATGGATTTCAATCTGATAATCAACTTGAATCAGTGATATACTCCACTATTCTTGTAAACTCTATCACTTTCACTTTCTTTCTTATTTATCTCAAAGTTATAACTATATATCTTGTATATATATTTCTGTCATAAACCAACTTCTGAGATTTCTAAGACTTCTGCTTTCTAACCCTGGATAGGACTCTAAGCTTTAGATATACTTACTTTTGCATCTATGCTTACTTGTTGTTAGAGTTGAAGATAATAGACTTTATTTATTCCATCTTTCTTTCTCATTTTCATTTCATACTTTTGGAATCTAAGGTTAGGTTTGGTGTGACAATATATGTGACTGTCACAAATATAACACATCATAACAAGATATAATAGCTATCACAAGTCTGTCACACATAATCACATGATATATGAAAGAACATAAAAGATTTTAAAAGAATAATGTTATATAATATATTAGTGATATGTTGACCTTATGTAGTATGCATGGCTTTTAGAGTAGGTTAGTAATAGTCTCATATAGACCACTAGCATATATAAGATAGACACTTTGTACTAGGAACTTTATTAAGTTTCTTGTATTAATCTAATACAAGATTTCTTTCTTGACTTAACTCTAAGTCTTAAATTATAACACTTGTGCATGGATTAGTCACTTGCATTTTATCTCCTGAGAGCTCATTATCTAAACTCCAAGTTGTTTTATCTTCTAGAAACTATCTCTATAATATCTTAGTTATTCTCTATATTACTATTCTTCTAGCTACAGTTCTAATTATGAAACTTAGTATTTAATATCAAGTAGATATTATGTAGTTTTCCAGTCTGATAATCAACTAAGACAATGTTCTTCTTTTCCTAAGTCTTCTTAACATTTCTATCTTTTCTCTGAAATTATAATCATATAATAGATAGTAATATAACATATAAGTTGAGGCCAAGGTTATCATCTAAAGTTCAATTACAAGTCTGTAGATAAGCATTTTAGCTTGACCTGCAATGTTATAAACTCAAGACTTTAGAGTTGATCAAGAATAAGAATCTTATATTAAAGTAAACACAAGAGAACTTGATAGAGTTCTTAGTATAGCATTACTTCTTTCTTTCATACCACTATCTTGTATGGTAGTACCTAACAGAGAATTTGCAAATATAAATTCTTTTACCACTTCTTTAGCCATATCCAACCTAATAAATTCCAATAGTATCTCTAAGAATATTCAAATGGGTGCCCCAAGAGGCAGATCTACCATTACTAGTACGAACTCATTAAGAGTGTTGTCTATACTATCCAAAGCTTCTTCTGTTCAGTATGTAGCTCACATAGAAGCCCAAAACCTCGACCCCAATTAGGCAAATCAAACTAAAGATAAGCTTTTTCAACTTTCATATATGACTTTTAAGAGAGGAGAGTCAAACATCCAAGTACTAGCAAACAACAAAGATAGCATGCCTATGCCTCATGTAGAGCATGTTAACAACTTGTGTCTGTAGGTGTCTGCATTCAATAGTGGCTCTTCTTTATTGTTATATATAGAATTACAGCTAGATAATCCCAATTTATGGGATGGCTATATAAATCTGATCTCCATGTTTGGACAAAATAATACCCAAGAAATAGATGTCAACAACATCAAGATTTCTCTCATGTGTATTTTGGATTTTATTAGTAACAGTGAACTTAAGAATAATAAGGAAGAGGATATTCTATTCTTAAGCAGATTTGGTCAAATTGCATTTGACTTCATTTCTTCCTTGTTTAAGGGGGGATGGAACTAGTTAAAAATAGAAAGAAATAATAAGGCATTTTGAGATCTTATCAAGAATGACTGGTTGAATTTTCTAAGTAACTTCTACCTCA